>Ga0209643_1002138_pt1 | contig 14058 bp, 12 predicted proteins | sample AutmiccBRH37_all_FD_187383 | JGI IMG/M metagenome (GOLD analysis project Ga0209643, IMG submission 187383) | Deep subsurface microbial communities from Mt. Terri, Switzerland - Autotrophic microbial communities BRH/37_all (SPAdes) (version 2) | ecosystem: Environmental > Aquatic > Deep... | reverse complement strand
CTTCAACGTACACGCGCGAGAACTGCTTCTCTGTTATGTCGCCATAATAGCCCTTGAGCTTTTGCTTCGCCATGAGCTGCATACCAAAGTCCGAGACCTTGCTGCGGCGGTTCTGGCCGTGCTGTCCTGGCTTGTAGTTGCGCTTGTTGACGGGAGACTTGGGGCGGCCCCAGATATTTTCACCGACGCGACGGTCGATCTTGTACTTCGCGCTATGGCGACGTGACATGGTAGTACCTCACTTTTGACGCGGGCCGGTGGGCGGCGCTAATTCGCACCCACGATTTCAACGGCGGCTCCGCACCAGCCCGTAGATAAGCGGCGGGTAAAACACCAAATTGACTGGCGCGTCAAGCCATCCGCCTGCTACTGCTGACGCATTAAACACTCAGAATAGTGCGGGAGGAAGACAATGAAAAACTTGAAGGGACGGACGGCCATCGTCACCGGTGGCGCCAGTGGTATCGGCCGGGCCTGCTGCGTGTGTCTAGCACGCGAAGGCGTTGCTGTACTGGTGACCGATATCGACGATGCAGGCTCCGCGGAAACTGTTGCAATCATTAAGAAATCCGGGGGGAAGGCTATATCAGCACATCATGACGTTACCGACGAAACCCGTTGGGACGAGATAATGACATTGTGTGAATCTGAGTTGGGTGTGCCGTCCGTCATGGTGAACAATGCCGGCGTTGCGATCGGCGGCGCGATTATGGATTTCAGTCTCGCAGACTGGCAAAAGCAGATGGCGATCAACATGGACAGCGTCTTCCTCGGCACCCGAGCGGCGATGAGAGCCATGAAGCTCAAAGGCGGTTCGATCATCAATCTGTCGTCAATCGCCGGACTGCGCGGCGCATCCGGTGTCAGCGCCTATTGCGCCAGCAAGGGCGGTGTTCGGCTTTTCTCCAAGGCCGCAGCAGTCGAGTGTGGCCAGCTTGGCCTTCCGATCCGCGTCAACTCGGTCCATCCAGGCATTATTGATACGCCAATCTGGCAAAAATCCATCGCGCGCATGACTGAAACCATGTCCGCCGACCAAGTTGCAGGACTCTCAGGGTCATCGGGCGGAAATTCGCTCAATGCAGACGTCATCGCACAGGCTGCGCCCATGGGACGGCCGGGACGCCCGGAGGAAGTCGCAGATCTTGTTGTCTTCCTCGCGAGCGACGCATCCAGCTACATCAGCGGACAGGAACTCGTCGTCGATGGCGCCATGACAGCGCGGTGACCCAAGCCCAATACATGCAGGATCCGCGACGATGCGATAGATTTCGCCGATTGCCCGGCGCGAATCTTGCAGCGGCAATTGTGGATCCATGAACAAAAACCGAACCATCAGGCGACCGATTTGACTGAAGTGACTGTCGTAATTCCCTGCTATAACAGTTCTGCGACGATCGCGGCCGCTGTAACCAGTGCGCTTGCCCAGACAATTCCTGTCGATGTGATTGTCGTCGATGACGGATCAAGCGACGATACCGTTTCAAAAGCCCGGGAACTTGCCAATGCCAATAACCGGCTGACCCTGCTCGTCCAACCAGGGAATCAAGGTCCGTCTGCCGCTAGAAACCGGGCCATCGCCGCCGCAAAAACGTCGTGGATCGCGATCCTGGATGCCGACGATTACATGCATCCAGACCGTATTCGTCGCCTGCTTGAAGCGGCTAGGCGCTTTAACCTGGATTTTGTGGCTGACGATCTTATCCGGGTCTCTCCAGGACTCGCGCCTGAAACCGGGACCCGGCTGTGGTCAGACAATCCGATCGGAATGCTGAAACTGGACCTAGCGCGCTTTGCGCGCGAGAATATTGCCACCCGTACTGGCATGCGGCGCGAACTGGGATTCATCAAGCCGCTCATTCGCATGGAATTTCTTGCCGAAAAAGCAATCCGTTACAATGAGCAGATGCGCCTCGGCGAGGATTATGACCTCTATGCCCGCGCCTTGCAGGCCGGCGCACATTTCGCCATTATCGACCCCTGCGGATATTATTCGGTCGACTACCCCAACTCTCTTTCAAGAAGCTATGGCGCTAACCAGATCCGTCACCTCGTGAATACCGATCAGATGATCCTTCAGGATGCAAACCTGTCCAAGCAGGCGCGGGCGGCTGTACAGGAGCACAAGTCATTCGTCCTAAAAGACTGGGCGTGGGTTAGCATGATCGAAGCCGTTCGCACGCGGAACCCGCTTGGCATGGCCAGGTCGCTCGCGACACCGCCAATGGTGTCCTGGACGACCGCTATCCGCTGCGTGAGGCACGTGATGGGTAAAACGCCGATCGACGATATCCTTATAAACGCGCCGCAGGCCCAGCTGGTCGAAACCCTGCTTGGTCACGCCCTTCCGGCGGATCGATCACACACCTGATACGATCAATCAGGACGCCACGCCTAGCGCTATCCGCATCGCATCCTGCGACCTGCCCCTGGACAGCAAGACCGCCGCGTAGCCAAACCGTTTTGTCACCTCAGGAGAGAGCAGCGCAAGGCTCGCGACGTAAGACGTTGCGCCGACCAGCAGGAGTGCAAACAGCTTAACAACCTCGCTCCAAGTCCCCGGGATCACCAATCCGGTCAACCAGACCAACGTTCCCATGATGATTGATGCCAACAAGGCGGTGGACCCGGCAGCTGCCTGGCGCCTGATCGAAAATTCAATTGCGGATTTGACCGCCATTGCGCCCATTACCCATGTCAGGAACTGCGCAAGAAACAATGCAAGCATGACCGCCAAGAGCCCGAAATTGATCGCCATCACGACCAGACCCGTGGTTGCTATGAGGGCGACGATCGATATGCGCATGATGACGGCTGGCCGTCCCATGCCTATAAGGACGCCTGAATTGAATGCCGTCGTCGGCGCGCGAAGCCCCATCAAGAGAGCGACCTGGATAATCGGCACCCCGGCAATCCATTGAGGCCCGAACATGAGCGGAACCGCCACTGGTGCGATCACAGCCGCCCCGATGAAGGCCGGGTAAGCAATCAACGCTGTCAGCCGGATCGCACCCTCAAATGCCTTCCGCATCAACGCCATATCATTATGTGCTTGGGCTGCGACCGGTAGAGTTACCGCGGCCATCGGTGACACAAGCATCGAAACGGCCTGCTCTCTCAAACGCATCGACATATTGAACAGGCCAAGCGCTGTCGCCCCCAGCATGCCTCCGACCAGAATCCGCGGAATAGACGCGGACACTGTCTGCACCAAGCTCGAAGTGACAGTCGCTGCGTTGAACCGTGTCAGCTCTGCGGTCTCTGCCCAGCTACTTCGCAGTGACGGCCGCCATTTGGCAAACCAGAGGAAGGCGAACAGTCGAACCGTGCGCCGCGCAATCTCCATCCCTACCAATGCCCAGCTATTTTGGAGATAGAGCGCCAGCGCAATCCCGACAATGGCCGCCACGACCGTGCCGGAAATGTCGACAATCGTGATCTGGCGGTACTTCAGATCACGCTGGAGCAGCGCCGACGGAACGGACGAAACCGCCCCAATGAACAGAACAACCGAAAAGACCCTGAGAATAGGAACGAGTTCTGGAGTGGAAAAGCGCGCCGCAATGAACGGGGCCGCGACCAGTACTCCGACGAAAAATAAAGAGGCCAGCAGGAGCGACTGAATGAACACCGAATTGATATGCCCGGGCCGCAGATCCCTACGCTGGATAAGGCACTGATTAAGGCTTCCAGTCGTGAGGATTTCCGGAATCGCAAACGTTACCAGCGCCATGCCGAAGATGCCAAAATCGGCCGGCGTAAGCATGCGCGCGATTACGATGACGGAGACAAGCCCCCCGACCAAGCCGAACCAGCTCCCCATCGTATTGAGGGCGGCTGCCCGGCCTGCTCGTTTCAGTAAACTTGATGCCATATCCGGAACGGTCTGCCATTACTTGTGATTGTTGAATTCTTACAAAAAAACCGACGAAGCAGTGGATATCGATGGTTTACGCGCAGAATACGCAGCCACTTATCAGCCTATGCTGCTCTTACTTACACTATATTCTCACCGGCTATTGTCCTCTTAAGGAGACAGGTCAAACCCATAATCGTGTAAGCGGCGCTGACGCGCGATTTTGGACCGAGCATGCTGAGGTCAAAACCGCGATCGAGAAAAGTCCGGCATAGGAAGCCCGAGTTGATTTATGACACCGCGAATATGATCAAGAGCATCCTCAGTCGGTCCGGAATACGTTCCGGACTGAGGCTGGTTCCCAACGTATCCGAGGTCGGCAGCGCCCGCATCTGACATGTAGAATCCCATGACTGTCAGGTGATGTAATACATCAAGAAACCAACCAGCTTGGCGGATCGGCTCTGCATCAATGCGCGTTTCTAACTTGCGAACCAACCCTGCTCCTTTACGGGAGTTCTTGCCAAAGCAGTCTTGGAACAAATCGGCCTGCTGACCAGACGAAGCGAGATGGTAAACTTTCCCAAACCTGCTTGCCGATTCGGTATCAAACCACGCGATACCATTCAAAACCATTGTGCGAAAATACTGTGTGCTCTCGTAGGGAGAACTCACCAGTTCATCAATAAAGTCGACCACACCGGCTTCGCTGGCCGCAACCGAGACACCATCATTTGGTATGATCTGATCGCACAGCGCTGCCAGTGTAGCCCGATTGGCCTGTGACATCATGTCAGGCCATGGGGCGGGCGCGAACAAGTCCGCGTCATTTCCATATCCCGGCCCCGGCGGCGCTGGCCATTCATCAGAGGGCCATTTCGATACAGATAACCTCATCGTCAATAGGCCCGCGCCCACCACCGCGGGAACGGCGGCTGCAACCCAGGTCATTGCTGTGCGTCGACTGATCTGTCTTGGAACGAAGGTCATTGGACGCCGCCTTGGGATTTCTGAACAGCTATCCGCTGCGCCAGAGCCTCCGATGCCCGCAACGAAAGAGCCATGATAGTCAAAGTAGGATTCTTGTGCGGATGCGATGCGAACACGCTCGCGTCGGCGAGAACAAGGTTGTCTACATCCCAGCATTGGGAAACATTATTTACCACCGAGTTATCAGGCGAGTCACCCATGCGGGCAGATCCGGTCTCGTGCAGCCCGCCAGCACCTGTCGTCTTGTCGCCTATGGCTTCATCTTGAGGCAAAATAACTCCACCCATTCGATCAATGACCTTGTGAGCAGTTTCCATTCCATGCCGCGCCATAGCTCGTTCAGAATCGCTTATTCCCCAGTGAAACCGCACTACAGGACTTCCCCATTTGTCGAGAACCGATTGGTCGATATCCATGTAGGCTTGCGCATTGGGAATCATTTCGCCGAACATTTCGAACCTGATTCTCGATCCGTATCTCCGACGGGCCGCGGCTTTCAACTGGGCACCGTAACCAAGCTCGGGATTCACAATGTGAGGACCTGTAGTGACTCCGGGAACTTCCGACATTCCGCCATAAACCTGAAAATGGTAGCCACGAGTGAACTCGAGCTTGCCTTCTTTCTGATCCTTATAACCCCACCAGGGTATATACATATGGGGGACAGATACGCCATCTTCGTTGTAACGCGGACGGTCCTCCAAAAGCGGAAATTGGGCGTCAACAAGGTAATTGACCGTGTTGGCAATATTGCGGCCAAGCTGTCCGCTGCGACTACCAAGCCCGTCCGGGTGGCTTCCAGACTTTGAATTCATCATTATTCGAGCGGTTTCAAACGTGCTCGCCGCCAAAACGACCGCGCGCGCGGTCACGTCTGAGCGCTCACCTGTCTTATTGTCGCCATATGTCACGCCGGTTGCCCGCCCATCGGCATCTGTATTTACACGGATCACCATCGCATCTGTGCGCAAAGTCAGATTACCGGTCCTCAAAGCCATCGGTATAAAAGAAGTTGTCGTCTGAAACTTCGCCCCGATGGAGCAGCCCCGTCGGCAATGGGTCGAATAAAAGCACGCCTGGCGATCCTCAAGGGGCTGCGTCAAAATCGCTGTTGGCGCCACCTTGGATGGAATTCCTAGGCTTGCAAATCCAGCTTGTACAAAATATTCGAACGCGCGCAGAGGTGGAGGGGGCTGCAAAATGCCGGGCGGAGACCCGGGCTCGTTTTCGAAACCTTCGCTGGAGCCGAACATGCCGACCATCTCTTCTGTTCGATCATAGTAGGGCGCGATATCATTATATGTAACAGGCCAGTCGACACCAAGCCCGTCGCGTGACCGGCTCTTGAAGTCATATGGTCCGAACCGCGGCGCAAATCCCCACCACGCATTTGTGCGACCACCCAGCATTCGCGTCCTGACCCAGTCGTATTGAGTACCGTCCGCACAGACGTAAGGCTCTCCCTCGATCTCGGCCCCACCAATGATCGGGTCGAAAAAGCGGGGATGGCGATCCTCTGTCGGCAGGTTGCCCAACGGCGCGTCGATATCCCTGTTGAACATAGGGGTCTCGGCAACGGGATCATAGTGACGACCTGCCTCCAGCATAAGCACCCGATGGCCGGCGCGGGTCAGGGTCAGCGCACTCATTGCACCGCCAGCGCCTGAACCCACAACAATAACGTCGAATTCCGGAGTCACTGACATGTTTGTATACCTTAAAATTCTAAGCGGGCACGTCCATGGAGTCGGCGTGCTCAAGCAGGTTGTTGAATGCAGTCAAGAACCCCTTGGCCGAATGGGTTTCATTCGCCCAGGCCCGACCGGCTTCGGCAAGCCGCTGTCGCTCATCATGATTGTCGATCAGTTCCCGCAGGGCGGTAACGAAGGCATCAACAGATTGCATCCCGTCGCCACGGAACTCACCGACATAGCGGCCGAACCGTTCGGCCACACCTTCGGGATTCACACAGGACACGATAGGGACGTCGCGCTGCAGACCTTCCACAAAGGCAATCGGCAAGCCTTCATGGATGGCGCAATTCAGATGAAGCCACGACGACGCGATCATCTCGTGCTTTTCAGCGCCTTCAGTATGGCCGAGCATTTCCACGTTGGGCGGCAGGTTGTCTGGCTCCCATGCACCGGGTCCTGTGAAGTGCGATTTGCCGAACAGCCGGAAAGTCACGTCCGGCATGCGGCGAGCGATTTCCGGAATGATCCATGGACGCTTTTGCGCGTCCAGTCGGCCCAGGAACATGACAGTCGGTTTTTCTGATTTGACGTATGGACCCTCAGGAGCTGGCTCCATCGGATAGCACAACGATACGACTTCATCGGCGCGGCATCCATAGGTGGATTCGATCTTGGCCTCGAGGAAAGGCGACGGCGCAGCAAATATGGTCTTCAGTCCCTTCTGGCGGCGCTGCTTCACCAATTCGGCGAGTGGCGTGCAATCTATGTATTCGAGGCCCTTGGGCTTGACATCGCCCTGGCCCGGGATCCGGCAAGTGGCGATCCGGTCCCAGTCTTCCGGTGTTTTGGGGTCCTGCACCCACATCACCATCGGGGCCTTGGTGAACATTGACAGGAAGTATTCGTAGTTCGACCGATAATCAATCGTTAGAAATATGTCTGGAGTTGCGAGTTTCGTCAAAATCGACAGCTTGTCTCGGCGCCAATTCCAGGTCGGATAACGAAGCGGGCGGCCATAGACGCTCAGCTTCTTGCCGCTTCCGACAACGTGCTCCGGCGCTTCGCCCCAATACATATCGACATCAAGTCGTTTGTCGGTCGCCAAAAGAGCAGCTTCGGCGATCTGCTTGCTCAGCATGCCAAATCCGCCCATTCTGCTAATCCGCTGATCGAAGAACTCATTTGCAACAATTCCGAGGCGAATCCGGGACTTACTTGCAAGTCGGTGGTTAAGCATTTAGTCGTCCTTTGGGTGCGTCCTGAAGAATTTCGTGACAGTGAAAACGGCGAGATCATGTTCACTTTCGTATGGCTCGATCGTCTGAAGCAAGCAAGATTGAGGCCACGCAGTTCTGCTGGATGATGTTAATGCAAGATTATTCTGATGCGAATTAGACTTCCGCTTCCCAGAGGCACACTCAGATGACCCAACACGCTCAAAAAATAGCGCGGGGAAGCGCCTGGAACGTTGCCGCCAATATCGCAAAGATCAACGCCGGCCTCGTCGTACTGCCCATTCTGACCAGAATACTTTCGGCCGACGAGTTCGGTCTCATCCAGATGGCCATGCCGGTTATCGTATTTACCATGGTGTTCAACAATGCCGGCGTAGGCCCCGCACTGGTCCGCGCGGACACGTGCTCTGATGCCCTCTGGTCAAGCGCGTTCTGGGCCAATATTGGCATCGGTGTCATCTTTACCGGTCTTCTGGTCGTCACGGCGCCGCTTATCGCCCTGTTTTACGGAAACAACGCTGTTATTCCGCTCATTGTTGCCCTTTCCATGGCGATCGTGCTGCAAACCGCCAGCATCGTACCCGGCGCCTGGCTGCAGCGCGAATTCCAGTTCAAGCACCTCGCGATCGCTGATATCGTGGGCAATGGTCTCGGTGTGGCAGTTGTCATCATCACCGCATTTCTCGGCTTCGGCGTATGGTCGCTTGTTTTGCAGCAACTCGTCACCCATGCGGCACGTACCGCCTATCTTTGGTGGCGCTCTGCCCCGCCCGTCGGCTTCGTTTTCGAGTGGCCGGAATTGAAATCGATCACTGGTTTCAGCATTAACGTCAACCTTGCGGATCTCGCTAATTTCTTCGGGCGAAATGCAGACAATATCATCATCGGCAGGCAGTTTGGCTCGGCCGAACTCGGCTATTACAGCATTGCATACCGGTTGATGCTGCTTCCCATCCAGGTTTTCAGCTGGGGCATTGCGACCGTCCTTCTGCCTGGTTTGGCGCAAATGAAGGATAATGCAGACAGATTGTGTGCGGCCTGCATGCGCGTATTTAAGATCGTATCAGTCGTGACATTCCCGATCATGGCAGGCGCCTGCGCGCTGTCCGAGCCCTTGATCGTGCAGGTACTTGGTGAAAACATGCGCCCAGCAGCGACCCTTCTGGCCATCCTCGCACCCGTCGGTGCAATGCAGTCCTTGTCCAGTTCCCATGGCGCGATCTTCATGGCGATCGGACGGGCCGATATCATGTTTCGCTGGTCTCTGTTCTGCAATGTTGTCATCGTTGGCGCATTCATCATCGCCATTCCATGGGGCGTGATGGGCGTCGCGCTGGCCTACCTGATCGTCAATCTGCTTCTGGCGCCTCCCGGCTACTGGATATTGTTCCGACTGATGGGACTCAGCATGGGCCGTTTTCTGGGTGGTATCGCACCTATCGCTCTTGCAGCGATCGGAATGGGCGTGGTGGTCTGGTGGACAGCGCGTGTGCTTGGTGAGCGTGGGTTGTCAGAATTAGATACCCTGCTCGTGTGCATCCCGCTCGGCGTCGTGGTCTACGGCTGCGCCATAGCGCTTGCTGCCCGTAGCGCGCTGGTCGAGGTCGTTGGACTGGCCCGGCTAGCCAAAGCTCGATGATCAGCCAGGGATGAGAACGGCTGCCAACATGCAGAAAACCAGGCCGATACCGAGCAGGTAGGACACCTTGTCCTTCACGGCGAATGCGACAGGATCTTCGTTGAGCTCTCCGCGTGACGCGAGTAACCAGATGCGCCCCAGGAACAAGGTCATAAAGACTGGAATGCCCCAGAGAAAAGCCTCGATCTGGTAAATATCCACCTTGAACGCATCCTCACGAAGGAACAGGACGAGGATCAGGATCGAAGCAACCCCACTGGCAACGCCCAGTGCCGAGATGAACGCGTAGTCACCTCCCCGGTACCCGCGCCCACTGATAATCTCCATCGGCATTGCAGCCTTTGCCGACACTTCGACAAAGCGCTTGGCCAGCGACAATGACAGGAAGAAAAACATCGAGAATGTCAGCAACCACTCGGAATAGCCCGCGCCGCCAGCCTCGGTGCCCATCACGAGCCTGAGAGTGAACAGGATTGCAAGAATGACCACGTCCAGCACGGGGATCCGCTTCAGGCCGAAGGAATAGGAGAGGGTCAGCGCCAGGTAGGCAAAAAGGGCAAGGAAGAAGCCGGTCGAGACAAAGCCGGATGCGATCAGCCCGCCAAGAATGACCACAAGGGATACGCACAGGCCCATCAGCGGGTTCAGCTCGCCCGCCGCAAAAGGACGATTACGCTTCGTCTTGTGACGGCGATCATCCGAGAGATCCGCGAGATCATTGAGGATATAGGTACCCGATGCCGAAACGCTCAGGATCAGAAAGACCGTCAGATAAGACAATACGACAGGCGGATTTAGATACTCGTGGCTCAGCAGCAAAGGCACGAAAACCAACAGGTTCTTGACCCACTGGTGCAGGCGTAGCGCCTTGCGCCAGCTTTTCAGGTGGTTGGTCGGCGTCGAAAATGTCGCGAACACCGGTTTGTCGTCAGCCCGAACAGCCTGCGCTACAGACGCCGGAACATCGACGAGCACAGCAGCCTTGGCCGCCTGCCAGACTGGCAAGTCTGCCCGCGCGTCCCCGGCATAAATGTAACCATCAGGAAAACGTTCGACGAGGGCGTCGCGCTTTCGCGCTGACTTGAGGTTCAACGTGGGCGTCGATCCGACGACGCTGCTGAAGATGCCGAAACGCGCTGCAACCTTGTCAGCGACCGATTGGGTGGCGGCTGTGAACAAATGAATATCACGGCCCGCGTTACGTTCAGTTTCGGCAAAATCGAGCACCTGTTCATTGACAGGCAGGCTGTCGATATCCAGTGAGGAAATCGCCGCAATCCGCTGCTTGAACCTTGCACGGCTGACCAATGCAAGGGGCATGGCGGCGAACAGGGACATAGGCCGCCGAAAGAATGCGTTGACGATCCCCTCGACCAAAAGGTCGGTACGCAACAAGGTGCCGTCCAAATCCAGTACGAGCGGGAGTTTTTCACTCATCACATCCAGCGACTCTTCACTTGCTTGCTGCATGATAACGCCCAGCATTGTCTCAATTCCCCAAAAACCTGAACAAATATCGCAATATCTGTGCCAGATTCTCTGGCGATTTCATCCAGCCTTGCCCGCCGCGCGACGGTGTCCGTAATGTCCCCACCTCTGCGCAGAATTACATGCTTGCGATGCTCGCCACAGCAAAATCGTGCCCTCCAGCCCCTATAATGCAAGCCGGTTAACAGAATTCGCTCGCGCTGTTCAGACGGCACCGTTATTGCAAGTCCGCATAGCGGACCTTTACGAATGGGATCGACCAGAAAAATGAATCCAATTATCCTAGCGACTGCAGTCGCCAGCGTGACTCTCAATGCGATGGCGCAAATCGCGCTGCGCAAGACAATGCTGTCAGTCGGACCGCTCCCCTCCGGCATGTCTGGTTTGCCGGCCTTTGGCTTTTCACTCGCCTTCAACCCATGGTTTCTCGCTGGCATGGCCTGCTATGTCGTTAGCATCGGTGTCTGGATGATCGTGCTTGGCAAGGTTGAGGTCAGCCTCGCTTACCCGCTTCTCTCGATCGGCTACATCATCACGGCGGTGATCGGGTATTTTTTTCTGGGTGAAAACGTCAACCTTTTGCGGGTTGGCGGAATTGCGCTGATTTGCTGCGGCATAATACTGATCTCGCGGAGCGCCTGACAATGAGACACGTCATTACAGGCGGAAGTGGCTTTACCGGCACCTTCCTTGCCAGGTCACTGGTGGAACGTGGCGAAAAGGTTGTTAGCTTTGACCTGCGCCACCAGAACGACGTCGCGCTCGCCTCACGCATTCAACACTTTACGGGTGACGTTTGCCGCCCCGCAGACTTGGAACAACTGGCGCTTGGCCCCGATGATATCGTCTATCACCTTGCGGCACGCCAGTTCGCCGACGAAGTCCCGTCACGAGGACGCGACGAATGGTTCCGTGCCGTCAACGTGGATGGCACTCGTAACCTCTTGGCCGCCATGCGCAAAGGCGGCGCCAACCGGCTCGTGTTCTTTTCCACCGACATGACCTACGGCAAACCACAGCATTCGCCCGTTCAGCCGAATCATCCGCAAAACCCGCTTGGTCCCTACGGCGCCAGCAAACGTGACGCCGAAGCCTTGCTTCGCAGCGAACCGGGATTGAACGCAACGATCTTCCGCCCGCGGCTCATCACAGGTCCGGGACGCCTTGGAATTCTCGGCAAACTGTTCAACTTTATCCGGCTCGGCCTGCCTGTACCCATGATCGGATCAGGTGCCAACCGGTACCAGATGGTCGGCGTCGAGGATTGCGCAAATGCTGCCATCATGGCCGCCGATGCCGGATGCCCGCCTGGCCCTTTCAACCTCGGATCGGAGAGGCCGCCAACAACAAAAGAATTGTTGCAGGGTATTATCGATCACGCAGGCTCGAAGGCGATCCTCATCCCCGTCCCTGCGCTACTACTCAAACCCGTATTGGCAATTCTAGACAAGATCGGCCTGACCCTGCTTTATCCTGAGCAGTTCGGTATTGCGGATATCGACATCCTGCTCGACACGACGAGCACTCGAGAGGAACTCGGGTGGGCGCCCATGAGATCGGATATCGACATGATGAATGCCGCATACGACGCATTCCTGGAGAGCCGCATCTAGTTTGCAGGCCAGTGTCAAGTCAATGTTCGTCGGCTATTGAGCGCACATCGGATTCACCGGCGCACAGCGCAAGTAAATAGCGCTCCAACTGATCATTCAGCTTTTCCAAATCGAAACGGCTTTCGACTGTCCGGCGCGCCAATACAGCGCGCTCGGCTTGTCCGGCAGGATCGCGCATCGCAACCAGCAAAATTTCAGCGAGTTCCGCCGAATCTTCCTGGTCCGCCAGCAAGCCATTCGTACGATCCTGGATCAGTTCCGGAATGCCGCTGTGGCGCGTTGACACAACAGGCAAGCCACTCGCCATCGCCTCCATCAGAACCACGGGTATTCCTTCCATATCGCCATCTTGAGCGACTATACTCGGCAAAACGAAAGCATCTGCATCGGCCATCGCACGAGACACGTCTTCATGCGGCATCTCGCCCCGGAACACGACCCTGTCACCCAGGCCGGAGATCTGAACCTGCTCCTTCAAAGCCGAATCCAAAGGGCCATCGCCGATTATCTCGAAAGTAAACGCGGGCACATCCGATCGCGCCGCGAGGTCACTCATCGCCTCTAGTGCAAAGCGGATCCCCTTCTTCTCGACAAACCGACACACGGTAATAAAGCGAAATGGCCTGCCGATTACCTCCATTCGCGTCCGGAAGGAAAACTGGTTCAGGTCAACGCCCATGCGCTGGAGTGCAATACGCTCCCGCGGCGCTCCAAGAGAAATCAATTCGGCACGCCAATAGCCACTGATGGGCAAAAAAAGCCCCCCTCGCCGAAATAGCTCTTTGTACGGATCTTCCTTTTCAACCAGCACACTCCTTGACATGTCTGCACCATGGAAAATGGTGACCACCTTGGACTGGTTTCGATAATGCGCACTTCGCACGACGCTTTCCCCAAACCACCCAAAATTACACACTACTACATCAACCTCTGCGCACATAGCGCGCTCAGCCCGCTGGCGAAGAGCGCGCTTTACCCGCAAGGGCATCACGCGACTCCATCTCCCGCACCCAAGTGCACCTGACTCTATGAACTTCAGGGATTTCAGGTTCTTGTGCCAGTTTGGAAGAGCACCGAAGGCCTGCGGCATGATCGATTCGTCGGCCAAGACGCTGACTTCATGTCCTCGCTCTACCATGCCCTTGATCTGGTTGAGTATGAAAGTCTCCGAGCGTTTTGGGAAGATTCCAACACGAAAGCCGATCTTGAGGGATCGCTGGCTAACCATCTCAACAGTTCCTCATCCGGGCAAAAAGCGTCGTAAAGCCCACCTTGCACATCAACAGTCCTCTCCCCTTGTCGCTGCGCATATCCGAAGACGGCTGCCGCGTGCTCGCTGTGACGAACTTTCCAAATCGTAACTTCTCATCAGAACTACTCCGGTCAATCAAGCTATCTTCCATCATGGCAATGCTTCGGCTCAAAATGGCAGGTATTCGTATTGATCGCCCTCGAATCCACAACTGGGCTGTTCATGCTTCTGAACACTTGATGGATTGTCGTACCTATACACCACTATGCCCGGGTTGCCTCGAACGACCAG
>Ga0209643_1002137_pt1 | contig 14059 bp, 11 predicted proteins | sample AutmiccBRH37_all_FD_187383 | JGI IMG/M metagenome (GOLD analysis project Ga0209643, IMG submission 187383) | Deep subsurface microbial communities from Mt. Terri, Switzerland - Autotrophic microbial communities BRH/37_all (SPAdes) (version 2) | ecosystem: Environmental > Aquatic > Deep... | reverse complement strand
CAGATAGGTATTCTTCCCCTAGTGGTACCAGACCGGTTCTTACAGTGGATTTCGCTTCATCATAAGGGATATGGGTATTCAGTTCAGGAACCAAAGGTACATAGAGATCATACATATTCAGTTCTTCTACGCCTAAGATCTTTTTCCTTAAACCAATATAACGCTGAAATTCAGGCAAGTATTTATGAACAGTAGAGATTAGCGAGTCATAGACCGTTAGAGGTACTTTGTCGTCATCAAGAGCACCTTCGATAGCAGAGTTATATTTTCTTACTCTGGCAAAGAAACAATCAGCTTTTACACTAGCATTAATCATAGCGGCCCAGGAATTAATCTGTTTACCGTAGGCAGTATACATTGTATTGTAAGCATCCTTACGAACCATTCTATCCGTACTCTCTAAATATTTGATATAGTTTCCTTTGGTAAGTTCAACTTCCTTTTGCTTTTCATCTTTTATATACCCGATCTTAAGATCGGCATCGTTTGCCATACTGAAAATTGTACTGGGAGCAGCAGCCAGTTCACCAGCTTCAGCTAATATTTTTTCTTCGGCTAAAGAAAGAATGTGTGCTTTCTGGCGAATAATATTATCAAGGTAATGCTTATATATCTCCAATCTGGAATCTTGACGGAATTGAGCTAACTTATCATCAGGTATAGCTAGAATTTCTGGAACTATAAATGACAGTGCGCTTCCCGCCTGTACAGAAAGCATACTGGCCCTATCAGTCAGTCCTTGATATTTTGGGATTCGATTATCTTCATCCCTTCTCATTTTGGCATAAGTATACAGGTTTTCGAGATAGAGACCTAAGCTTTCTGCCCACTTAAGGCAATCAACAAAGATATCAACACTTTGGTTGAGTTTACCTGCGAATTTCTGAGCTTCGGCTACTGTCTTCTCCGCCAGGGCAAAAGTTTTCTCCCACTCATCATCACTAATAAAGATATCTTCCAATCGCCATTTATCTTCTTGGGGTATCTCCTCACGAGAACGCAGAATTTCAGACAAAACAAATCCCTCCTAAGTGTATCTTCTTAAATATTATACACAGTAAGAGGGAAATTTACTAATTTCATGTTATATATTAGCTATTTTCTTATTTGAGATTCCAGTGATTAAAAGGATGCTTTCCCAGATTGATATTTGAATACACAGAATTACCAGTTATTTCATTACTCTCATCTACCCACTTTGGGAAGATAAGTGGATAATCATGGTATGGTAATTCCACATCAACTGTTATTAATCCTAGATTATCTCCCTGATAAACATCAATCTCCCAAATTAAACTTTCATGTTCCACATTATATCTGGTTTTACTAATTGGTGGACTTATCGCTAATTCCTGAAGTTTCTCTATCTCATCTGATGTGATTACCTTACTCGGTGTTTCCAGTTCGAAACGAGTACCACCAGTTAAGTATTCTTTAATCCCTAGGATAACTTCGGATCCAATAATTCTGAATCTGACAGAAGGCCTTTCTGATAAGTAGCCCTGAATGATAAACTTACCCTCTCTTAACTCCGGTAAAAAATCTTTATGTACTAAAAACTTTCTCTCAATTTCAAGTGCCATATAAATCTCCTTTTGGGTGGCAAGGGGGGTGGCAAGGGGAGGGGGTGGCAATGTGTGGCAAGGGGACGTTTCGTTTGCCACATCCTTCACGTCTTTTCTCACCCATTTGTACTATATTCTACTTATTCTCTCCCTTAGTCGCCGAATCCTCCGTACTATTAAAATATCCTAATTATACATTTTCCCCTATTATTGGCCTACGTTTCCTAAACTATTTATAGAATCTGTCATCTCTAAAAGAAAATAATTAATTCATATACCCAGAATACTTATTTCATCTGATCAACTAGCTTCAAATTGCTATTTAATACCCTAATGTGGCAAACGAAACGTCCCCTTGCCACATTATAAGACCTCGCATCATTGGCTGTTATGATGCGAGGTCTTCCTCCCCAGAATTAAATCTAATTATGACTAAGCTTCTTTAAGGATTCTAGGGTGGATGAATCAGCTAATGTTGTAGTATCTCCAATAGAACGTCCTTCGGCAATATCTTTTAGAATTCTGCGAATGATCTTACCGCTTCTGGTTTTGGGCAGGTCATCTGTAAGGTAAAGGTCGTCGGGTCTGGCAATAGCTCCTATTTTCTTTGAGACATAAGATTTAAGTTCTGCGATTAGTTCCTCACTGGCCTTAAACCCTTCTCTAAGTGTTACAAAAGCAGCTATGGCTTGTCCTTTAACCTCATGATTCTTACCGATGCAAGCTGCTTCAGCAACTGCATGATGCTCAACTAAAACGCTTTCTACTTCAGCAGTTCCAATCCGATGTCCTGAGACATTGATGACATCATCAACTCTACCGATAATCCAATAATATCCGTCTTTATCTAGTTTAGCCCCGTCTCCGGCAAAATATTTATTGGGCCAATTACTCCAATAGGTATCTATGAACCTCCTATCATCACCATAAACTGTCCTCAGCATCGCAGGCCATGGCTCCGATATGGCTACGAAGCCAACATCGCCTTTCTCTACGGGTTGCCCGGATCTATCTAACATCTCCACCTTTACGCCTGGAAAAGGTCTTGTACATGATCCTGGTTTTAAATCTGTAACTCCTGGCAGAGGTGAGATCATAATCATACCCGTTTCTGTCTGCCACCAGGTATCTACTATAGGACATCTCTCCCCACCGATATATTTATGGTACCATGTCCAAGCTTCAGGATTAATCGGTTCCCCGACTGATCCCAAGAGTCTTAAACTTGAAAGATCTCTTTTAGCTGGATATTCAGCTCCCCATTTCATAAAAGTTCTGATTGCTGTAGGAGCGGTATATAGAATCGTTACTTTGTACTTTTCGACTATCTGCCAGAATCTATCCTTCTCCGGATAATCCGGGGTACCTTCAAAGATTACTATGGTAGAACCATTAGTTAAGGGACCATAGACCAGATAGCTGTGACCTGTTATCCAACCTATATCCGCCGTGCACCAATATATATCATCTTCTTTGAGATCGAATACAAATTCATGAGTAGTAGCTACACCTGTCAAATACCCACCCGTTGTATGAACTACACCCTTGGGCTTACCTGTTGTGCCACTGGTATAGAGGATGAATAACATATCTTCAGCATCCATCTTTTCCGCCGGGCATTCAGTTGAAGCTTGTTCCATTAACTTATGGTACCAAAAGTCCCGTCCCTTAATAATCTCAATCTTAGTATTTGTTCTATTAACAATAATTACTTTTTCAATACCTTCCACACCTTGAAGTGCAGCACAGACATTTTCTTTGATAGGTAGAATTTTCCCTCTGCGATAGGCAGCATCGGAAGTTACCAATACTTTTGAGCCTCCATCATTAATCCTATCTCTTAACGCCTCCGCACTGAATCCTCCGAAGACTACACTATGAGGTGCTCCGATCCTGGCACAAGCCAGCATAGCAACAACAGCCTCTGGTATCATAGGCATATAGATGGTGACAACTTCACCTTTTTGTACTCCCATAGACTTAAGAACATTAGCAAATTTGCATACTTCCTGGTGAAGCTCTTCATAGCTAAGTTCAAAACTGTCTCCATGTTCCCCTTCAAAAATTATAGCGGGTTTATTTCTTCGGGAGCCTTCGAGGTGACGGTCTAAGCAGTTATAAGAAGCATTAATTTTACCTCCATTAAACCATTTGGCGAAAGGAGGTTTCCATTCCAGAACACTATTCCATTTTTGAAACCAGCTTAAAGTCCCAGCCCGTTCTTCCCAGAAGGCTAATCTGTCATCAGCTTTTTTATAAATACCGACATCAGAAATAAGCGCCTTGTTTCTAAATTCTTCGGACGGCGGGAAGATGCGCCCTTCTTCCAACCCTTTAAATTTGTCTTGTGTCATCTACCAATTTTCCTCCATTCTAACCCCTTATTGTTCTCTCTATATTGTTAAGATAATATCATACTTAAGAGCATACAAAAAACCCCTTGATTACAAGTTGCACTTATCAAGGGGTAAACAGTAAAATATCAGCCTTAATCGGTTAAATGTGAAACAGGCAGCGTACGTTCCACTGCCTGTCTCAATCACCTCGTCCACCTATTCTCCCAGGAAGGTTCCCCATCCTTCCAAAATTATTTTACTTCAAGCTTTTTTCAATTGCAAGTTTCGAAAGCGAATTAACGCAATAATTTTAAGCAGAATAATTATCCTCGGCTAGCGGATAAATTGAGAAGTAAGGTAGTCGGCTATACCTTCAGGGCTAATTTTAGATACTTCCTGACCAGGTTTATCTTTTAGATTCATCAGTCCAAGTGGGATCTTCCATCCTGTAATACTGCTAAGAGTATTCAACGCCTCCCAAGAGTCATAACCTGTATATCTACGCTTATCTAAAGCGGTTAAGACACTATTGGCAAACTTAAATGGACTAGCTGTAGATGCTAAGACTGTATATCGGTTATCACCTGAAGTTTGTCTGTAATCTTGATATACTTTCATCCCAACTGCAGTATGAGGATCAAGAATATAGTCATAATCAATATAAGTTTTGGCAATAGTATCCATAACTTCTTCTTCATCAGCCCAACCGGCGTACATACTTGTCTTACAGCTTTTCAGAGTCTGGTCATCAACTTTGAATTTGCCGTTTCTAGTCAAATCAGCATACCACAATTTAATTCTATCAGCATCTCTCCCTGAGGCTTCAAACAGGAAGCGCTCAAAATTACTCGAAAGAAGAATATCCATAGATGGAGACGATGTAAGGAAAAATGGTCTCTTTGTATCGTAAATTCCTGTATTAAAGAAATCAGCTAGGACATTATTCTTATTGGAAGCACATATTAGCTTGCCAATGGGTAATCCCATCATCTTAGCATAATAAGCCGCTAGAATGTTACCAAAATTGCCTGTAGGTACCACAATGTTAATTGGCTCACCAAAGGCTGTTTGCTCTTGACGCATAGTTTGAATATAAGTCCAGAAATAATACACTATCTGGGGTAAAAGCCTTCCCCAATTTATAGAGTTAGCCGAAGAAAAAACCATATCCTTATCAGCAAGTTTTTTTATTATATCCTCAGAGGAAAAAATTTCTTTTACGGCAGTTTGACATTGGTCAAAATTGCCTTGAACGGCAGAAATATAAGTATTTCCACCTCCTGTAGTTATCATCTGACGTTCCTGGACAGGGCTGACACCACCTTCGGGGTAGAAAACTACAATCTTAGTTCCCGGTACATCTTTGAATCCTTCTAAGGCCGCTTTTCCAGTATCTCCTGAGGTAGCAGTCAGGATTAGGACTTCCTTTTGCATATCTAGGGTTTTCAAGCTTGATGTTAAGAGATAAGGGAGCACTTGTAGAGCCATATCTTTAAAAGCTGCAGTAGGACCATGCCAAAGTTCAAGGATACCACAGTCACCCACTTGAACGAGAGGAGCTGGGTCGTTAGAATCGAAACGGCCATCACTATAGACCTTAACCGCATTCTCCAGTACATCCTGAGGTAAATCATCAAGGAAAGAACTCATTACGCTTAAAGCAATCTGAGAATAGTCCCAATCAATGAATTTCTGCCAACTGATAAGGGGTAGATCCTGGGCAACGAATAAACCTCCTTGGGGAACCATTCCGCTAGCTATTGCTTGTGCTGAAGTCTGGGGTCTAATATTTCCTCGAGTGCTGATATACAATTTTTATTCCCTCCTGTTAATTACAGACAGGTTAGTCTGAGCAAATACTCCGTATATTAGTATACAATAACAATACAACTATTTTTCATCTCATTCAAGTACGAAGGAAATCTTAAGCAAAGTATTGTGTAAAACTACTTATAGTACTTATAATTGACATAATCAGTCTACAGATGAAAGGTGATTAAATGGCAAACGATTTTATGCGCATGTATAGGCAAACCCTACAATTAGGTCTTATTAAGGTAGTTCAGGATCTCTTCCCCGGGGAGAATTTAAAAATCCCCCATTCCATCCTAGATGGTATTTTTTGTGAATTATCGGATTCCGTAGTCTCTCCCCGAGAAGCGAAGCTTATTAAGGCGAGATTATCAGAGTGGGTACAACAAAATAATGAAATAAAAGTCTTGGGTAAAGAAGGCAGTTTCTATAAATACGATGTAGATGGAACAATCATTAAAGGTATCTGTCCAGCTTTCAAGGATCCTTCCGTAATTAAAGACTTTGATATTATCGACTTCTTGCCTGGTTTTATCCTGCACTTTATGGATGATGATAATAACTTTATACTTCCGGAGCAGCTTTCTGCAACTTTTGCCGAAACTCAAAGATGGCTGGAAAATTTACATCTTGATAAAGTTAAAGATGTAAACGAATATATCAAAGAAGGCCGTTATCTGGAACTAATCAACGTCGCTGAAGCACTTCACGAGAAGAAAATTTCTAACATAGCAGATATGATACTTCAACAAAAGAGAACTGTTAGGATTATCCTTATTTCCGGTCCTTCTTCATCCGGCAAGACTACTTTTGCCCAACGACTGGCAACCCAACTTAAGGTTAATGGTCTTAAACCTATCTCCCTTTCACTTGATAACTATTTTGTGAATAGGGATGAAACTCCACTCGATGAGTTTGGACAATATGATTTCGACGCCTTGGAGGCACTTAATCTTCAGCTTTTGAATGAACAAATGGTACAACTTATTAAAGGTGAATGTGTAGAAACCCCTATCTTTAACTTTAAAACTGGGACGAGAGAACCTCACGGTAATAACTTGCAACTGAAGTACGATGATATATTAATAGTTGAAGGTATCCATGCTCTTAATCCTAATTTACTGACTTCCATTAACCGTAACTATTTCTTTAATATCTATATCAGTGCTCTCTTCCAACTAAATATTGATGATTATAATAGAGTACCTACTACTGAAGCCAGGCTTATTAGGCGGATTATCCGAGATGAACAATTCAGAGGCTTTCTTCCTGAAAGAACGCTCAACCAATGGGCCAGTGTGAGACGGGGTGAAAACTCCAACGTTTTTAAGTATCAGGAGGAAGCAGACGTAATGTTTAATTCCAGTCTGCTTTATGAACTTAATGCGCTGCGTTCCTTTGCTGAACCACTTTTGAAAACTGTCCCTATAGAAAGTGAACACTATGATGCAGCCCAACGACTCTTGAACCTATTATCATTCTTTGAACCTATGGATATTGAAAAAGTACCGTTCAACTCTATCCTTAGAGAATTCATAGGTGGTTGTGTTTATGAGCATTGATGATAAAATACTCGTAGAGTTGCACAGATACTCCGCTTGCACGGTATCGTAGCCACGAACGAAATCCTACGCTAACATGCCAAAACCCTTATGCTTTCTGCAAGTTGCCGCTCCTTGCCTTCCATGGCACCGCGGCATCAGGCCATCCGTGGCCGTTAACCGTTGGCATGCTCTAACGCTACGGATTTTCGTTCGTTTAACGCTACTACCCTTACACTCGCTTCGTATTCTGTGCGAGTCTACTATGTTTTTAATCAGGAGGGAATGAGATAGTTAAGGCGTGGGAAGTTTAAATTCTCACGCCCTTAACTATGTTATTATATACGTCCCTATGTCCTGTCATCGTCTTCTATTTGTATTCTTAGGTAATCTAGAAGTATATCTGCTGTTTTACGATTTGTGGCAACCGGTACATTATGAACATCACAAATTCTTAATAGAGCGGTGATATCTGGTTCATGTGGTTGAGCTGTAAGAGGATCCCGTAAGAATACTACCAAATCTACCCGTTGGCAGGATATCCTGCTCCCTATCTGTTGATCTCCTCCAAGGGGACCTGACAGAAGTCTTTCGATCTCTAACCCTGTATGTTCTTGAATAAGCTGTCCTGTTGTGCCGGTAGCTATCAGTTTACATTTCTGGAGAACATCTTTATACTTCAAAGAGAAATCGATTATTTCCGGTTTCATTTTATCATGAGCAATCAGTGCTACATTAAACATTGTTCATTCCTCCATATGTATCTAATTACGGTAGAAAGAAGATAACTATGAGCAGTAAAAATTACGATTCCGAGAAAAAATCCTCTGAGATATTGAAATTATTAGCTATGGCTTATCCTGACGCATACTGTGAACTCACATATAAAAACCCTTTTGAATTATTAATCGCCACTATTCTCAGTGCTCAAGCAACCGATCAGAAAGTTAATCAGATAACGTCCAAGTTGTTCCCTTCCTATCCTACTCCTGCTGATATGCTACGACTTACTCCTTCCCAATTAGAAGCTAAAATAAAATCTATCGGGCTTTATAGAACCAAAGCTCATAATATCTTAGAAACTTGCCGTATACTAGTGGAAGACTATGATGGCGAAGTTCCTAAGACCCTCGCTGAATTAATTAACCTTCCAGGAGTCGGTCGTAAAACAGCCAATGTCGTCTTAGCCAATGCTTTTGGAGTACCCGCTTTTCCGGTGGATACTCATGTGCTTAGAGTTTCTAACCGTCTTGGTCTGGCTCAAGGCAAGAATCCTTTTGAGGTAGAAAACACGCTGACCGCTTTGATCCCTTCGGAACTATGGATAGATACTCATCACCAATTGATTTTTCATGGGCGCCGCGTATGTAGCGCTAAAAATCCTCAATGCGGTCAATGTCTATTACGAGAATACTGTCCCTCTTCTAAAGCCGACCCCTCTTCAGTCGCCTCCAAGTCGTATAACCTCTGAGGACATAGTTGCCAAGGTTTGAGGCTGCAGTTAGGGCCGGAACCACCGAGTTCTCGATTTTGTCTATCCCTTTGCGCATCTGAGCGTCGGCATTCTCACTAATCAATTTGGTATTAGTTGTGGTCTGTTCCAAATCACTCATTATTGTCGGTAATTTTTTATTGATCGTTTCTAAAGTAACTTCAGCCTCAGTAGCAGTTTTATCTAAACTTTTAGCTGTGTGTCTGATTTCTTCCATAGTTTTATTAACATTATCTAAAGCTTTATTGGCGGAATGAATAAATCGTATGATAAAAAAACTGGTGGTGCACAGTACAGTTGTTGCTAAAATTGCTGAAATAACATAGATACTCATCTTTTCACCCCATCTATTTAACTACATGAGCAGTGATTTGCATCAAGGTGTTTCTGGTTTTAACCGCAGAAAGATCTTCCGTTGTGATTTGTTGTCCAGCCGACAAAACTTGACCATTATCTAGATTCACACTAGTATTTAGGGTTTTTCCTAAAAGAAACTGAAGCTGTCTTTGTTCAAAGACGTTAAAATCTTCAGGATAATTAAGTGAATTAGCAATGACGGCTGTTTTGAGCAAATTATCACTTTTTCCGAATTCTTCAATTCTCTTTTTAAGAATCTCTTTTTCATTTATAGTCTTTTCTAAAGGTTGAAATTTATCTAATGGTTGAAATCTGTCAATAGGTTGGACTTTTTCTGAAGGCTGAACTTTTATCTTTTCCTTAAGTACTTGGGCTTGTCCCTCTTTCGAAGGGGAGTCTCCTAAAATAATTATATTTTTCCCATACTTAATTACTTTATCGCACTTAATTTCACTAATACTGCCTTGTGGGTCGGTCACCTGGCAAACAGCAATTCTTCCCGTCTCTTCGTTTATCATTATCTCGGTCACTTCGCCAATTAAGCTGCCCTTTTCGGATAAGACTTGAGCCCCAATCACTTTAATATCCTTCTTAATCAAATCAATCCCAACTAAGCAATGAGCTACATCTTGAATTACATCTCTATTAGGTATAATAAGAGCATAGTCACCCAGACCTAAGATATCATTATAAGCAATAAGTCGAGCACCTAAATAATCTGACGGTTGATCAATAATGAAATATGCTAAACAACCGTTCTCGGCATCCAAAATAATATCTTTTACTGTGCTAATCTGTTGCCCTTCAGCTATACTAATAATTTTTAATCCGTTAATTACTGATGAAGACTTCATCACTAGAAATCCTCCCTTGTTAATTCAATAAAAGCACATCTTATCATTGCGCATTTTTTAGACATAACTTGTCTTTATTTTACTCCTATTTTGGTCTAAGCTCAATTGTTTTCTTCATATCACTGTCCAGATGAATACAAAAGCAAGAGCAGCAAACCAAGGTAAGATATTTTGAATTCCTACATTTATAGCTTCTGTACGCGTAACAGCACTCACCACAGCTGGAAATCCCCAAGGTATGATCATCGCGTCTGTCCAGATAGCAGCAACCTGTCCTAATACCGCCAACGGAACAACCGGTACACCGCTAACTTCCCCTAAAGCAGCCGCAACACCCCCAACCAATGGAATGGCCGAAAAACCTGACCCACTCATTGCCCCAAGAACTGCTGCTATAATTACTATAATAGCGGAAGTAAACTCATTAATATATATTAATCCAGATAATTGAAGAGCTAATAGTTCAAGATAACCGGGCCCTGATCTATTAAGAATCAGCTCACTTCCGCTTTGCGTACCTAATAAAAAGAAACCCGCGATAACAACAATAGGTGCAAAGACTCCCATCGATACTTTCAAACCGTTTTGAATGTGCAGGACGAAAGTATTCAGTGCTGTTTTATAATTGAACAATACCGTCCCTAATATCAATACAGCGATAGATACTCCCCCGGTAGCAGCTGCAGCATTATCACCTCTTAGACCACTCAGTAAAAGCCAGAATATCGTTAGCGTATAGGCACTAATTACAATCATAGCTACTATTTTACTTTTTTTCTTTTTTCGATATAGTGTTCTATTGCTTGAATTAGGTTCTTCAGACTTTGGAGAGTTAGGTTTTTTATGCCCTATGGGGTTACTCTTGTTTGTTTTTAACAATTTCCAATAACCTAAACTTGAGGCCACAATTCCACTACCAATAACCAAAGGTATTGACTCTGAGATTACTTGCTCTACCTCAACTCCGGAAGCTTGAGCTAATAGTCCAGGAGCACCCTGAATAATATAATCCCCAGCTAATCCTACTGCTCCGAAAATACAAAATCCGCTAGCTAATCCAAGCGGATGAATCTTGGTATTTGCTATTATAGGCAGAGCTACAGCACCTAACAGGGTTACCGCAGGAGTGGGCCAGAGAAATAGCGTTAATAACCATAACGATAATCCTAATAACCAATAAAGCGCAAAAACGTTGCGAATCTTAAGAAAAGGTTTCGTTATAATCTCGTCTGCCTGGGTTGTTTTCAACATATCGGTCATAGCGATAACAAGTCCAATAAGCAGGATTATCGGCAAGAGATCAGTAGCTGTAAATAGTAAACCTCTAAAAGCAACTTGTACGCCTCCAATGATACTTTTCATTTCTGCTATACCAACAACCATTATCCCGAAAGCAGCTATAAGGATAGGTTTCTTTCTAAAAAAGATTGTGACTATTATCAGGGAAGTAAAGACAAAATAAACTATCATTCCAAGATTCATCAAGCTTCTGTCTCCTGTTTGTTTATTTATACTCTCTTCTCTAGAATAACAAATTATCTTAGAATTATTTCTGTTTTTCCTATTATTTAAATTATTAGCAGTTATTTAATCTATTACTATAAAATATTGTTTATTGCTGAATCTTTGAAGTAATGATATACTTCTTATGGCAATTATCCAGCTAATAATTATTTTAATTTTTACAAATTATTTGGAAACGGGGAGTGACAAATGAAACATTATGATGTAGGCATTATAGGTGGGGGTATCTCGGGTATTATGTGCGCTTATGAACTGGTTAAGAATAGGCCTGACTTGAATATCTGCATATTTGAAAGAGGCAGTAGTATCCTTAATAGAAGTTGCCCACTTACCGAAGATAAAGCAAAGAAATGTGTAAAATGTCCTACCTGTGCTATCATGGAAGGCTTCGGCGGATGCGGTTCCTTTTCTGATGGGAAATATAATTTCACTACAGAATTTGGCGGCTGGTTAAATGAATATATTTCAAGTGATAAAGTGATGAATCTGATCGAGTATATGGATCTTATCTTGGTGGACTTTGGCGCAACTACCCAAAGATTTAGCACGCGCACCCCAAAAGCAAGAGAACTTAGAAAATTAGCTATGCAGAACGATCTTCATCTTCTTCAAGCTGAGGTTAAACATCTTGGAACCGAGAATAACCTCAAGATTATGACTAATCTTTTTAATCATCTAAAAGATAAAGTTGATGTCAGGCATCATACTGAAATCAAAGATATATCCTTTGAGAACTCCAAATACATCCTTGACACTGCCAAGGAACAGTTCTCCTCCGATTATCTGATTGGAGCTGTGGGCAGAGTTGGAAGTGAATGGTTCACAGAACAATGTAAGAAACTAAAAATTAATCTTACGAATAATCAGATTGATTTAGGAGTCAGGGTAGAGCTTCCCTATGAAATATTCAGTCATATCACGGACGAGGTGTATGAAGCCAAACTTCACTATCATACCCAAAAGTATAACGATCTTGTAAAAACGTTCTGTATGAATCCTCGGGGTCATGTAGTAACTGAGAATACTATCGGGGTCATGACCGTCAATGGTCATAGTTACTCTGATGAAAGTCTCAAAAGTGATAATACCAATTTCGCTCTTTTAGTAAGTAATAAATTTACTTCTCCCTTTAATGAACCTATTAAATATGGTAAGTATATTGCAACTTTATCTAATATGCTTGGTGATGGGGTAATCGTTCAAAGATTTGGAGATCTAATAAAAGGACGGAGAACAAACGAGAAAAGAATGAAAAAATCATTCACTATTCCGACCTTGCAATCTGCTAATGCTGGCGATCTAGGGTTAGCCCTTCCTAAACGTTATTTAGATAATATCATTGAAATGCTCTATTCTTTGGATAACATAGCTCGGGGGACGGCAAATTATGATACCCTACTCTACGGAGTAGAAGTCAAGTTCTATTCAGCCAGACCGGAACTGGATGAAAAGCTGGAAACCAAATATCCTAACTTCTATGCTATCGGGGATGGAGCCGGGATCACCAGATCACTTTCTCAAGCTGCAGCAAGTGGAATCTATGTAGCGAGAAACATTCTAGAAAAGTTATAAACGAAATTCTTAATTGGATGTTCTTTTTAAATAAACCAATGCTTCTTCTATAGTGTTAACGCTTTTAATACCAGATTCCTTGATTGAATCTCCAACAAATAAGAATTCTTTAGCTTCGGGTTTCATAGGGATATCTACGATTGTGTTCCCTATTGCTATCACTTCTTCGGTCTTGAGGCCGAGATACAGCTTAATAACAGCAAGGGCTTTGCCCTTGCTGTTTTGTTTGGGTAACACTTCAACAGCATCATAGTACTTATGTATATTAAAATCGTACCGAGAAACTGACTCAAGACTGAGAACAACCTCATGGAGTTCATCTATCCTTGACAAATTTCTGGGAGCTGCGGTAAGCATGGTTTGGTTAGGCTGAAACCAAACATCCCCAAATTCACGAAGCAGAACAGCCTTCATTTCCTGAATAACTTCTTCAGGTATAACATCAAGTTTCTTTTCCCAGAGATTGAGAGGATTGAATACCACTCCCCCATTCTCACCCGCCACCAGGGGTTTCATCAAGCCCATTCCTCTGGCCAACCCTGCCAAGTAAGATGCCGTTCTCCCTGAGATAAGAACTATTTGTATATTACTGTTTTCCAATTCTCTAAGCTTGGCGCTAATATGTGGCGGAATTACTTCCTCTGTCTTGGCTAAGGTGCCATCGATATCGAAGGCCATAAGTTTGATAGACATTTGTTATCACCTTTATAATAATATTTGTCTTTATAATTCTAGCCAGAAAGTGTTGTTTTAAACAAAGATCGTCTTCACTTAGACGATCTTTGCTGTTCTTAACACTGTTCCTACATTTTCATAAGGTACGTGTTTATTCGTATATTCTATGAGCCATTGTTCAAAGCCCCCCGCTTCTTCCTCAGGTATAAAGATATCAAATGTCACCTGTTCAGAGAACTGTTCCGGGGAAGTATCCCAATTCTTTTGCCTAATCTGGTATTTAATCTGCTCATACATAGAATAAGGCACTCTAAGCTGATAGATATAATGA
>Ga0209643_1002136_pt1 | contig 14063 bp, 9 predicted proteins | sample AutmiccBRH37_all_FD_187383 | JGI IMG/M metagenome (GOLD analysis project Ga0209643, IMG submission 187383) | Deep subsurface microbial communities from Mt. Terri, Switzerland - Autotrophic microbial communities BRH/37_all (SPAdes) (version 2) | ecosystem: Environmental > Aquatic > Deep subsurface... | reverse complement strand
TCAAAGATCGTCTCGCTCAATTCCCCGTTAGAGTTGCAGCGATGAGCCGCTTTCAAACAAAGACCCAACAAAATGAAACACTTGAAAAACTTGAAAAAGGTGAAGTGGATATTTTAATCGGTACTCACCGCATCCTTTCAAAAGATATAAAATTCAAAGATCTCGGATTACTGATTATAGATGAGGAACATCGCTTTGGTGTAATGCACAAAGAGAAATTAAAATCCTTAAAATCGAATGTAGATTCGCTTACACTTTCTGCTACTCCGATTCCTCGAACACTAAATTTGTCTTTGCTCGGGGCACGCGATCTTTCAATCATTGCCACTCCTCCGCCGAATAGGCAACCTATCTATACACGTGTGGATATATTCGATATCAAGAAAGTTCGCGATTGGATAAATACCGAGATTAAAAGAAACGGTCAGGTTTATTTTGTTCATGATCGCGTTCAATCGATAGAAAAAATTACAGGATTTTTACAGAAGTATATGCCTAGTGTTTCCTTTGGAGTGGCACACGGACAAATGAAACCGGCGCAGTTAGAAGAAGTAATTTATGATTTTCTAAATAAAAAATATCACGTCATAGTAGCGACCAAAATTATCGAATCGGGACTTGATATTCCGAATGTAAATACAATTATTATAAATCGTGCTGATCGATTCGGGTTAGCAGAGCTTCATCAATTAAGAGGAAGAGTGGGACGAAGCGACCGGCAGGCTTATGCTTTTCTTCTTGTTCCTTCATTGGATTCAATTTCTAAGAAAGCCGTAAAAAGATTGCAGGCAATCGAAGAATATACTGATTTGGGAGAAGGATTTAATCTTGCGATGCGTGATCTTGAAATTCGAGGTGCCGGTAATCTACTCGGAACCGAACAAAGCGGGAATATCGATTCTGTTGGCTTTGATACTTATATGAAACTTCTTGATGAAGCAGTAGAAGAACTTAGGCAGGATGAATTTAAGGATGTATTCAAAGACCTTCCGAAGCAAATTGAAAGGACTGAGCCGACAATCGATTCCTATTTCGAGATCGGAATACCAAAAGGCTTTATGCCCGATCAAGCCGACCGACTTTCCTTCTATACTGCATTATTCTCTATTATGCGTCTCGATGAAGTCGATGAAATTAAAGAAGAGATGGAGGATCGATTCGGTAAGACTCCACCAATTGTAGAGCGTGTGATAATGACTGCTGTACTTCGCTATCATGCATCCTATGCAATGCTCGAAAGAATTGTTATTCAACGAAATCGAATAGCTTTAATACTCCCCAAAGGAGAAAAAGAATCTTTCTATAAAGAAAAGTTTGTTAAATTACTTGAGTACGTTAATGTAAAATATTCTAAAGAAGTAAAACTCGTTCAAACGAATGAATCACTAAAACTTGAGATGGCAAATAAAATTAATTCACCCGAAGGAATATTAAAATATCTAATAGAATTTGTTGGCGAATTAAGTAAGATTATTTCTAATTAGCATAATCACAAATATCGGGACTAATAATGAGCGACTACAAAGGTTACCGCGGTAAAGCATTAGAAACATTGAAGAAATTTAAGGCATTAGTTTGGAGCGATGTGGAATTAATTACCGATAAAGGAAATTTCAAAGGGATAATATTACCCCGCTCGGAGACTGCCGATCCGCTTCATATCGTAATAAAATTAAATGTTGGTTATAATATTGGCATCGCCGCTAAATCAATTAAAGATATTAATATATTCGGAAGGAAAGAAGCTCATTATAAAATTCCTGAAAAAGAATTTCCGGTTGATCCTAAAAAACCAAGAGTAAAGCTTCTTGGTACGGGCGGTACAATTGCTAGCAGATTGGATTACCGTACCGGTGCCGTAATACCGGCATTCTCTCCGGGTGAGCTTTATGGCTCCGTGCCTGAACTCGCAGATTATTGCAATCTAGAAACCGAAAAACTTTATGGTGTGTTCTCTGAAAATATGGGTCCCGAACAATGGAAAGGCACTGCCGAGGCAATCGGACGCGAAATTGAAAAAGGTGTAGAAGGAATTGTAATTGGTCATGGTACCGATACGATGCATCATACCGCGGCAATACTCTCTTTTATGGTTCAAAATTCACCTGTGCCGATAGTAATGGTGGGCTCTCAAAGGTCTTCTGATCGACCATCTTCGGATGCAGCACTGAATTTAATGCATAGCGTTAAGACTGCTGCCGAAAGCGATATTGCAGAAGTTATGGTCTGTATGTTTGGACCAACTTCGGATTATTATGGTCTTCTTCACCGAGGAACACGAGTAAGAAAGATGCACTCTTCTTATCGATCTACATTCAGGACTATTGGAGACATACCGATAGCGAAAGTGAGCCGAGAAGAGATCACACCTTTAAGACAAGATTATGCCCGCCGCAGACGCGACAGAAACGTTACTATCAACACTGCATTTGAAGAAAAAGTTAGCATAGTTTACTATTACCCTAATATGAAGCCTGATGTTATTGAGTCTCTTATCGATAATGATTATAAGGGAATTATTATTGCAGGAACGGGTTTGGGGCATGTAAATAAACCATTATATCCCGCACTCAAAAAAGCACATGATAAAGGGATTTCTATTTATATGACCGTTCAAACTCTTTGGGGATTTGTTCAAATGTATGTTTATGATACTGGAAGAGATATGATGGAGCTTGGTGTAGTACCCGCAGCGAATATGCTTCCCGAAGTTGCTTATATGAAATTATGCTGGGCTTTGGGTCAAACCAAAGATCAGAAAAAAGTGCAGGAAATTATGCTCACACCAATTGCAGGTGAGATTACCGAACGAGAACCAAGTAACGGTTACTTAATCTATCAAGGCGGACTGCCCGAAGTCGAAGAGTTTATTTCTAAATATGTGAAGTAAAAATTAGAACTTTCGTGTGTGCGGCACGTCTAATACTTACCAATGATAGACTATATAAGTGCCAAATAAATGAAAAAAGTGCTGATTTCTCTTGTTTTCGTAAGTTTTATGATCGCGGGATGCTCTTCCCGCGAAAAAGATGTTGTTATAATCCCCGTCGAAAAATTATTTAAAAAATCGGATAAATCATGGTTTATGGTTTCTCCCGAAGGTACGTTTTATTCATTTATTAAAACAATTAAGGGTAAAAATAATCTTTATGTAAGTCCCTCCGGCAAAGATTCCTCTTATATAGTTACCGATTCTAATTCCACAAATATTCAATATTATTTTTGGGCGAATAATCATCAAGTGGTTTATCTCCAAAATAATGACAGCACTCAATCCACGAAAATTTTTAGTTTAGATATTAAGTCAAAAATAGCAAAGGATGTTACTCCATTCGACAATGTAAAGATTGCGGTAATTGATTTATTGAGTAAAGACGAGAACAGAGTTTTGATTACGATGAATAAACGTCAGGCGACTATTCCCGATCTTTTTTATTTGGATATAAATTCGGGCAAGACTGAAATTGCGTTTTCAAATCTCGGGAAATTTACTCAATGGAAAACGGATAATAATGGAGTGCTAAGGCTTGCTGCCACCGAAGCTGAATCAGTCAAACGCACTTGGTATTACCGTCCAACTACTGATGCCCAATTTGCACCAATGATTGAGGTAGATTTTCGTGATACTTTTGAGCCGATTTTTTTTGATAAAGAAAATAGATTCATCTATGCCGCATCCAATATCGGAAGAGATAAATGTGCAATAATTAAATATGACCCTGAACTAAAGAAAGAAACTGAAATTCTGTTTCAAGATCCGGAGATGGACGTTTATGATCTCTTGAGAAATGAATCCACTTACGAACTATTTTCTGCTTACTATAAAAAAGCAAAATTAGAATATCATTTTTTTGATAGCAACGCAGAAAAATTATACTTGAATCTAAAAAAACGTTTCGCCGGAATGGAAATACTTGTTCTTAGCTATAACAATGCAGGTACAAAATATATTCTAAAAATATATAGCCCTACGAATCCAGGCGGATTATATCTATACGATATCAATAACGAAAAGACAACCGAGATTTATAAATTTAGTTCTGATGTGAATCCCGAATATATGTCGCCCATGAAACCGATTAGTTTTATCTCTCGCGATGGATTAAAAATTCATGGTTACCTTACTCTTCCGATAAGTAAAGAGGCGAAAAATTTACCAACCGTAATCTATGTTCATGGCGGTCCATGGGCACGTGATTATTATCGCTTCGATAGCGAAGTACAATTTTATGCTAATCGCGGTTATGCAGTTTTACAGGTTAATTATAGGGGCTCCACCGATTACGGTAAACAATTTATGATGGCAGGATTTAAGCAATGGGGCGGCAAAATTCAGAATGATATCGAAGATGGTACTCGCTGGTTAATTAAACAGGGGATCGCCGATTCCACAAAGATTGCAATTTCAGGTTATTCATTCGGAGGTTATTCCGCTTTATATGGAGCTACATTCAAGGGCGATCTTTATAAATGCGCCGTGGCTATGTCCGGCTTAAGCAATATTAGTTCGCTACTAACTTCAATACCATACTATTCTCATACCGGTGTTAAGCAGATGGTTTATTCAATGGTTGGAGATCCGGTGAAAGATTCAACAATGCTTAAAAACATTTCTCCATACTATTTCCCTGAGAAGGTAAAGATACCGATAATGATAGGACACGGAACAAAGAGCGAAAAAGTTAGTACCGACGAAATGAATGATTACGTAAAAATGCTCCTAAAGAAGGGAGTGAATGTGGAATACGTCCTAAAGGATAACGAAGGACATATCTTCCGAAATGAACAGAACATAATCGAATGGTATAAGATGTTAGAAAAATTCTTAGCTATCAATTTAAATCGTACAACCAAAAAACCGGCAGCTTACTAAATAGCTAACGATGCTGGTTATGGGTTTTAAAAATGCGTCAATTTATTATTCTTACTTATTTAGATGCACGACTTATTACAATTAATTTCCATTAGAAATTTTTCAAAGAATTAATAGCATCACTGTATTCCTCAATCAGTTTCTTCATAAGTATTTCTACGGGGAGGATTTCTTTAATTATTGCGGCGCCTTGTCCCGCTTCCATTAATCCCTCTTGTTCATCCCCTTCAAAAATTCCTCTTCGTTCTCTTTTGGCTCCAAGTAATTCTTTTAATGCTGCTTCATCAGCCCCTTTGTTTTCGGCATCGGAAACGACTTTAGTAAAATTATTTTTTAATGTTCGGACTAATCCAATCTTACTTAAAATCAATGTAGTATCGTTATCCCCTGCTTCTACGATTCTTCTTTTATATTTTTCGTGAGAGGAGGATTCAACTGTGGCAGCGAAACGAGTACCTATTTGCACACCTTCGGCACCGAGAGCTAATGCAGCAGCTATTCCTCTTCCATCTGCAATTCCACCCGCAGCCAATACCGGTATTTTAAGTTCATCAACTAATTTTGGTATTAATGCCATAAGAGCGATTTGATCCGCTCCATTATGTCCGCCTGCTTCCACACCTTCGCCTACCACTGCATCGCATCCGACACTTTCTGCTTTGAGTGCGAACTTAAGCGATGGCACTACATGCACTACCTTCATTCCGGCATTTTTTAATTTATCAATATACTTACCCGGATGCCCCGCCGAACTAAATGCTATCTTTATTCCCTCTTCAATCGTAACGTTTATCAATTCTTCAATATCTCCGCGAAGCAAAGTAAGATTCACTCCAAATGGTTTATCTGTTACCGCTCTGCATTTTTGAATATGTTCTCTCAGTAAGTCCGCTTTCATTGAGCCTGAACCTATTAATCCAAGTCCCCCATTATTAGATACAGCGGATGCGAGACGCCATCCAGATGTCCAAACCATTCCCGCCTGAACGATTGGATACTTAATTCCGAGTAATTCTGTCACACGATTATTCTTCATCATAAGCTTATATTTTTTTGAACTAAAAAACCTTTTACTTAATTTAAAATGTTGTATTAATAAATTTAATAAAAGAAAGGAAAATATGAGGGCTATTATTCCTGTTGCGGGTTTCGGGACACGATTAAAACCGCATACTTATTCTTTACCAAAAGTTCTATTGAATGTAGGCGGCAAACCAATTATCGCTCACATCATCGAAAAATTACTTGAAGAAAAAATTACCAAAGCTACTTTCATTATCGGCTATATGGGCGATAAAATTTCCGAATACATTAGCAGTCACTATCCCCAATTGGAAGCTGAATACGTTGAACAAACCGAACTACTCGGCTTAGGACATGCGGTTTATATGGCTACTCCCACATTTAATGATGAAGAAGTTTTTATAGTTCTTGGCGATACCATTTTTGATGTTGACTTGCATAAAATATTTTCATTAACTGAAAGTGCGATAGGCATTAAGGAAGTGGAAGACCCAAGTCGCTTCGGTGTTACTGTTCTTGAAAATGATTATATTGTAAAGATGGTCGAAAAGCCAAAGGAACTCGTTTCTAAATTGGCAATTGTTGGTCTTTATTATATTAAAAATGCTGCTTTGCTTACCGAGTGTTTGAAGGAGCTCATTGATAAAGAGATTCAGACACGTGGCGAATTTCAATTAACGGATGCTTTGCAATTAATGATAGATAAAGGGGAAAAATTAAAAACCTTCCCTGTTGAAGGATGGTACGATTGCGGTAAACCGGAAACATTACTCTCTACTAATAAATTCCTCCTTACAAGAAATGGTACAAATAGAACTCCCGAAAATGTTGTGATAATTCATCCTGTTTTTATTTCGGAAAAAGCTAAAGTAAGCAATTGCGTTTTAGGACCATATACTACCATTGCTTCTAATTGCGTAGTAACCGATTCGGTTATAAAAAATTCGATTATAAGTCCGGGAGCGCATGTAGAAAAATCATTACTTGATAATTCAATAATCGGAACAGATGCGGTAGTATTGGGGAGTTTAAAAAGATTAAATGCCGGCGACTCGTCGGAAATAGAATTTTTCTAAAAAAACAGAGGTTAAAATAATGTCATATTTATTTACGTCAGAATCCGTATCTGAAGGGCATCCGGATAAAGTATGTGATGCCATTTCCGATGGAGTTTTGGATGCAATATTTAGTGAAGACCCGAATGCAAGAGTGGCGTGCGAGACTTTCGTTACAACGGGACTCGTAGTCGTAGGCGGTGAAATTACTACTAAAGCGTATATCGATGTAGAAAATGTTGTTAGAGAAACAATAAGAAGAATCGGTTATACAAAAGCCGAATATAGATTTGATGCAGATTCATGCGGTGTTCTTAATTCAATTAAATCGCAATCGCCCGATATAGCAATGGGCGTAGATACCGGCGGTGCGGGAGATCAAGGAATAATGTTTGGATATGCATGCAATCAAACTCCTGAATATATGCCGATGCCGATTGTATATGCACATAAATTAGTAAAAAAATTAGCGGACATAAGAAATAAAAATCCAAAGCTAATGCCTTATCTTCGTCCCGATGCAAAGTCGCAAGTTACAATTGAGTATGATGATAATAATAAACCATTAAGAGTGGATACGGTTGTTATCTCCACTCAACATGATGGCGGCGTAAAGCAATCGAAAATAAAAAAAGATGTAATCGAAAACGTAATAAAGAAAATAATTCCCGCAAAATATCTTGATAAGAATACAATATATCACGTAAACCCGACAGGCAATTTTGAAATCGGCGGACCTTATGGCGATACCGGTTTGACCGGAAGAAAAATTATAGTAGATACCTATGGCGGATGGGCACCTCATGGCGGCGGAGCATTCTCCGGCAAAGACCCGACCAAAGTGGACCGCAGTGCTACTTATGCAGCTCGCCACGTTGCTAAGAATATCGTAGCTTCCGGATTAGCTAAGGAATGCTTAGTTCAATTAGCTTATGCTATTGGCGTTGCTCAACCAGTATCAATATTAGTGGATACAAAAGGTTCAGGAAAAATTCCAGATTCTGAAATTGCTGAAATAATTCATAAAGAAATTGATTTAACACCTAAAGGAATTATTGAGAGATTAAAATTGAGAAGACCAATATATACCAAGACTGCTGCCTATGGACACTTCGGACGCAACGATAAAGATTTCACTTGGGAACAATTGGATTTAGTAAATGTATTTAAGAAATATGTAAAATAAAATATAAATAAAGGAGTAACATGGATTCGAAAGCTGGAAAATATAAGGTAAAGAGCCTTAAATTAGCCGATGAAGGAAGGAAAAAAATCGAATGGGCTGAATCAAGAATGCCCGTTATGATGTATTTGAGAGAAAAATATTCAAAGACAAAACCATTAAAAGGATATAAGATTGCCGGATGCTTGCACGTTACAAAAGAAACTGCAGTATTGATTGAAACACTTAGCGCAGCCGGTGCTCAAATAAGCTGGAGCGGATGCAATCCACTTTCCACACAGGATGAAATAGCTGCTGCACTCGCTAAAAACGGTACAGAAATTTATGCTTGGCACGGTCAATCGGTAAAAGATTTTTATTGGTCAATCGATCGCACTTTGGATATGAAACCGAATCTTACACTTGATGATGGTGCTGATCTAATTTTTACTGTTCATAACAAATATCCAAAATTAGCCGAAAATATTATCGGAGGCACCGAAGAAACCACAACAGGCGTTCATAGATTAAGAGCTATGGCTGATGACGGTAAACTTTTGTATCCTGTAATTGCAGTTAATGATGCCGAAACAAAATGGGATTTTGATAATGTTTATGGTACCGGTCAATCATCACTAGATGGTATCTTAAGAGCTACATCAATCCTTCTAGCAGGCAAAAATTTCGTAGTCGCCGGTTACGGTCATTGCGGAAAGGGCGTTGCTATGAGAGCTGCCGGGCTTGGTGCTAATGTAATAGTAACCGAAGTAAAAGCAACCGCTGCATTAAAGGCTACACTCGATGGTCATACTGTAATGACGATGGATGAAGCTGCCAAAATAGGTGATGTATTTATTACAGCCACCGGAGTCAAAGATGTATTAATCGAAAAACATTTCAAATCATTAAAAGAAGGCGCCATTATATGTAATACCGGACATTATGATTGTGAAATAAATATTCCTCAGCTCGAAAAAGTTTCTAAAGGCAAAAGAACCGTTAGAACAAATAACGAAGAATATACACTAAAGGATGGAAGAAAAGTATATCTTCTTGCACAGGGCAGATTAGTAAATCTTGCTGCAGCAGAAGGACATCCATCAGAAGTAATGGATATGTCATTCGCTAATCAGTTCATGTCACAATTACGTCTTGCAGAATATGATAAACAAGGCATTCAACTTGATCCGGAAGTAATTGATATTACCGAAGAACAGGATCAGGAGATTGCAGGAATCAAATTACGCACGATGGGATATAAGATAGATAAATTGACTAAAGCACAAGAAAAATATCTTACCGATTATTCCGCAGGCACATGATAATCAGTTGTAATTTTTTGAAATGGATTATATAATAGAAGCTGCCTCTTAGAGGCAGCTTTTATTTTTAAGTGATCAACTACTTTATTTTTAGAAAAAACTTTTGCTTATCTTTTTCTCACTTCGCAAAATTCTTTCGTCATCTATTGAACTACTTCCAATTACTTATTTATTTGCATCCGCATAATTAATAAATACGGTAATGAAAAATAAGAAACAAAATATTGAACCGGAGAGATTGGAATTAGCCAAGGAAGCCGAAAAACTTCTTCATAAGGTGCAGTATGATCTTCTCATAAAAAACAAATCCCGTTTCAAAATAATTGCTAAGGGGAGACGCTTCGGTCTGACAAGAGGATTAGCAATCTACGCAGTTAAAAAGATGATTGAAGGGACAGAACATCTCCTATGGGTCGATACCACTTACTCAAATATTCAGCGTTATTTCTTCCGCTATTTTATGCCGGTACTGAAATTACTTAAAAAAGATGACTGGAAATACCTTCAAAGCCGAAGTGAATTACAAATCTTTAATTCATTTTGTGATTTTAGAAGTGCCGACCGGCCACAAAATCTCGAAGGTTTCGGATATGAGCTTATTATTCTCAATGAAGCGGGTATCATATTAAACGATTCCAATTTATGGAATGAATCTATCCGTCCCATGGTAATGGATTATAAAGCAGATGTGATAATCGGCGGGACACCCAAAGGAAAATTTAATAAGAGAGCCGAAAAGCATCTCTTCTACGATCTATTTCAGAAAGGAGAAAAAGATGGGAAGCAATGGAGGGCATTTAACTATTCGAGCTACGAAAATCCGCTTTTAGATAAGGATGAAGTAAAACAGCTAGAAGCAGACCTTTCCACTATTCTTCGCAAACAAGAAATTTATGGAAAATTTATAGATCATAAAGGTGAAGGAATAATTAAAAATTCCTATTGGTCATTTAGCGAAATACCCGATAGTTTCCCTGCTTCGGTGAAGATTATCCAAAGCTGGGATACGGCATTCAAAAAAGCGGAAGAAAATGATTATTCGGTTTGTACTACTTGGGCAATCACTGACAACAATTATCTGCTCATGGATGTTTGGCGGCAGAGAGTGGAATTTCCGGAACTAAAGAAGAAATTCATCGAGCTTTACGAAAAATTTAAACCCACCGAAGTGATCGTGGAAGATAAGGGAAGCGGCATTTCGCTTATTCAAGAACTCGAATCGAATACACGGATACCCGTAAAAAAAATAAAAGTGGATAAAGATAAAATTGCACGATGCAATGCGGTTACTCCCCTATTAGAAGCGCATAAGATAATATTGAAAAAAGATGCCGATTGGATAAATGACTTTATCTATGAATGCGAAGAATTTCCAAATTGCCAATTCGATGACCAGTTAGATAGTATGGTACAATTTCTTAATTATGCTAAAAATATTCCGCAGAATACAGATTTCATATCGAGCATAGTATCTAAAAAACATTCCTCCTCAAAACATAGAGGATATAAATAATTATAATAATAAAAGGTGATAAAATGACAAACACAAAATTTAATCTGACTTCCCCCTATATTACACGAGATAGGATTTCTCATTATAGCCGTATTGGTACGGCACTCGCGGATCCGGATAAGATTCTTAGCGAGAACAATTATGATTATAGCATCTTGCGCGATATAATGAATGACCCGCATGTAGTTGCCGCTTCGCAGCAGAGAAAAATGCAAGTGATGCAGATGGATTATGAGCTCGATTTTGCAAGGGATAAAAAGATACTTAATGAAATAATATTGATTATGAATAATTTGGAGACTTCTAAAATAATTTCCGGATTCCTCGATTCTATTTTTTATGGATTCTCTGTCGGCGAAATATATTGGAAAATGATCAACGGAAAAATAGTGCCGATAGACATACTCGACCGTCCACAGGAATATTTCTTTTTTGATGATAAGAATCAGCTCCGATTAAGAGAAAGCAGTAATGGATTTTTCATTTTTGATAAAGGAACTACTCTCCCCGATTATAAATTTATTCTTATTCAGAATAAGCCGACTTTCGATAATCCTTATGGCGAAAAATTATTAAGCAGATGCTATTGGAGCGTAATTTTCAAACGGGAAGTATTAAGGCAATGGCAGCTATTGACCGAGCGATATGGTGTTCCGTTTTTAGTAGGTAAATATCCCATCGCTGCCTCCGAAGAGGAGAAGGAGTTGCTACTCAATCAATTAAGCGATATGATCGATAGTAATATCTCAGTGATGAAAGAGGGGACGCTCGTTGATTTTATTGAAAATCCGAAGAATGAAGTCGGTGGACTTTTTGAAAATCTCGTTAATTTCCATAATCGCGAAATCTCTAAAGCGATACTCTCGGTTACTCTCACGACCGAGATGCAAAAATATGGCAACTATAAATCGAGTGAGATTCATAAAGAGTTATTGGAATATATCGGGATATCAGACAAAAAATTAGTTGAGAAAGCTTTCAATAAGCTATTTGAGTATTACGTTCATTTGAATTATGGAAAGATCGAATCACCGAAAATTCGTTTTATGCGTAAGGAAAATGTGATTGAAGAATCAGCAGATAGAGATGTAAAGCTCACTCAGATGGGAATAAAGTTTTCAAAAGAATATTTTATTAAACGCTATAACCTGAATGAAAAGGATTTCTCTCTATAAAAATTGTAAATTTGGGAGGACTAATTTTGAGGGGTGGTGTGAGAAAACATTTTTTCTATTATTACTTTTTTCTTTTATTAATTTTTGCAACTTCATGCAGCAAGCGGACAGAAAACGAGGTATTGGTTTCGCGCATAATCGATGGCGATACTATTGAAATTCTATTAGAGGGGCAAAAAGAAAAAGTAAGATTAATCGGAATCGATACACCCGAATCGAGACTAAATAAAAAAGCGAAGAAAGACGCTAAGCGCACCAATACTGATGTAAAAGAGATTAAAAAAATGGGTATCCGTGCGAAGAATTTTCTTAAATCGATTATTAAACCGGGGGACGGTATCCGTCTTGAATATGATGTAACTCATCGCGATCAATACGGACGGATTCTCGCTTATATCTATTTAAGCGATGGGCAGATGCTTAATGATCTACTTGTAAAAGAGGGTTTTGCTAATACTCTTACTTATCCTCCGAATGTTAAATATGAAGAACGATTCCGGGAAAGTTTGCGTTACGCAAGAGAGAATAAAAAAGGACTCTGGTCGGAGGAATAGAACAAAGCATTGTTACACTTTTTGGTTATGAAGAATAGAATTGGGAAACATTCCTCTACTCTGATAGAAATCGTAATAATATTTTCTCTTATTGGTTCGAGTTTTTAGATTACAATTAGAAATGTGTTTCAATAACAAATTAGCTGTTATTATTTACTTCCTTAATTTAGCTCCCCTAAAAAATGCACCTTATATGGACTCTCTTTGCGTTAACTGAAAACACTTTACTTCATCTCTATGTAATTGTTTTATCGTGTTTTTTATATCAACTCCTTAAGTCTTTCAACAATCTTCACCATTGCCAGAGTATCTAATTCGCAGTAGCGCAGGAGACTCTCTTTAACCGATTCTATTTTTCGGTAGTCCTCTTCTATCCATAACTGCTCATAAAAAAGGGATGCTTCGCCCCCTTCTTTAATTGCTAAGCGGGAATAACTTAATTCCGGCACTAACGAAGGCAATACACTTTTAATAGAATAAGACCCCTTGAGATCGGGAGAATAGTAATATCTCTTTTGAAAAGGTTCCATTAAATCTATAATGCAGTTTAATATTTTTTCGATATCCTCTAAGTATTCAGGGAAATCCACAGCAATCTTATTTAGAATATTTACTTCAAAAATTTTGTTATAAACCACCACACTCCCACCAGCATTAATCAATGGTATCAAGGCATCGGCTAATTTAGTTCTTGGATCGATGCCCGGTTCGCAAAGAAATTCATAATGTTTAAGGGGAGAATCTTCACGCTCTTGAACATGCAAAGAAAATTGAAATGGAATTTGCTGATAGGGTTTGGACTTATTAAATAATGGCACTGCCGGTTGAAATGATTCAAAATCTAGAAAATGTAATGGATATCTTAAACCCGAGAGAAATGTTTTTATCTCATTTCGTTTAATTATTTTTTCGTTATTTAATTCACTATTAACCTGCAGCCATTGCAAGGGAGTGAGCGAATATTCACGAGGAATATTTTTTAATTCCGTTATCCCTTTATAATATAGATCAAATTTTTTCTCCTGAGATAAACCTGCGATATTAAATACCGAATATTCAGGTATTTCCTTCCAACAAGTTCCGATAAATCCGCATGAATATGGATTAGTGCAATGCGGACCAATATCCATTTGAGGCGCTTTGTCTTGATTCAAAACATTATTGAATCGAATAATATTACTGCGAACATTTTTTTGAAGTGATTTAATTTTATTCTTAACCGACTTAATTACAAAAAGAGAATTAATATCTAATTCTCCATCACGAACATAGTTTTTATTTATATGTATAATAAAAAAATCATTAATCTTATATCCGGCATTAGTTATTACGTGATATTGAATAGCCGCATCATTTAAAATTACATCACTTACCGAAGTTGTGCTC
>Ga0209643_1002134_pt1 | contig 14085 bp, 10 predicted proteins | sample AutmiccBRH37_all_FD_187383 | JGI IMG/M metagenome (GOLD analysis project Ga0209643, IMG submission 187383) | Deep subsurface microbial communities from Mt. Terri, Switzerland - Autotrophic microbial communities BRH/37_all (SPAdes) (version 2) | ecosystem: Environmental > Aquatic > Deep... | reverse complement strand
CAATGCCTTCTTCCTTGGCGGCGGCAAGGCGCTGGTGAACGCCTATTACAACACCGCGCACGACCTGGGCGTGACCGTCGCCTATGAGGCGCAGGTGCAGCATGTGTGCATCGAGGGCGATGCGGTCACGGGGCTGGAGGCGACGATTGCCGGCGCGCCAATGCGCATTGCCTGCCGGGCGGCCGTCTTGGCGTCGGGCGGCTTCCAGTCCGATCTGGAATGGCTGGCGCGGGCTTGGGGGCCGGCTGCCCGCAACTTCCTGATCCGCGGCACCCCCTACAACAGGGGCGTGGTGCTGCGCGACATGCTGGATCAGGGGGCGGACAGCGTGGGCGATCCGACCCAGTGCCACGCGGTTGCCATCGACGGGCGCGCACCGAAATATGACGGCGGCATCGTGACCCGTCTGGATTGCGTGCCGTTTTCCGTGGTCGTCAATCAGGACGGCGACCGCTTTCATGACGAGGGCGAGGACGTCTGGCCCAAGCGCTATGCGATCTGGGGCCGTCTGGTCGCGGCGCAGCCCGATCAGGTTGGCTATTCGATCATCGACAGCAAATCGATCGACCTGTTCATGCCGTCGGTGTTTCCGCCGGTGAAGGCAGACACGATCACCGAGCTTGGGGCGCAGCTTGGCATTGATGGCGAAAAGCTGGACCAGACCGTCAGTGCCTTCAACGCGGCCTGCCAGCCCGGCCCGTTCCACCCGACCGAGCTTGACGGCCTGCGCACGACGGGCCTGAACGTGCCGAAAACCAACTGGGCCCGGCCGATAGATACGCCGCCCTACTATGGCTACCAACTGCGGCCGGGGGTGACCTTCACCTATCTGGGCCTGAAAGTGTCGGACACTGCGCAGGTGCATACCGCCGCCGGCCCGCTTCGCAATGTCTGGGCGGCCGGCGAGATCATGGCGGGCTCGATCCTTGGCCAAGGCTATCTTGCCGGCTTCGGCATGACCATCGGAACCGTCTTCGGACGCATCGCGGGCCGGGAGGCCGCCGCCCATGTCGCTTGATACCCCCGCCTTGATCCAGGAAGCCCGTCGCCAGATCGAAATCTGCAACGCCTGCCGTTATTGCGAGGGGTTCTGCTCAGTCTTTCCGGCAATGACCCGGCAGAAGGCGTTTGCCGATGGTGACATCACCCAGCTTGCGAACCTGTGCCACAACTGCCGGGGCTGCGAATACTCCTGCCAATATACCGCGCCGCATGAGTTTGCGGTGAACCTGCCGACGGCACTGGCCGAAGTGCGGCAGGACAGCTGGGAAAACCTGGTCTGGCCGCAGCCGCTAGCGAAGGCGTTCCATGCCAGCGGAGTGCGGATCGCCACGCTGCTTGTGCTGGCGCTGGCAGTGCTGTTCTGGGCAGTGGCCGCGCTGAGGCCGGAAGAGGGCGCGGGCTTTTACGCCCACATGGCCCATAACACGATGGTCGCGATCTTTGCGCCGGCCTTCCTGCTGCCCCTGGTGGCGGTGGCGATCGGGCTGCGCCGCTACTGGCGCATGGTCGGCGGCGGGCCGGTCACACTGGCCAACCTTGCGCAGGCGCTGCGCGATGCCGCGAACCTGCGCAACCTGAATGGCGGCCAGGGGCAAGGCTGCAACTTCGAGGACGGCGACCGCTATTCGGACCGCCGCCGCTGGTTCCATCAGGCGGTGATGTATGGGTTCCTGCTGTGCTTTGCCTCGACCACATCGGGCACGATCCTGCACTACGTCTTCGACATGCCGGCCCCCTACGGCCCGCTGAGCCTGCCCAAACTGTTCGGCGTGCCGGGCGGCGTGCTGATGGTCCTCGGCACCGCAGGCATGGTGTGGCTGAAGCTGAAAGCAGATCCCGCCTTGGGCGCCAGGCGGGTCTGGGGGGGCGAGATGGCCTTCATCCTGCTGCTGTTCGCTGTCGCAGCGACGGGCCTCGCGCTTTACGCAGCAACCGGCACAGGCGCAGTGTCCGGGCTTCTGGCGATCCACCTCGGGACAGTGCTGACGCTGTTCCTGCTGCTGCCCTACTCGAAGATGGTGCACGGCTTCTTCCGGCTCGCTGCCCTCACGGCCGAAGCGCAAGGTGCCGCGCGTCACGCGCAACGCTGACAGCATAACCGTCGCGCGCACCCCGCGGGCGCGGATTGGAGGAACGCGGAATGGATGTCAGGCAGCTTAAATACTTCGTCACCATCGTCGATTGCGCCGGGTTCTCGCAGGCCTCGCGGCAGCTGAACATCGCGCAACCGGCGTTGAGTCAGCAGATTTCGCGGCTGGAATACGAGGTTGGGGCAGCGCTCTTCGTGCGATCCAGCCGCGGAGTCAGCGCCACGCCGCGCGGCTTGACGCTGTACCGCCATGCCAAGTTCATCCTGCGGCAGATCGACCAGGCGCTGATCTCCGCGCGCGAAACGACGGAAGAGGTTTCGGGCCGCGTGACCCTGGGCCTGCCACCGACGACCATCTGCCAGACCGGCAGCCAGATCGTCGAGAGGGTGCAGCGCCGCTACCCGGGAATCTTGCTGAACATCGTCGAGGGACTGAGCGGCAGCCTTCAGTCGCAGGCGGCCGCTGGTGACCTGGACCTGACGGTGCTGTTCACGTCTGCCGCCGTCCCGGAATGGACCGCGACCGAGCTGCTTCGCGAAGAGCTATTCTTTGTGTTCCCGCGGGAAACGCGGATCCTGTCCGATGACGCCAAGGACATATCCATCCGCGAGATTGCCGATCTGCCGCTGATCCTGCCCAGCGGCCAGCACGGCCTGCGCCGCCGCATCGACATGGAGTTCGAGCGGCTGGACCTGCAACTGGTGCCGGTTGCCGAAATCGACTCGCTTCCGGTGCTGATGCGCTGCTTGCAACGGGGCATGGGCGCTACGATCAAACCCCATGCGGCGGTGAATGTGCATGGGCCGGCGCTGGCCTCGCAATGGCGGTGCCTGCCGATCCGCGACGTGTCGATGAGCAGGATCAACTATCTCTACGCCCCACCAGCCGAAGCGTTGTCGCCGGCGATTTCCGCCGTGCATGATGAGCTGATCGGATTGATCCGGGACGAGGTGGCAGAGCGTCGCTGGACCGGTGTCACCTGGATTGGCCCGGCTGCGGCCTGACACCGCGGCACGGAACGGCAGCTGAGGCACCTCTTAGCCGCTCAGGGCCTCGCGCGTGAGGCGAACCATTTCGGCGTAGCGCCGGTGCTTCAGGCCGTGAAACTCACCACCCGCTCCTCTGTCATCTCGCGCATGGCGTAATGCGGGCCCTCGCGGCCAAAGCCGCTCTCCTTCGTGCCGCCGTAGGGCATCAGGTCCACCCGCGACGACGAGGTTTCGTTGACATGCACCCCCCCCACCCGCAGTCGCCGTGCCGCGGCAAGGGCGCTGTCGAGCCGGTTGGTGAAGATCCCCGTCGCCAGGCCATAAGGGGTGCCGTTGACGCGGGCGATCGCCGCGTCGAAGTCCGAAAACCGCTCGATGCACATGACGGGGCCAAAGATCTCGCGGCAGCCGACCTTCATCGAGGACGAGACATCCGAAAGTAGCGTCGGCGCGACCGCCGCTCCGTCGCGGGTGCCCCCGGCCAGCAGCCTTGCGCCGCCCGCCACCGCCTCGCCGATCCAGGCCTCGACCCTCTCGGCATCCCCCTGCGAGATGAGCGGGCCGGTGGTGCAGCCAGGCTGCGCCGGGTCGCCCCAGACCAAGCCCGCGACCATCGGGGCGAGGCGGCGTTCAACCTCTGCGGCAAGGCTGACATGCACCAGCAGGATCTGGATCGACGTGCAGACCTGCCCCGCCTTGCGGTAGCCTGCCCCCAGCACTTTGGGCAGCGCCACATCGAGGTCGGCATCGGCAGCCAGCAGCGTGAAGGCGATCGAACCCAGCTCCATCTGCGTGCGGCGCAGGCCCGCCTGGCCCTGGATGATGCGACCCACCTCGGTCGAGCCGGTGAAGGCGACATAGCGCACCCGGTCATCCGCCATGGCGGTCGAGACCGCCTGGCCGCCGCCGTGGAACACCTGAAGATAGCCGTCGGGCAGGCCCGCGTCCCTGAACAGTTGCGCCAGCAGACAGGCGGTGCGCGGCGTCTGGCCCGCAGGCTTGAGGATCACGGTGTTGCCCGCGCCAAGTGCAGGGGCAAGCTTGTGCGTCACCGTGTTCAGTGGCGCGTTGAACGGCGTCACCGCCAGCACCACCCCCAGCGGCACCCGCAACGTCAGCGCCATGCGCCGTCCCTGCCCCGGCGCGCCGGCCACCGGCAGCAAGTCACCCGCCAGCCGCCGCGCCTCCTCGGCCGACAGGCGCAGGGTCAGCGAGGTGCGGGCAATTTCATTGCGGCAATCGGCATCGGTGAAGCCGGTTTCCGACTGCATCACCCGGCGCACATCATCTGCCCGCGCCTCCAGCAGCGCCGCCACCCGGTCAAGGATCGCGCCGCGATCGTGGGGGGTCAGCACATCCGCCTCGAAGGCGGCCTCGGCGATGTCGATCATCGCGCCAATCTGCGTGGGCGAGCTCGCCGCCAGATGCGCCACCGGCACCAGCCGGAACTTGTCGAGGACATCGGCGACAGGACCATCGCCCTCGGTCCAGCTGCCCCCCAGCAGCATCCCGCAATGCGGCACGCCATCTGTCGTCTTCGTCTCGAATGGAAATGTCATTGCACACTGTCTCCGAACTTCTGGACCATTGGCGGGCACGTTCCGGGCCGCAGCGGGGGCTGCGAAAACGACCGGAAGTGGCCCGCCGCCGGGCCTGTTCTGCGGGCGGTCAGTCGTCTGTGGCGGGCGCGGAAACCACGATGAAGGTCAGCTGGCCAAGGCCGGTATTCTCGATCCCGTGCCAGCTTCCGGGCGCGATGAAGATCACGTCGTCCTTGCGCACCACGGTTTTGGTTCCGTCGATCTCCATCAGCCCCTCGCCGGCAAGGATGTGGTAGACCTGCTCCTGCCGCTTGTGGACATGGCGTTCGACATAGGCCATCGGCGCATAGGTCGAGATGCGGTAGTCCAGCTCTTGCGCGCCCGTCGTCTTCGGATGCACCAGCGCCTTGGACAGCGCACCGCCAAAGTGGGCGGGAAACTGTTGCCAGGGTTCCTCGGCAAGATTGCGGATCACGGTTTTGCGTTGGGTCATGCTGTTGTCCTCGGGTTCATTCGGGTTGCCAGGGTGTGCCATAGGCAGGCTCCTTGGGCGGCAGCGGCGGCAGCGACCAGGACCCGGTCGCGGGCGGGCGGATGTCCGCGTCGACATGCACGTCGATCAGCGCCGGCTTACCGAGCTTGATCGCGGCCTCGAGCGTGGCAGCGAACTCCTCGGACCTGGTGACGGTGTAGCCGGTGACCCCGGCTGCGCGGGCCCAGGCCGCGAAATCGGGGTTGTAGGGCTGCGCGTTCGGACCTTGGTAGAAGGCGGTGCCATACTCGCGGCCTTCGAAGTAGCCGTATTGCAGGTCGCGGATCGCGCCCCAGGCGAAGTTGTTCCACACCACCCAGACGACGGGGATGTCGAACTCGACCGCAGTGCACAGCACATGCGGAACCATCGTGAAGCCGCCATCGCCGCAGATCGAGACGCAGACACGGTCAGGCGCGGCAAGCTTGGCCCCAAGGATCGCCGAGGGGCCAAAGCCCATGCCGGAATATCCCCAGGAGTTCAGCATGTTCTGCGGGCCGCGCGCCTTCCAGAACTGCATGAACCAGTTATGGTGGATGCCGGCATCGAAGGACAGGATCGCGTCATGCGGCAGCACCTTCTGGCAATCGGCAACGATGCGCTCGGGGCGGATCGGCGTCTGGTGCTGGTGGAAACCGGGCGCGGTGAAATCGTCCCATTCCTTCTTCCAGCCCGCGATGTCGGTGATCCACTGGCCAAGGCGCGGCGCCTTTGCAGCGGCGCGTGCATCCAGCTCTGCCAGCACCTGCCGCAGGAAAGTGCGCGCATCGGCCAGGATCGCCAGGTCAGGTGTGTAGTTGCGCGTCAGCTCCGCATGGTCGAGGTCGACATGGACAAGCCGGGTGTGCGGGAAATTCCAGGAATACCCGGCGCGCCAACTGGAGGCGGAGCGGTCATCGAACCGCGCGCCGACCGCCAGGACCAGGTCGGCATGGCGCCCGGCCTGGTTGGCCTGGTAGGCGCCGTTGCGGCCGATGAACCCCAGCGAAAGCGGGTCCTCCATGTCGATCGTGCCCATGCCGTTCGGGCTGGAGATCACCGGAAGCGACAGGCGATGCGCAAGCTCTGTCAGTTCCTTCCCGCCCTCCGACAGGGCCATGCCATGGCCCACGAACAGCACCGGCCGCTCCGCTGCCAGCAACCAGTCGACGGTCTGCGCCACATCCTCGGGGCTGGCGCCGGGGCGGCGAAGGCCAAAGGCGCTGCCCGCAGGTTCCGGCGTCAGGTCGGCCTCTTCCTGGAAGAGGTTGTAGGGGATGTCGAGGTTGACCGGCCCCGGTCGCCCCGTCGTCATCGTGGCGCAGGCCTGGCGGATCATCAGCGGCAATTGCTCGGCCCGCGACGGCTGGAAGCTGCGCTTCACCACCGGCTTGATGACCTGGCTGAAATCGGCCTGACCATGCATCGTCAGTTCCTGGAACGGCGCCCGGTTGAACTGCTGCGTCGGCACGTTTGCGGTGATCGACAGGATGGCCGAGCTGTCGGTCTGCGCCACCGCCAGCCCCATGATCTGGTTGCACGATCCCGGCCCGGTCGAGGTGAGCACGGCCACCGGCTGATGCCTGACCCGGAAGAAGGCGTCGGCCATGTGCACCGCCGTCTGCTCGTGCCGGGGCGAGATCATCGGCACCTCGCTGCGCACCTGATACAGGCAGTCGATCAGGCCCACCGTTCCATGCCCGCAGATCCCGAAGACATAGGGAATCTTCTCGCGCACCAGCGCCTCGGCGATATAGTCGCCACCTTTTTGCTTCACCATTCCGTCCTCCCGTCACGGTTCGCACGCGCGGCATGTCGCGCCACGCGCCAACCGAATGTCATTCCCTGCCCGATCTGGGCCCCTGCGCCGGGATATTCGCCGGCGAAACAGGACTGCATGTCGTTGCCTGCCACATAAAGCCCCGGGACCGGCCGGCCCCCGGCGTCCAGCACCTCGCCGTCATCGCTCGCCATCAGGCCGCGGCTGGTGCCAAGCGGCGTGGGCCACAGCGCCACCGCGTAAAGGTCACGCAGCCCGACCGGCCCAAGGCAGGGGTTCGCCCCCCCGCGCGATGCATCGCCATTCGCGCGTTGATAGGCCGTCTCTCCGCGCCCGAAATCTCGATCCTGCCCAGAGCGCGCCATCTGGTTGAAGCGGGCGATGGACTCGACCAGCGCGTCCGCGGGCACGCCGATTGCCCGCGCCAACGCCGCCACGTCGGCGCCGTGCTTCAGATAGCCGCCGGCGATGTATCGCTTCAGCCGCAGGGTGCGCGGCCGGATCACGCCCATGCCATAGCGCCGCAGGAAATCGCGGTCGCCGATCAACCAGCAGGGCACTGCCGCGGCCCCATGATCGTAGATTGCGCGGCAGAAGTCGTGATAGCTCAGCGCCTCGTTGGCAAGGCGCCGCCCGGTGCTGTCGATGGCAATCGAGCCGGGTTTCGCCCGGTCCAGTGCGATATGCGGGTAGACGGCAAGGCCGCCTTCCGGCCGCGCCCAAAGCGACGACGGGAACCACAGGGCGTTGTCCCTGCCCGGCGGCCCGGCCATGCCGCCCGCCGCGATGCCGAGGTCGATCGTCTTGCCCCGTGCGGTGGGCGCGGCGGCAGTGTGCTGCGCCACGGGCGAAGGCAGGTTGGCGGCCCGCTTGTCCGGGTCAGCCGGGAAGCCGCCGCCCGCCAGCACCACGCCGTACCGGGCGCGCAGGGTAAAGGCGCTGCCCTTCCACACCCCTGTCACCCCGGCAATGCGCTCACCATCCTTCAGCACCTCGGTCACATGCGCGTTCTCGTACAGCGCTCCGCCACGCGACAGCACCGCCTCGACCAGCCGGGCGATCAAGGCATTGCCCATGACCAGCCGCGTGCCGCGTGGCCAGCGTGTCCGGTCGCGGACGTGGCGCAGCACAAGTCGCGCGCCCTCGGCCAGAGCGGATATCGAGCGGTCGGCGCGGATCAGGCGTGCGGCCTCGGCCCGGGTGACCATCATGCCCCCCAGAACGGTGAGCTCCGGCAGCGGTGGCGCGATCAGCGCGAACCACTTGCCAAGGCGGCGGCCATCGAAGGCCGCGGGCTCCAGCGGGCGCCCGCCCAAGGCCGCGCCGGGCAGGTCGCTTTGATAATCGGGGGCGGCCAGGTAGGGCCGGAAGGCAATGCCCGCGCGCGCCTCCAGATCCGCCTGCATCTTCGGCGCGGCATCGAGGAAGGCCAGCCAGGGCTCCCGCGGTCCAAGAGTGCCGACCAGCGCATCTAGATAGGTTTCCGCCGCATCGCGGTCCGGCGCGAAGCCTGCCGCGCGCATCAGTGCGTTGTCCGGGATCCACACCGTTCCCGATGACCGCGCCGAGGTGCCGCCGAAGCGATCCGCAATCTCGAGCACCGTCACGCTCAGCCCCTCGAGCAGGGCGGTGAGGGCGGCAGTCAGTCCCGCCGCGCCCGACCCGAGCACAATGAGATCGACCGTGCCGGAAGCGTCCGGCATCTGCCGCTGATCGGGATCAGGCAGCATTGCGGTCGCCTACCGAACCATGGTTCATCTTGCTGGAATACACTGACATTCTGTTGCAGTCCACTTTGCGGCGGGCCTCGTCTGCCGCCCTTCTTTTCCATAAAGCGCAGAACGACGCGCTTGCCCAATACCGCTTTCCTTGGTCCCCATAGGATCGGAATATACCGGCGTGAGGGACTGGTCCGGCCTGCCCGCCGACGGCCGGGCGGTCAGATCCACAGAACCTTCTTGCGGTAGTCCATGTCGGTCAGCAGCGCCTCTGCCGCGCCCTCGTGAAACACCTGGCCATTCTCCAGCGCATAGACCCGATCCGCCAGTGCCAGCACCAGGTCGAGGTTGTGTTCGACGATGATGATCGGCAGTTCGGTCCGCAGCCGGTCGAATACGCGGAAGAGATCCTCTACCACCGCGGGGGCAAGCCCCTCGAACGGCTCGTCCAGCAGCAACAGGTTCACGTTCCCCGACAGCGCGCGGGCCACCGCCAGCATCTGCTGCTCGCCGCCCGACAGATAGTCGGCATGCGAGGTGATGCGGTCCTTCAGGCGGGGGAAAAACTCGAATATCTTCTCCTCGCTCCAGACCGTACCGGTCTTGCCGTCGGTCGCTCGGCCGAGGCGGCCAAGAGACAGGTTGTCGCGCACGGTCATGCCCGCAAAGACCCCCCGCCCCTGCGGCACATAGCCGATCCCCGCCCGTGCCATTTCCCAGGCGGGAAGGCCGGTAACGTCGCGGCCGTGCAGTTGCAGGCTACCGCCCCGCGGCGGAACGATGCCGGAAAGCGCCTTCAGGAAGGTCGATTTTCCCGCACCGTTGCGGCCAAGGAGCGCGACGATCTCGCCCTTGCGCACCTCGATTCCGGCGCCGTTCAGGATATGGCTCTTGCCGTAGAAGGTGTGCAGGCCTTCGGCCTTCATCACCACCTCGCGGGCCGTGACGCCAGAGGTGACCTCCGTGCTGCGCCCGGTGACGGTGGGGGTGCCGGTGCCGGTATAGATCTCCTGCACCTTCGCGTCGCCCCGCACATCGCCGGGCGTGCCTTTGATCAACACCCGGCCCTCGTTCATCACCGTGACCTCCTGGCAGAAGGCCAACACCCGGTCGATGTCATGTTCGACGATCAGCACCGGGATCGCCTCGGCCATCTTCACGATCAGCCGGCTGACCCGTTCGCGTTCGGCCGCCGCCAGCCCCGCCAGCGGCTCGTCGAGCAGGATCACCCGGGGCTTGGACGCCAGCGCGATGCCCAGATCGACCAGCCGCTGCCCGCCATAGGACAGGTCCCCGGCCTTCACCCCCTCGATCCCCTCAAGCCCCAGGAACCGGATCAGCTCGGCCGTGTCGCGGTTGACCTGGTCCAGCGATCCCTTGTCGCGCCAGACGGCGTAGCGATGCTGATCCTTGGCCTGCGCGGACAGGCGCAGGTTTTCGAGGATGGTCAGCCGTTCGAACAGCGATGTGATCTGGAACGACCGCGACAGGCCCCCATGGCAGATCTCCTGCGGTGACATGCCTTGAATCTCCTGCCCCATCAGCCGGACGGTTCCGCCCGCGGGCGGGAAACGGCCCGAGATGACGTTGAACAAGGAGGTCTTGCCCGCCCCGTTCGGGCCGATCAGTACATGAATCTCGCCGGGCCTGACCGACAGCGATGCCTCCTGGACCGCCTTGATCCCGCCAAAGCTGATCGACACCTTGTCCACCGTCAGGACTTCGCCGGTCGCTGGCGCGGGGCGCAGCGTCTTGGGAAGATCGAGCCCCTCGTAGATCTTGCGCCGGCTCATCGCCGCAGTCTCCTCGGGCAGTGGCCGCCACTTGCGCCAGATCTTCTCGCCCAGACCCACGAGGCCGCCGGGCAGGAACATCACGAAGCCCACGAAGGTGACGCCGAACCAGAACATCCAGTTCTGCGTCGCCATCGAGAACAGCTCGCGGAACAGCATGAAGAACAGGACGCCCACGGCAGGGCCAAGGATATGCGCATGCATGCCCCCGATCACCACCATCGCCATCAGTTCGCCCGAGATCTCGATCGAGGTACTCTCCGCCGAGACGATGTAGTGCAGGAACCCCGACAGCGACCCGCCGATGCCGGTCACGACCGCCGAGATGACATAGGCTATCAGCTTGTAGCGCTGGACGTCATAGCCCTGGAACTCGGCCCGCAGCTGGTTCTCGCGGATCGCCAGCAGCACCGCCCCGAAGGCGAGTTGACCAGCCGCAGCATAGCGAAAAGCACCGCAAAACCCACGATGGCCACGAAGGTGTAATAGGCGCGGTTGTCAGCGAGGTCGAACGGGCCGATGCTGCCGCGGGTGAACCCGCCAAGCCCGTCCTCGCCGCCGGTCACGGCCGTCCAGCGATAGGCGACGGTGAAGGTCAGCGCCGTGAAGGCCAACGTCATCAGCGAGAAGTAGACGCCGCGCCGGCGCAGGATCAGCGCGCCGACCACGGCCGAAAGCGCCGCCGTGACAATCATGGCGCCAATCATCGGCAAGACGATCTGGCCCGGCAACCAGGTCTTCTGGATCAGCGCCGCCGCATAGGCCCCGATCCCGAACCAGGCCGCATGGCCAAAGCTGACAAGGCCGGTATAGCCCATCAGCAGGTTGAGCCCCAGCACCGCGATGCACAGCGCCACCACCGTGGTTGCCGCCGTTATCGTCAGCCCGATCGCGGGCAGCACGAATGGCAGCGCCACCAGCACCAGCGCGCCGATCAGAAGGGTTGCAAGTTTCGACTTCATCGGCGCGTCATCCTTCAAATTTCGCCATTCGCTCGCCCAGAAGGCCGCGCGGACGCAGCAGCAGGACAAGGAACATGAGTATGTACATCGACGCCTCGGAGGCGGCGGGCAGGTATTGCACGGTGACGGACCGCACGACCCCGACCATGACCGCCGCCAGCACCACCCCCCAGAATGATCCCAGTCCGCCGATGGTCACGACGATGAAGGCAATGGTCAGGATTTCCGCTCCCATCGCGGGATGCACGGTGGTGATGGGCGCGAAAAGCGCGCCGCCCACCGCCGCCAGCCCGACGCCGATCATCACCACGGCCGTCATGTAGGGCTGCAACCGGATCCCCAGTGCCGCCACCATGTCGGGGTTCTGGATGCCGGCGCGGATCACCCGGCCAAAGGATGTGCGGTTCAGCAGGACCCAGACCGCACCCAGCAGGACCAGTACCACCGCAAGCATCATCAGTCGGTACTTGGAGAACAGCAGCGGACCAAGGATCACCGGCCCCCGGACGGAAGATGGCAGCGTCTGCGACAGCGGCGAGGCGCCCCAGATCATGCGGATCGCCTGCTCGGCGACCATGGCAAGGCCGAAGGTGACCAGCAGACTGAGGATTGGGTCCTCGCGGTAGAAGCGGCGCAGGATGAACCGCTCGAACAAGATGCCAATGGCCGCGACCAGCAGGGGCGAGATGACGACCGCCGGGCCGAAACCCAGGTACTGGCGCAGCGTCACCGCCAGGTAGGCGCCGAGCGCGTAGAAACCGCCATGGGCCAGGTTCACGATCCCGCCGACCGAGAAGATCAGCGACAGGCCAAGAGCGATCAGCAGGTAATAGCCCGCCAGCACGAGGCCGTTCACCACTTGCTCAAAGAGATAAAAGAGTTCCATTGTTGCCCTTCGCGTGACAGACCCCCCGGCACCGGACCGGGGGGCGGTTTCTTCGCGCGGGACTCCAGGGCCCCGCCGCCGTCATGACGCTCCGCCGCAGCGGATCAGATGCTGCAGGCGCCGGTATCTTCGGGATAGATCGTCGCCAGCGGCTCGTCCGGCGCGGGCACCACATGGCCAAGCAGCAGCATGTCATAGACCGACGAATAGGCGCCCTCTTCCTTGACCGAGAAGGAGTAGGCCTCTTGCACCAGCTGGTGGTCGAACTTGCGGAAATAGGCCGGCCGGCTTTTCAGGATGTCGAATTCGGCCTCGGTCTCGAAATGATCGATCAGCTTTTCGTTGTCGGTGCCGCCCGTCGCTGTCATCGCCGCGGCAACCATGTTGCCGGTGACATACTCGATCCAGGCATGGTTTTCCGGCACCTGGTCGTTGTAGGCCGCCTTGTAATCGGCCACGAACTTCTTCGTGCCGGGCGTGTCGATGGTGTCGAACCAGACCGTGGGCCAGACGCCGCCGAAATTGCCCATGCCCGCGGCCCAGGCATCGGCCGTGTTCAGGTTGAAGCCCACTGCCGGGTAGCTGAGCCCGAATTCCGCGTATTGCTTCAGGAAGTTGGTCACCTGGTTGCCGCCGAGGTTGAGGCAGACGATATCGGGCTGCGCCTGGCGGATCTTCAGGATATTGGCCGAGAAGTCGGTGGCGTCGGTCGGGATCAGCTCGTCCCCGACCAGCGCGGCGTTGTTGGCATCGAAGAACGCCTTCGCCGCCTTCAGCAGGTCATGGCCGAAGACGTAGTCCGAGGTGATGGTGAAGAACTTCTTGCCTTCAAGCATGTCCTGCTGCTTCAGCGCGGTGCCGACGGCGCTGACCATCACGGCGTTCGGAATGTCGGTGCAGAACATGTACCGGCTGCACCGATCCGCGCGCAGCACGTCGGACCGGGGGCCGGTGGCGATGAACAGCTTCTTGTTGCGCGTTGCAACCTCGGAAATCGCCAGAGCCGAGGCCGAGGAGATCTCTCCCACCAGCACGTCGACCTTGTCCCGCTCGATCATCCGCTGCGCCTTCGACGCGGCTGTTTCGGGGTTGATCGAGTCCTCGGCGATGATCCTGACCTCACGCCCGTTCACGCCGCCCGCAGCGTTGATCTGGTCGACGCTGAGCTTCAGGCCGTTGATGGCATATTGCCCAAGCGTGCCCAGAAAGCCGGTCAGCGGCACCAGGTGGCCAATCACGATCGGCGCCTCCTGTGCGCGCAGAAGACCCGGCGCGCCCAGGCCCGCGGCAAGCGCCGCCCCTGCCCCGGTCTTCAGGATCGTGCGGCGCGTGGTGAGATGTGTCTTGCGGTCTTGCATTGTCTTCCTCCCCTTTTCGCCCGTCTCCGGGCCCTTGCGATACGTAGGTTCTCCACTGCCCGCCGCCTCCTCGCGGCAGGGTCGTCAGTCTTTCGGGTAGCTGGTCCGCTGCATCGCCGGGCTTTGCGCGAAATCCGCAAGCCAGGCCGCCAGCCGGGGCCTCCCACCACGCCAAGGGCGCACCGGGTGGCGGAAGTCCAGGTACTCGAGTGCCGCGCCCATCCCAAGCGATCCGACATCGCCGCCGCCCAGCCGGGGCACTTTTGTTTCCAGCAGGTCCAGCGCGGCGTCGATGCGCACGAACTGCGCCTCGCTCCATGATGGCCAGCGCAGTGCCTCGGGTCGCACCGCAAGCTCGTACCTGTTGGCGACGGCGGCATCCATGATGCCGTCGGCCAGTGCCTCGAGAGTCAGGATCTCCCAGACATCCGCCCGCTCGGAGACATAGAGGCTC
>Ga0209643_1002133_pt1 | contig 14092 bp, 10 predicted proteins | sample AutmiccBRH37_all_FD_187383 | JGI IMG/M metagenome (GOLD analysis project Ga0209643, IMG submission 187383) | Deep subsurface microbial communities from Mt. Terri, Switzerland - Autotrophic microbial communities BRH/37_all (SPAdes) (version 2) | ecosystem: Environmental > Aquatic > Deep... | reverse complement strand
AGTCGTGTTTTCTTATTATGCTAAAATGGGAAACTTCCCTGAAGATTTTCCAGACGCAGATACATTAATCCATATGCTTAATCGAGGACATCTCGTCTTTGAGATACCTGCGAATATCCGAGAAAGAATGTCTGGTAAGAGTATGCATCTAGGACTTAATACAATTTATTACTTCTTTAAAATGCTGGTTAGTATCATGGTAGTAGTACTAAGACATAAAACTAACGTTAATAAGCAGAAGGGTGATGTTAATGCTTAGAATAATATTATTAGCGATAGGAATTATTTTTGGAATTTTAGTCTTTAAACTTTTGATTAATGGTAAAATGAGTGCAAGAACATCACTTCCTTGGATAGCTTGTTCTTTTTTTGTCATTATTTTATCTGCTTTTCCTTATACTATTGATACGTTTGCCAAGCTAGTTAATGTTGAATATCCACCAACGTTACTATTTTTGATATCTACTTTAATTATCTTTCTGCTTTTGCTTTATCAAGCCATTCATCTTTCTATTTTACAGGACAAAATTAAAGAGCAGGCTCAAATCATTGCTATCATGAAAAGTATGGGGGAAACCTCGAATAAAACTAATCAAGAATCTTCTTAAATAAATATACTTACAGCATAACAAATTGGGTGGGATTGTTTTGGAAGCGCTTATGAATGTACTCTCAGAAGTAAGAATTTATGTGCAGAAAATTGATTTGGAGTTTATTAATCTTAACCTTGTTTTATATATTATTTTTGTTGCCATGTTATTTTCTGCTTTTATTCTAATTATTGTACAGAAAAACAAGATAAAAAAAAATAATGAAAATAATCAAGTTATTCAAAGGTTACTCAACTCCATTGATGTTCAAAGCGATTTAACCAAACAGTTATATTCTATCTTAGATATTATTATCTCGATTGTAGCCACGGATGGTTATTTTATTTATCTTTGGGATAATAAAAGTGGGAGCTATGTTTTACGTACGACAAAATACAGGACTTCTGAACTTGGGATTGTGGAAGTCAGTTACAGTGGACTCACACCATACGAAAAGGAAAAATATAATCCACCCTTGGGACTTTCCGAACAGTTAGACAGTCTCGAGCCAGAATTCATAAAAGACGGGGAAGTGCCTCTTTTGCGAATGGGAATATCCGGGGGGAAAGGTCAGATTAGGATGGGGCCTATAACCAAGATTAGTCCCAAACAGCAACAAATGTTAAAAGTGTTTAGCGAAAATGCCGATAATATTCTGGATATATACCTAACTATGGATAAATTAAATAATGACGTTGAAATAATAACGACTACCGGAAATGCTATTACTGAGCTAAGCAAATCTGCTTTTAAAATGGAAACATTGAGCAGTAAAATAATGGCGATTAGTTCGCAGGTAATTGAAGCCGGAGGATGTTGTTTTGCTATAAAGGACAGGGGTAAGTGGAATGTTCCCATCCATACGGGATTAAGCAGTAATGTAGATCAGCATTTTATAACCGATAATGAAGCGTTGGAAAATATGTATGAAGTGTTGGGAGATAAATCCTTTCTGTTTATTAAGCAAAATAGTAAGGAGTTCTACAGCATACCCTACTATCTTGTAGCATCTGGTATACAAGCAATTATGCTTGTACAGACACAAGGAATCCAGGGAATGGCAGTTTTTTTATATTACAGATTGCCAAGGGTGGAGGATTACTCAATCTCCGTTGTATTAATGATGACTAAGCGCCTTGGTGAACTTTGGGAAAACCAAACCAAACTTAAATCATTATCTAACTCCTATGTTCATATGCTGCAAATATTAGTTGATTCAACTGATAATCTCGAACCAACAACTGTGGGGCATTCTGAACTTATAGCCAACTATTCTACGGCAATCGCTATGGAATTAAAGCTGCCTCAAAGTGAAGTGGAAAGTATCAGAATGGCGGCTTATTTTCATGATGTGGGAATGCTAGGATTATCAAATGATATTTTGTTAAAACAAGGGAAGTATACTCAACTGGAATATGAAATGATGAAGCTGCACTCGATTGTCGGTGCATCGATTATTGAAGCAACAACTTCCAAAGAAGAGGTTGTCTCATATATAAGGCACCACCATGAGCGATGGGATGGTTATGGGTATCCTGACAACTTGAAACAAAACCAAATACCCCTAGGTGCTCGCATCATTGCTGTAGCCGATATGTTTAACGCCAAATTGCAGGGCAGAAAATACAGAGAACCTGTACCCTATGAAAGAGCGGTCAGTGATTTGCTTGCTGCTTCGGGTACTCAGCTTGACCCTAGATTGGTTAAAACATTGCTATCCTGGTTGAATAAAAAACGATCTAAAGCACAAAGAGGAAAAGCCATGGGACCATGTTGGGAGATTAATTGCTGTCCAATACACATTTCTAAAGAATGTCCAGCATATGGTAAAATTGACAAGAATTGCTGGGAAATTAACGGAGTTAACTGTTTAGCACACGGTAGTAAGTGTTCTTCCTGCTTTGTAAAGACAGAGATGCTGTCAAGGAGTGATAAGTAGTTTCTGTAATTGAAGGGAAAATCAGTGTGGATAATCGAAGAGAAAGATTTAAACAAGCAGAAAATTTTGTGGTATATTATGGTGAGAGTTCTAAATGGGAATTAAATGGATATGACATCGCAATCATTGAACCTGCAGGATATCATGATAGTGAGATTAAACGAATTCAAAAATCAGGCACCCTAGTTCTTGCCTATCTAAGCTTCTTAGAAATTCCTCCTTGGAGTGATGTTCTTAAATTTTTAGAGAAAGATGATTTTTTGTCTGTTGATGGAGAGAGGGTATTTAACCAGGAGTATGGAAATTTCTGTGCTGACTTGACATCAGCCAAATGGCAAGGCTTACTGATGAATAAGGCATCAGAATTACTTGAATATAGGTGTTATGACGGTCTATTTATTGATACAATCGGTTTTTTGGAAGACAAACAACTTCCTATTAATAAAAGAGAAGTACAGATAAAAAATGCAAAAGAGATTATTCAAAAAATCCGAACAATCTATCCTGATCATATCTTTATCCAAAATTGTGGTATAATTGAGGTGATTAGGTCCACATTTTCCTTGATTGATGGAGTATGTTGGGAGAATCCACCGTTAGAGTCGGAGGATGAATTAGTTAAAAAGTTGTTGGGTAATCTTTCGACTTTACAGATGAATTCTGGGCTAACCGTGTTTTTGTTATTGGAAGATATTAAAATACAAAGCCTGCGCTATCATAAAGCGCATGAGCAGGCGGTAAAGAATAACTTCTTACTATATAATGCAACTAATGGATATGCAAAACAGCCATGAATCTGCCAAAGCATTTAGGATATTGGAGATATTGGAGCGATGACGATGTTTGGGAACGAAAATCTAAGGGTTATGTTAACAACAGAGGGAACATATCCATTTCACCATGGTGGTGTAAGCACATGGTGTGATGTTTTAGTGAAGCGTCTAAGAAATATTGATTTTGTTCTTTACAGTGTAATGATGAATCCTTATGTGACACAAAAATTTTCGTTACCCTCAAGTACGGATTTAATCAAAGTTCCATTATGGGGAATAGAGGATGCCGCGGAAAATTTGCAGAAACCTTTTTCCGATATTTACCTAACGAAAAAAATCACGACTGATAGGGTTATTGAGTCAGAGTTTTTACCCTTATTTAGGGTATTTATTGAAGAGATATTGACTTTAGACAAAAACGCTATGCGTTTTGCTTATGCATTGCACAATATGTACAAATATTTTCAACAATATGATTATACTCTGAGCTTTAAGTCTAATATCATATGGGAGGAATATAAAGGGTATATTTATAACATAACGGCCAATGAAAAAAATGGTTTTGCAGTTCCTAGTATTTTCGATTTAACTCAGAGTTTAGGTTGGTTGTATAGATTTTTTACTATACTTAATGCACCTCTTCCTAAGATAAATGTTGCGCACTCGGCAGCCGCAGCATTTTGCGGCATACCTTGCGTTTTATCAAAGTTTGAGCATGGAACCCCTTACTTGTTGACTGAACACGGCGTTTATTTGCGAGAACAGTATTTATCTGTTAGCCGTTCTGATTTTTCACCGTATCTGAAAACCTTTTTGATTAGGCTTGTTCATTCTATTGTAGTGATGAACTATAATTTGGCTGATACTGTTTCTCCGGTCTGTAATTATAATACTAGATGGGAAAGAATATTTGGGGTGCCATCCTCTAAGATAAATGTCATTTACAATGGTGTGGATAATAGTATTTTTACTCCCGCAGTAAAAAACGCTGCGAATCCTCGCCCAACAGTTGTCACTGTAGCACGCATTGACCCGGTCAAAGATCTTATTACGCTCATCAAAGCAGCAGCAATAGTAAAAGAAAGTATTCCTGACGTGCAATTTTTCGTTTATGGCATAGTTAACGTTCCTGAGTATTATAAAGAGTGCCTCGCTATGCGAGATCAGCTCGGTCTTGATGAGAATTCGTTTGTTTTTGCTGGGCATACAGACGATGTGCCTAGTGCATTAAAGCAGGCGGATGTTGTTGCACTTTCCAGTATTACGGAAGCATTCCCGTATTCTGTTGTAGAAGCAATGATGGCAGGCAAGGCTATAGTAGCTACCGACGTTGGAGGAGTTGCTGAAGCTTTGGGAGATTGTGGACTAATTGTTACTCCTAGAAGACATGATGAGTATGCCCGATCCCTCCTTACTCTGCTCAAAGACCCGGAACTCAGACATACTTTGGGAGAGGATGCCCATAGAAGGGCACTTGATTACTTTACGATTGAGAATGCAGTTGAGTTATATATGAAGGCTTATCGTAAATTATCTTTCAGGACTGTTCAGAGTACAACTATGCTTCTTAAACAGCAGAGACTGCTTGCCGAGAAAGGTTATACACTTCTTGAACTAGGATTCTGGACCGATGCGATTGAACAATTCAAACAAGCTATTAAAACTGTCCCGAATTCCCCAATCGTTCCGGTTTTATATGCAGATATTGCCCGTGCCTACGCTGAGCTTGGAAAGAATGATGCAGCTAATCTGCAGCTGGAAAAAGCCAAACTCATTACCCAGTTAGCTGAAGACCAGATTGCTTAATTTAAAAGGGTAAAGCGAGGGATGACAAATGCCAAAAAATTTTAAACGCTCAATAAGGGGCTATGATGCTGAGAGTATTCAACAGGAGATTAATACAATTAATCAAATGTATGACAATAAAATACAAGAACTAAAAAAAGAGATTTTTGCTCAAACTCATCAAAGACAATTATTGCGAAACGAATATAATAAATTGAAGCAGGAATTTGGTGACAGGGTAGAGCTGCAGGAACAAATAAAGGATAAGCTGTACGAAAAATATCTTGAGATTTTAGAACAACAGTTAATCACGAAACGAAAAACGGATCATTCTATTGCAGAATTAGAAAATCAAGTTAAATTAAGACAAGAGGAATTATCAAAATATAAAGGTTATTCGAATAAGGTTAAATCAGACATTCTCAGGGTGAGAGACAGTTTCAAATCAATATTGGAGGAAGGAGATGAGATATAATGCCTAGGGTGAGTAGATTTTTTGGATATAACAAGCAAGAGGTAGATAGATACATTGATCAGATAAGTAATCAGTATGAAGCAGATTATAATAAACTTATTACTGAATTAAGAAACATTGAAGAAGAAAATGACTTGCTTAAGAAAGATATCGAAGAACTTACATCAAAGTCTGAAAATGTAAAAGAACTTGAATTACTCGAACTCTCTTTAGAACGGATAGAAGCAATATATGAGTATTTGAAGAGATATCAAGATGAAGACTTTTATAATATTTTCAGTGAAGAGCTTTCAATTAGAGAAAAACTCAAAGAGGATATTAATAACATCGAAGAAAGCATTCAAGAAACCAAGGATAATATTAAAAAAGAACTAGAACATGTTAACAAAATAATAAAAAGTTCTAATTTCAGTCTAGTTACTACTGGCCATTCAGCAACCGGAAAGAATAGCAATAGTTCGGATAAAGATTCCACCGGAAACGATAATGAAGAGAGTAGTATCAGGTTAATGACCAAACCTATCGCTGCTGATGGTACACCTTTATTTGATGAATGGGATAAGAAGAAAGAAAGTCCTGCCAGACAGAAACAAACAAAAAATGAAGAAAAACCTGCTCCGATTTTTGAGCTTACTTCTTTCTGGGGAAAGACAGAACCTGAAGATACTATTTCAGAAAAGTTTAGAGTACCGGAAGATAAAGTACCGGAAGATAAAGTACCGGAAGATAAAGTACCGGAAGATAAAGTGACGAAAGATATAGTAACGAAAGATACAGAAACTACCCAGGAAAAATATCAAGACGATATAAATGATCTTCATAATTTGGATTTTTCTGTAGAAAAAGAAATAGCAGCAACCTGGCAAAAATCTGAGGGCAATTCAGTTACTGAGAATAAGGAAACTGTTCTAGATCATGACCTTAAAGAAAAGATAGATCTAGTTCGATATAAATATGTAATTGGCAAATTAGCAGGGGAAGATTTGACTGATAATTCTGGGGGCCTCATTATTAGTAAACATGAAGAAATCACTGCGGATGTAATAGAGGCAGCGCAAAGAGAAAGTAAACTTTCAGAATTAATTATTAATATGGTAGTTCAGGGAATGGATGAATAGCATGACGATTCAGCAACTAAGTGCTAGATCTATCAAAAAGCCCGAACTTAGGGAATTGTGTACCCAAGTTCTTGAAAGAACGAAGAATCCCCATGATATATATGAAATTACCGCTACCTTAGAATCCATCGGCTGGAATGACAAAATGGCAAGAGACAGGTTTGGGCATAAAGATCTTTTTTCTTTGGCCGAGGAACTTTGGGATTTCATCAAAAACGAATTACATATAGTTCCTATGGTGAAGACAGAAAAAATGTCAACATTAAAATATTTCCTGGAATCAATGAGAAGTTTTCTCAGAGGAACTATTTTTGCCCTACCTATGGCAGTTTCAGTTATTTCTATGTTGACACTAAGATTTTCCCTGTGGTCATATGAAAATCTTACTGTGTCTTTGGCAACTAGTATATCTATTGGAACAATCCTTAGTTTTGTGGTTGTGGGGGGATTCACCCAGGCTTTAGCAAGACGCGGGTTTATGTATCTCGGACAGAATCTCGGATATATGGCAAGAAAGACAGCCTTTTATTTTGTTCGCTTAGGTTTTTATTGTGCTATTGCAGTAACGATTGGCTTCTATGTATTTAACTGGCTGTTTAAGATATTTCCCTGGTCAATGGCCTCTATTATTATTCTTTACTACTTTTTCCTTACGGTTATTTGGCTCTCAGTTACTATCATGTACATGTTAAGAAAAGAAATAGTTTTTACGGGTCTCATAACGGCAGGGATTGGACTGGTCTTTGTCTTATTCATCTTATTAAAAATAGATATTATTATTTCTCAGCTCATTGCTCTTAGTATTGTATCTGTAGCTGGTTTTTTTATTTCCAGGTACTATTTCTATCAGACAGAGAAAATGATGGAGAAAGGGATTGCTCCCTCTTTACCGAGACGTTCATTAATGCTCTATTCCACCATGCCATATTTTAAATACGGCTTTTTTTACTTTTTATTTTTGAATTTGGACCGAATTATCGCTTGGTCGACTAACGAAACCTACATGCCATATATCATCTGGTTCCGGGGAGAATATGAACTTGGACTGGACTTTGCATTGCTGGTCCTTATTTTACCGATGGGTTTTGTTGAAGTTATTGTCAACGAGATTATGATTAAGATACTTGTGGACCAAAAGAATTTCTCAATGAATGAAATACCTACCATGAATAATATCTATAAGAAATTTCACAGAAAGTGGACAATTTTTGTAAGCCTTTTCGGTATTCTAAATGGAATTATTCTTTTCCTATTTATTCGTTATATTGATTATCATAATATTATTCATTTAGAAATATTAGGAAATAGAGTAACCCTTGTTGTTCTTATATTAGCAATCCTTTCATACTCAATAATTTCACTGGGGCTTTTAAATTGTCTTATTCTTTTCAGTTTTTCCCAGCCTCAAATGGCGGGACATTCTATTATGGTCGCTACCGCAGTAAATGCAATTCTTGGATTCGTACTTAGCCGATGGGTTGATTATTATTGGGCTGTTATCGGCTTGGTAATAGGTTCGATTGTATTTGCTGTTTTAAGTTTTAAAAGAGTATCAGAAGTGTTCTCTAACCTTGATTATTACTTATATAACGCTCAGTAGGATGAAAGATAAAGGAGTGGATTATAGTGCCGATAATTGACCAAGCTGAAAACATCCTAAGATTGGCAGTTTCTTTTTCCATTCTATTTTTACTATTGCCAGTTATAATCTTCAGGGAGAAAGGCGGAGGGGTAGAAGGTTTTTTTTCGCGGTATATCAAGATAGTTTTTTTAATTATTGTTATGGGATATATCCTAGCCGCCATCAAACTTTTTGAATCTTTCTCTATTTTCTTAGTTCTAATTGCTCTTATTGTTTTAAACCGTTATAGAGAAAAAAAAGCAAAGCAAGCCAAGGTCATAAATCAGGAGAAGGATCTGGCTAAGGATGAACTACCATTATTAGCATATTTCTTCCAGGCTTTTGATGGCGAGACATGGTCAATGGATGTGGCCCGCTCCAAAATACGGGAAGTTCTAGTGAAATTTAGGATATGGTTAAAAGATTTTATAAAAAATCCATATACATTGATATTATTCGCAGTTCTCTGCGGTTCTGCCTATCTGCGTTTCTACGACCCACTTACTTCTGCTTCACCTGGATATTCAGATGCGCCGAATAATATTGCGTGGGTAAAATACATTACTACGAGTATTCTTTTCCATGATGGGATTTACCCTCTTGGAAACCATATCTTGATTGCCACTTGGTGGAAGTTTGCCGGAGATGATATCCTCTATATCTTTAAGTATTCAGGAGCTCTGAATGGAGTCTTAGCTTCATTGGGAATTTATTTGTTTCTTTATAAATTAACTGGGAGAAAGACGGCGGGAATCGTAGGTGCATTTATCTATGGGCTGCTTGGGGCATTATTGCCAATGGAATGGGGGCGGCAGGCAGCTACCCTTCCCCAGGAATTTGCCTTGGCCTTTCTTGCGCCAACTTGGTATTTCACGATTCGCTATCTTGAATCTAAAGAAGAAAGGTTCCTTTGGACAGCAGCTGCTGCTTTTGCCACAATCGGACTAAGCCATTCATTTATTTATGCCTTGATGGTCCTAGGCGTTGTCTTAATAATTTTTACCTATTTCTTATTTGGTCCGCGTAAAAACCTGAAAGCCAATGTTCATTTGATGATAGCAGGGATAGCCTCTGGGGTTATTTCAGTTATCCCAATGCTATATGGACTGCTTATAGGTAAAGAATTTCATAGTACGACCACTGAATTCCTAACATCAACTGCCGTAGCGGAGATTCCAGCCCTTACGAATGTAGATGAAGCTGTTCTTCTCGGAATTGCTGCAATGGTGCTATTGTTGGTATTTAATCTTTTTAAGAAAGAACGCAATGAGCCTACAGTTTTTATTATTCTTCTTTCTATCCTTTCTTTTGTAATATATATTTATCTTGGCTCGTGGACAGGATACGGGGTTATTATCAGCAGGAGTGGTATTCTATGGGCCATTGTTATCTGTCTAGCAATCGGATTCGGTTACCACGCCGTTATACGAATCTTAAGTATCATAATTAGACCAAAAATAGAAATCGTGCTTTGTGTAGCCTTATTAGTGGGTGCAATAATGACTTACCCTCCTGTACCTGCTGTCCCTTATAAAATGATAAGTGACAACATGATTAACCAGTACTTGAAAATTAGTGATGAAAATATTGCAACAACGTGGACGCTTATATCCAATGAAGAGGGATATTGGCTTTCACTACATGTTGCGTGGCATACTCATTTATGGGATTTTATGGAATATAGTCCGGAGACGAAGATAATAAGCAAAGTGAATGAGGATGGGACCAAGCAAATAATTGAAAATGAAGATATCTTTATATTTTTAGAAAAGGAAGTATTTGACCCAATTAGTCAAGAGACTGGCGTTGATTTAAATTTTGAGAATAAGAAACAGGAAATCAGAAATCGTGTTAAGAATTATGCCCTTTTAGCAGAATGGATTGATACGTTTAAAAGATATCATGATAACATTGAAATATATTATGAAGATGATGAACTTACAATTTATCATATTCATCAGAACGCAGAAGATATTTTAAAAGCATAAGTTTTTGAAACAATGAAAATGATTAAAAGGGGAAGAGGTTGAAATTGGCTATCTACAATCAGTATGAAAGTCTGATTCGATTGGGAATATCCTTTGCGATTCTATTCTTCATTATGGCAACTATTATGTTCAAAGAACATGGAGAAGCAGGAGAACGTTTCTTTTCCAGATATATCAAGATGGTTTTTCTGATCATCGTAATTGGTTATGTCTTTGTGCTAATTAAGCTTTACGAGGTAATTACTTTATTTGTATTTATTACGATATCCACCATGTTCTGGCGCATGCCGGCGGGTAACCGAGTGCAATCGCTTAAAGAGAATTACTCTAAACTAACAATGCTTTTTTATGAAACCTTGGATGGTAAATTCTCGCCTTTGAATTGGGCTAATAATATAGTTAAGAACAAATTAAAAACTTGTTGGAAAATTATTTTGGCGGTTCTTAAATCTCCGTCAAATTATCTATTATTTGCAGTTATCTCTGGGGCTGCTTATTTGCGTTTTTATGACCCGATATCGCATGCAGCACCTGGACTATCTGACGCATCTGTAGCTATCGCTTGGATGAAATATATTTCAGAGAGAATACTTTTTCATGACGGGATATACCCTCAGGGGTTACATATATATGATGCTACCTTGCGTAAGTTTGCGGGCATAGATGCAATCTATGTTGTAAAATATATTGGTCCCTTGAACGGTGTGCTAACCACCATAGCACTTTACTTCTTCGTTCAACAGCTGACCAGAAGGAAAAGCGCGGGAATTATTTCAGCTTTTGTGTTTGGAGTTCTAGGACCCTTCTTATACCTTGGCTGGGAGAGACAGGCAGCAACGAATTCCCAAGAGTTCGCTTTAATTTTTGTCTTTCTTGCCTGGCATTTTACTATTCGTTATTTTAATACCAGGGAAAAGTATTACCTCTGGACAACAGGAATAGCCTTGGCAGTGATGGGACTTGTTCATTCTTTGGTCTGGGCTTTCGCTTGTTTTGGTGTTGTCTTAATAGCATTATCCTATTTCATTTTTGGTCCGCTAAAAAACTTTAGAGCAATTCTGAGTGTTGCGCTTGCTAGTATAACCTCAGGAGTGATATCAGGAATACCTTTAATAATAGGTTTATTGATGGGAAAAGGATACCACTCCTCATCTTTGAATTATCTAACAAGTGTTATGGCATCAAATATTCAGAAGCTTACATATTTGGATTATGCTGCTGCTGTAGGAATAGTATTAATGACCTTATTGTTAATCCTGTCCAGATGGATGAAACAGAGGCCGGAACCTTTATTATTTGCAATACTTATTTCCATCATATCGTTCCTGTCATATATATATCTAGGGTGGTTAACAGGTAATACTTTATTAATCGGCAGGATAGGCCTTTTATGGTCAGTAGTTGCCTGTCTCGCGCTAGGAATTGGTTGGCATGGGTTTATTACAATTTTCATCAGAATAAAGCCGTTGGAGGTATTCCTCTGTTTAGCACTTCTTATTGGAGTTACCTATTACTATCAGCCGATGCCTTCCGCACCCTACAAAATGGTGCATGATTCAATGGTTAACCAATACTTAAGAATCGCTACAGAGTTCAGCCCTACCACCTGGACGATGGTTTCCAATGAGGAAGGCTATGCACTTAGCCTAGGTAAAGGCTGGCACATGCATTTATGGGAGTTAGTTGATGATTACATCCCTAAAGCTGAGAAAATTGTTAGAAAAGATAATCCAAACCAAGTCCTTGAATCAGAAGATATATTTATCCTTATTGAAAAAGTCGTATTTGAACCACCCTTAGAAATCGTAAAACCAATAGTAGATAAACGCAAAGAGTACTATTTGCTAATGGAACAGTGGGTGGACGATTATAGCAGCCTGCATAACAACATTGAAGTGTTTTATGAAGATGAAGAAATCAAGGTTTATCACATCAATCAACCTAAGAAAAGAGAGTTTGATAAGGTATGGAACATACGAGATAATTAGGGCTCAGAGGGGGAGAGTATAACGAAAGTATTAATAACGAATGCCCAACTTCGAAAAGCTCTGGCGACTGTTAGGTCTTTGGGTGCAAAAGGAATAGAAACCTATGTTGTTGAGGAAACCAGATTTTCACCTGCTGCATTCTCCAAATATTGTACGGGTTCTTTAGTATGTTCGAGTGCGTCCCAAGACCCTGAACATTTTTATAGATATGTAAGTGACAAGATCAAAGAATATGGGATTGATGTTTTCTTTCCGATGGATGAGGATACAGTAGCCGTTGCAATGGAGCATAAGGAAGAACTAGAAAAAATATGTTTAATACCCCTTCCTGAATATGATAGCTATATAATTACCTCGGATAAGGGAAAAGCTTACAAGCATGCTATGTCAGTAGGTGTGAATATTCCCAAAACTGTTTTTCCAGAAGAATTAGATGATATACAGAAAATAACTGAACATTTAACTTACCCACTAATGGTAAAGCCAGTTAAAAGCAACGGTGGACGGGGAATCCAAACTGCATATAATAAACAAGATATTTTAAAGATATATCAAGAGGTACATGAACAATATCCTTATCCTATTATTCAAGAACATCTGGGAGAAGGAGATGTATATGATGTTGTACTTTTATATAATTCTAGAAGCGAATTAAGAGCTTCATTTATTCAAAAACATGTCAGGAAATATCCCTTAGTGACTGGGCCTAGTACAGTTCAGGAAAGTGTAATTTACCCGGAGATGTTGGAGATGGCAATAGAATATATGAAAGGGCTAAATTGGTTTGGGATAGCTGACCTTGAGTTTATGGTTCAAAAAGAAACGGGGGAAATTAAGTTTCTCGAATTGAATTGTAAATTTTGGAATTCGCTGCAGATGGGAATTAATGCGGGCGTTGATTTTCCGTGGTTGTTATATAAAATTGCTGTAGATGGTGATGTTGAACCTGTCAAACAGTATCAAACAGGAATCATGTGTCGTAATCTTCTTCCCGGAGATATTCTCCATTATATATTTAACAATGACAGAAAGAATATGAACCCTCCTTTTTGGAGTGGCAAAAGTGATGGCATAAGAGATGACATAATATCGAAAGACGATCCCATGCCCATAGTGGGCTTTATTACGGCTTGTCTACGTTATCTATTTGATAAGAGAATGTGGAAGTTTTTATTAAGGCGCTAACGTAAAGTAGATAGCACGGTTTACCCGCTTCATTTTCAGGTGCTGGGAAAACCCGTGATAGTGTGGTTTCTTGGTAAAAAGATAAGGGGAAGATTCATGTTTATTATTAAAAGATTTCGCAGCTTATTGAGGCCGTATTATAAAGATGGCCTAAAAATATCTCTATCTTTGCTGTTTTTAACTCTTATTACTGTAATCAACCCCTTTTTCTATAAAGAAATTGTGGATAATGGAATTATGACAGGCAATACAGCTTATTTGATCAAGATGCTGGTTGTTCTTGCATTAGCCAGGATAATACAAGAATTGCTGTATTTACTTCAAACATCCATTACTTTAAAAATACGTAAAGGTGTTTTTACAAAGCTTAGAATAGATTTATATAAGCACCTGTTAAAATTGCCCCAAAGCTTCTATTCGGAAAATCACAGAGGCAGAATGCTCTCTCGAATTACGTCTGATGTTGATGCTGTGCAGAACTTGTTGCTCGACCGATTCGTTTACTTTGTTCAAAACGTCCTTGTAGGAGTATTCATTTTTTTTATAGTTATTTATATTAATTGGAAAATGATTGTAGCGGCTTGTGTTTTCTTGCCTATTTTCTATGGCTTATATTTGCTTTTTAAAAAT
>Ga0209643_1002132_pt1 | contig 14097 bp, 11 predicted proteins | sample AutmiccBRH37_all_FD_187383 | JGI IMG/M metagenome (GOLD analysis project Ga0209643, IMG submission 187383) | Deep subsurface microbial communities from Mt. Terri, Switzerland - Autotrophic microbial communities BRH/37_all (SPAdes) (version 2) | ecosystem: Environmental > Aquatic > Deep... | reverse complement strand
GGGATGTGCTGGGTGCTGTGCGTGCGGCGACGATGCACAGTGCCAGGGCGCACCCGCCTGCGGCGAGCAGCAGCATCGCCGACAAGCTCTTGAGCGAATGCGCCGTGAGCGCATTTGCGGCGAACGCAGTTGCCAACGCAGCTTCGGCGATGCCGTCCAGCGTATCGCGGAAGGTGAGCAGCGCCGCCACCGCGCCGCCGAGCAGGGCCACCGCGCCGCACACGCTGGCATTGTCGCGCGAGGCGAGTGCGGCCAACGCTGCTGGGGCAAGCGCCGGCGTCAGGGCCAGGGCGCTGAGCGCCGCAGGCCAGCCGGGGTTTGCTACCGAAAGGCGCGAAAGGGCGCTGCGCGCGGGCGCCGTTAGCGCGAAGGGGTCGCCGACTTGTGCCTGCGCCGCGATCGAAAATCCCGCGATTACGATGAGCGGCACAAACATCAGGAGGGCAAGATCTACGACCGAGCGATCCGAGGGGCGACGAACGGCGAGGATGGCGAGTGCGGCGCCCGTCATCGCCGCACCGAACGGGCCGCTCGCGAACAAAACCCCGCCGGCGAGGCCCGCGGTGAGATGAGCTCGTCCGCCCCGCGAGGACTCGAGCGCGGACACGCCTTGCGCAAATGCGATCCCGCACGCGATGATCCACGAAATCCCGAGGGGCCCGAAGGTGAAGATCAGCGCTGCGAGCGGAACAAGCTTGAGTGCGCTCAGCAGGACTCGGGCGAACAGCGTGCCGGTGCTCTCGCGCACCACTAGCCACGCGATGGCGCCGAGCCCCACCAGATCCACCAGAGCCGAGATCAAGGTGTACGCTCCATCGTCTTGCCCGGCCGCGATTGCGGCGGACAGCGCGTCAGGCCGTGCGGAGTTTTGGCCCAATAAAAGGGGCGAAACACGAATTCAATCAGCGCACGCCATGCGGCCAGCGAGATCAGGAGCCAATAAAGCGGGACCGTCAGCGCGTAGGGAACAAGGGCGAGCCATCCGCGCCGGAGTGGCGCAAGCAGGCTCAGGAAAATGAGCAGCGCGTTCCCGGCGACAAGTCCAAATAGGGACACGAACAGCAATGCTCCGCCGGTGAACCCGCTCAGCGGGCCGCTTCCCGTGATCACCCATCCCAAAAACATCGCCCACAGGAACGGGCTCGCGAGTCCGCCCACCGCCGTGCCCAGCAAAAGAAAATGCAATGCGATCACCCCGCGCCACCCGGTTTCGCGCAAAAGGCGGCGAGGCTCGCGCATGTGAACGAAATAGGTCTGGAGATAGCCCTTGATCCACCGTGCGCGCTGCGCGAGCCAGGCGGACAATCGGGTCGGCGCCTCCTCGTATGTCGTAGAATCCAGTGTGCGGACCTTGAATCCCTCGCGCGCCAGTCGAAACCCGAGATCCGCGTCCTCGGTCACATTGTAGGGGTCCCAGCCACCGACGCCGATCAGGGTCTCGGTTCGAAAATGATTGGAAGTTCCCCCGAGCGGCAAAGGCGCGCCGATCCGCTCCAGTCCGCGCAACAAGGCGTCGAACCACAGGCAGTAGTCGAGCGCAAACAGGTGGGTCAGCCAGTTTTCGCGCGCATTGAAGAAATTGAGTCGCGCCTGGAGGCAGGCGGTTTGCGAGCCGAGTTCGCGGAATCGCTGTAACGCCATACGCAGTTGCATGGGCTCGGGCTGGTCCTCCGCATCGAAGACGACGACAAATGCGCCGCGTGCCTGCGTCAGGGCGACGGCGAGGGCCTTCGGCTTGGTGCGCGGCCCGACCGCAGGGACCCGCAGAACCGCGACATGCGACGCGAGGGGCGCGCTGGCGAGCGCCTCAAGGGTCTCGGGGTCGTCGTCTTCGGCAATGAGCTTGATGTCGAGCCGATCAGGTGGGTAATCGATCGCGTCCAGTGCGCGCAGGAGGACGGGCAGAACATCGCGCTCGCGGTACAACGGAACAAGGATCGTATAGATCGGAAGTTCGGCATCCGGTATTGGAGGCCCGGTTGTGTGCCGTCCTGGCGCGGCGCCGATCAAGAAGACGAATGCCTTGTATACAGAGCCCGCGAAGAAAACGGTGGCGAGAGTCGCGACGCAGAACGAAGCGAACACGCGTGGCGCAATGGTGAGTGCAACGAGACACGCCGAAATGAGTATGTAGATCGCCACCATCTGGGTAGATGAAAGGCGCCGAAACGCGGAGTAATGCGGCCGCTCCGAGGCGAGCGCACCCGCGATCGCAGTGACGACGTCTTCGCGTTCCTGCGCCGGCGGTGAGGATGGGCGCCCTGGCCGGCCGCGCGCCATCAGCGCCCCGACTTGCGGCGGGCCAATGCGATCAGAAGCCCGGCGCTCAAAACAATCCAGATGAGGGCGGCGGTCCACGGCCAATAGCGCTGGACCACGCGCGCAACCCAATCGCTTTGCGCGGACATCACGGCGCGCCGTGCGGAAAGATCGCCGTTGACCCAGCGCACGTCGCCCTGCGCGTCGAAGGTGGCGAAGCGACCACGCTCAAGGGGCGGCAGCACGGCAGTGGGGTCAACCCGGGTTCCCGGGTGAAGCCAGATTCCGTAAGCTCCGTGTGCCCGGACAAGCAATGCGAATGTCGCGTCCGGCCCGTAAGCTGGAACAGTATCGGTCGCAAGACCCGGAGGTATGCCGGTCGAGAGTGCGAGGAACGGGCCGTCCTCGCGGGACCGTGCACCACCGAATGGCGCGATCGTCAGCGTCCGCAGATCGCGGACCGTCGCGGTCACGAGGGAGACGGCCAGGCCGAGGCTGCGGCCGGGATCGGCAAGCAGTGCCGTGTCGACCTGCAGGACAGTTCCCTCGGGGCTCAAATGCGCCAGCTCAAAAAATTGCATGGGCACCGGCCCCGCCGGACCCAGTGCAACCATCGACGTGGCGCCGACCGTGACCGGCAGAGGGCTGCCGGCGCAGGCGCCCCGCAGACCGACACGCCGCAAGACCAGACGCATGGAATTACCCGCGTTCAGGGCTCCGCGCGGAATTTCAAGCGCCACGCGACGGGGCCCGCCGCGCAAGGCGAGGAGCTCACTGGCGACGACCTCGTCATTGACTTCCAATGCCAGCGACTGGCGCGCGCCCTCTCCGTCAACCGGGGCGGTCAGCTCGACGATCAGCTCACGCGGTGAGAGCCCCGCCGGGACAGCGCGCAACGGCACGGCAAAGCTCCACTGCGCATCGGGCATCGCGTATGCGACCTGCGGCGTCAGCCCGAGCGCGGTGAGTGGCACGGCGGGATCATCGTGTGGCAAAAAGGGGAACGCGAGATCGTCCTGTGCCGCGAACGCGTCGGCCATCGCCCGTGTTGCGGGAATATGCAGCGCGCCGTCCTCCCCGATTTGAGGCTCCCACCCTCCGCGGTCGAAGATCAGCGCGGGCGATGCTTGTCCATCGGCCGCGAAGGCGGCGCGGTGACCGCTGCGGCTCAAACTGGCCGCGATCACGGTAATATTTCGATACTCCGCAAGGTCGATCGGCCCGGTTGGGACTTTCGCAAAAAATGTAGCGGGCAGGAGCTGGATCCGCTCGCGCGCATTCAAGTGCACGCCGGGGACGAGTGAGATCGCGCTTTCTGCTTGGAGAGAGAACGAAAGCCCCGGCGCGACTCCCGAACAGTCACGCCTCTCCCAACTCTCGCGCATCGCAATGGTCACCTGCACGAGCCCATCTGCAAGGGTCGGAGCACTCAGGGGCAACGAAATTTGGTCGGAATGCGCGCCCGGTCGGGGCGTAAGCGTGGCGCGCGGCGTTCCGTCGACGAAAATCTCGATCTGCCCGGAAAAATCCCGCGTCGCAACCGTCGCGAGATCGAGAGTCAGAATTCCATGCCCCGCGCGCAAGGGATCGGGAATGGGCCAAAATGCAGTGAGCCGGCCCGATCGGACGTCGGCAGCATGCCCGTTACGAAACCCGGTTTCAGAAAAACTGCGCGACCAGCTGAAGTCTTCCTGAGCGCTCCACGCGTGTGCCGGGAAGAGCAAAATAAGAAAACTCATCACCGTAGCAACGCAGTGTGTCGCCCAATCCTTGCGCAGACCAATATTTGTCTGGGCAGCGACTGAAATTGCAACCCTTGATGTAGGCATGTTATTATGTACAACTAATGGTTTTCTATTCTTTATCCCGCCCCTTGCACATGAACTTTGCGTGACGCCGGGGAGGTTGTCCATTGCCCCTGTCCAACGTTGTGTGTGAAGAAGGCAGAAAGCGCCACGCCTGTTACCGCGCAGGCACGGAGACGCGGGCGACTACAGGAGGACCGCGATGGTTCGCGTATGGGGAGTGATCTTGTGCTTTGGGTTGTTGATCGTGACGGCGCCGCCGGCAGCGGCCGGAGGCCCGCGTCACCTCGACCGGCCGTGGTTCACGCAGCCTCATGTTCGCCCGCTGAAGGGCGTTCCATTCTCATCCCATGAGGAAGAGCTGATCCGCTCGTACTTTGCCGCAAATCCACAGACGGCTGATCCGGTCACCGCGCGCGATGCCAACGCACTTTCGCGCGCCAAGCCACTCCCGCGCTCCGTGCCTCGGCGTGCGCTTCCCGCGGAGCTCGCGGAAAGTCTCACACCGCGCGGCGACGACGAAGCACTAATCGTCGGCCGTGATGTCGTGCTCGTGTCCGCGCGGCGTGGTCTCATCATCGATGTGCTGCGCAATGTGCTCTAGCTCGCGGCGAACCTGAACAAACGGTTCATAGCGCATTCAGCCGTGTACGCCCCAAATGGTGAGAACGGGGGAACGGCTGGAGAAACGACCATGCGCATCGCGAGCTTGTTGGCAATTCCCCTGATGCTTGCTCTCACGACTCCTGCCTTCGCACGCCACGATGACGATCACGGCAACCGTGGCCGGAGCGGTTATGAGGATCGCGGCAGCCATGACCGAGGTGGCCGCGACCGCGGTGACAATGGCCGTCATGGTGGCGACAACCAGCGCGGCGGCGACAATCGTCGTGATGGTGGGAATGACCGTCACGGCGGCTATCAGCAGGCATGGAACGGCAACGGCAACTGGAGCGGCCGCAACGATCGTGATCGGGGGCGGGACTATAACGATCGAGATCGTCGCGATGGAGATCGCGGCCGTCCTGTAGTGCGCTACAATCGCGCGCCGATCATCGTTATCGCTCCCTATGAGCGCGATTATATTCGCGGCTATTACCGAAATTATCCGTGCGAATACGATCGCGGCTTCCGCTGGCGTCCCGTGGTCGGGGTGCGTGTGCCGTACGGAATTCCGTGCCGCGCCGTGCCGTACGGTTTGGCGCGCAGTCTTCCCTATTATCCCGGCTATGAGCGTTATGTCGTGGGGCGTGACATCATACTCGTCGCCCTCGCGACCGGCATTATCGTCGACGTCTTCTTCAATGCCTTTTAGCAGGGCCCCCCGCTAGTTCCCGCCGAGAAAGCGATCAATGGTCGTCGGCTTGGAGGTCTGCGCGTCCTTGATCGCAAAGAAGATTCCCTGATCCCCGTTGTCGACCAGTGAGAATTTGCCCGTCACATTGATCAGATCCTCGCTCCAGGTGACCGGTTTTTCGCTGTAGACCTCGATCACCTCATTGGGCTCGCCCGGCGCGCAGTAGAGGCAGACGGGCGTGCGCTTCGTCAAAAGGAAATGCCGGGTGCGGTCTGACGAGTCGAGCGGCAGGATGAACCCGCTTGCGCTCACGGTCTGATCCGCAAGCTGCTTGACCTGCGGCGTGAGCGCGATGGTATAGAGTCCCGACTTTTCATTGTAACCGATGCGGCATTGTCCAAGCCCCACCCACAGGGGATCGTGCGCCTGGGGAAGCCCGTCCTGCTGCGCCCGCTCGTCGCCGGGCTGAGCCGGCGCCGGGATTTCTCCTTCGACCTCCTGCCAACCGAGAACGAAGGGCGCTGTCAACATCAAGAAGAGGAGTGCCGGGAAAGTCTTCATCCGTTGATCACCGTTTCAATGGGGGCCCGCGCGGCCCGCACCGCGGGCATTACCGCCGCGAGTACGGCCGCACCGAGCGCGCCTGCTAATATGAATGCCACATCACTTGGCTTTGGTGTGGTCGCCAGCAGAAGTCCGTCATGGACGGCAAGGATATGCGCGGCAACGCCCGTCAGCGCGAGCGCGAGCAATAGCCCGAGCACGACGGTCGCCATCGCGAGCAGGGCCGCTTCGATCAACGCGATCCCGGCGAGATCCACGGGCCTCGCTCCGAGCGCACGCAGCAGTGCAAGATCCTTGGCCCGCATGTTCATGGCCGCCATCAATGCGGTCGCCGCCGCTGCTGCCGCGATGCCGGAAAAGACCAGTCCGAGCCCGAACAGCGCGACGATCGCGGGGCGTGCCGCACGGGCGAGTCGGGCAGTCTCAAGCGCAGGGCTGGCGGCCGACAGGTTCGCCGTTGCGTCGATCAGGCGGGGTAACGAGGCGAGCGCAACCGGACTCCGGAAGCTGACCAGAACCGCGCTTGCCGCGGGAGGTGCTTGTGGAGGCGCGGGCCGCCCTTGTGCCTCCGCTTCCTCCGTTTCGTGATGGTGATGAATGACATAGACGGTCTCGATCGGAGTCACGATAAGGCGATCCAGCGCGGATCCGGTCGGTGCGAAGACGCCAGCCACGACGTAGGGAAATTCGCTGTGAACCTCACCGCCCGCGCTCAGACCGTGGGAGCCGACGAAGTGGTCGCCGACTTTGAGATTCAACACGCGTGCCGTCTCGGCACCGATCACCGTCTCAAGAGGCTTCGTCCACATCGTGCCCTCGGCGATCCGCGCACGGTAGATCGAGAGAATCTCCGGCGTGCTGCCGACGACACGCGTCCCGCGATAATTGTCGCCAAGCGCGATCGGCGCGGTGGCGCGCACCAGCGACGGGGGAATTGCCGCTACTGTCGAGGCCAGCGGGACCAGGCCGCGCGGCTCGGACACGTGCAGGACGCAACACATGACGAGATCGAGCGCTGAGCCCTTCGGTCCGACGACCATGTCGACGCCGCCGAATGCCCTGGCCGCCGCAGCGGGAATCTCGCGTTGAGCAATCAAGATGGTCTCGACCGCCGCAACGCCGAGCGCGCCGACCAGAACGGAGAGCAAGGCCTGACCCCAGCGGTGTCTCAAGAATGCGACCGAAAGGGAGAGCGGCGTCATGCCAGGCGCTCCATCTCGACGGTGCGCGGCGAGCTCTCAAGAATGCGGCGATCATGCGTGGCGATCAGGAGCGCGGCGTTTTCGCGCGCGGCGCACTCCTTGAGCAGGGCAAGCAACGCATGTGCGTTTTGGTCGTCAAGCGCGGAGGTCGGCTCGTCTGCGATCACGAGCGCGGGCCGGTTGACAAGCGCACGCGCCACTGCGACCCGTTGAGCTTGTCCGGTGCTCAGAGCGCGTGCGCGGCGATGGCGCAGATCGCTGATCGCGAGCTGCTCCATCAGGCCCTCGATATGCGCGATGTCAGCCTTCAGGCCGGCGCTGGTCGCCGCAAGTGTCAGGTTCTCAAGCACCGTCACGGCGTCGATCAGATGGAAGGATTGAAACACGAGACCGATACGCTGACCGCGGAACCGGTCCCGCGCCGCCGTATCGAGCGACCACAGATCGGTTCCCGCGATCGTCAGGGCGCCGCTGTGCGGGGGTCGAATTCCGGTCAGCGCAAGGATCGCGGTCGTCTTGCCCGAGCCTGACGGTCCGATCAGGGTGATCTGTTGACTCGGCGGCAACGAGAGGGCGGGCAGGCGTGCAAAGACTTCACCGCCGCGTTCCAGCGAAAGGCCCTGCGTTGCCAGAGCGGGGGTATCGAGCGGACCGGGCCGATGTGGGGGTGAGGCGGACGGCGTCAAAGCGGGGACCTATCGGATATGCGTGAAATCTGAGGCGTCGCCGCGCCGCCGCCGGACTGATGTCACGCATCGACGAGATGGTACGGAGCAGGAGCGACGGCATTGAAAACGCCTGAGGTCAGGCGATGATCGCAGGAGGTCCGCGAGCGCGCGGCGGATCGCGAGGTGGCAGCGCCAGTTGCTCGGGGCGAGGCGTGCCTGCGGCTAGGGTGATCGCCGCGATCGGAGGCACGATATCCACCCCCGGCGGGGCAAGGCCGCCGGGCGCGAGGCACACGCGGTAGAGATCGCACGCCGTGCTCTCATGCGGCGCGCCGTGCTGGGCGCTGAATGCGACGTTCGCGACGTGAATTCGAGCGAGTGCTTCAACCTGGTGATCGCCATGCACGAGACCGTGCACCAAGGGGGCGAGCGTCAATGCAAGCACCGCCGCTGCTGCCAGCGCCAGTCCCGCTATCCCTCGTCTCCGCTGCAACGACATCGCCAGGGTCCGCCCGTTGCCGCCCGATGGGCGCTTCAATCGCCGTCATTTCGCCGCTATGATCGCGGCAGTGTCAAGCGATGAAGGCACAGGACCGTTTACACCTCATTAACCTTGCGCGGCCACTTTGCTCTCCATGGTGGAACGGCGGCGCAGGAAAGGTACGGCGCAACGGCGGACCGGCGCTGCGCGCCGCGCGCTGCAGGGACGCTATGCCTTCTTGAAGAAGCCGTGGCAATTATTGGGGATCGGGGTCAAGCGCCGGCGGCGCGCTGCGGGCACACGTCTCTCGCCGCTGACCCGAAAGATCTTGTACTGGAGTTCGGTTGCGGGGCTGTGGGTGTTCATGGCCGCCGGTGCCACGCTCGCCTATTTCGCTTCAGGACTTCCCGATACACATGATCTTTGGCGCGCCGAGGCGGGACCGTCTGTTGTCGTTCTCGACGCAAGCGGCCAGACGCTGGCGACGCACGGTGTGGTTCACGGCAACGACGTGTCGCTGGCGCAGATGTCGCCCTATCTGCCGCTCGCCGTCATGGCCATCGAAGATCGCCGTTTCTACGCCCACTGGGGTGTCGACCCGATCGGTCTGGGGCGCGCGCTTTTTGCCAACATGTCGGAGGGGCATGTGGTGCAGGGCGGTTCGACGATCACCCAGCAGCTTGCCAAGAATGTCTTTCTGTCCTCTGAGCGCACCTTCAAGCGCAAGCTCCAGGAGGCGCTGTTGGCCGTGTGGCTGGAGATGCGCTTCTCGAAGGATGAGATATTGACGCTGTACCTCAACCGCGTTTATCTCGGCGCAGGGACTTACGGTGTCGAATCGGCCGCGCGGCGCTATTTTGATAAGTCACCGGCCCAGCTCAATCTCATCGAAGCGGCGATGATCGCGGGGCTGCTGAAAGCGCCTTCCCGCTATGCTCCGACCAATGACGTGGCTGCTGCCGAAACCCGCACGAGCCTTGTGCTCGATGCGATGGCACAGTCCGGCTTTATCACCCCCCAGGTGCGCGAAAAGGCGCGCACACTTCGCCTCGCCTTCGCCAAGGGAACGCAATCGCAGGGCGCGCAGTATTTTGTCGACTGGGTGATGGATCAGCTGCCCTCCTATGTCGGGCCCGATGCTGGTGAGCTCGTCGTTGAAACAACGCTGCATCTGCCTTTCCAGCGTCTGGCCGAGTCCGTGGTCGTGGGGCTTCTCGACAAGGAGGGCCCCAATTTTCGTGCGAGCCAAGCCGCACTTGTCTCGATCGATACACAGGGCGCTATCCGGGCGATGGTTGGCGGGCGCGCTTACGAGGCGAGTCAGTTCAACCGCGCGGTTCAGGGCTTTCGTCAACCGGGCTCGGCGTTCAAGCCCTTCGTCTATCTGGCGGCGCTCGAACGCGGACGCACGCCCACCTGGCGTGTCCTGGACGCGCCGCTCACGGTGGGAAGCTGGTCGCCGGCCAATTACAAGCATGAATATCGCGGCGAAGTGACGATGCAGACGGCCCTCGCCCTGTCGCTCAACACGCCTGCCGTTCGCACAGCCCTGAGCGTCGGTCCGGAGGCCGTGATCCAGACGGCGCAACGGCTTGGGATCTCGTCTCCGCTGTTGCCGAACGCGTCGATCGCGCTCGGCACCAGCGAGGTCAGTCTGGTCGAGTTGACCGGCGCGTATGTTCCCTTCGCAACCGGCGGCGAGGGACCGTTCATTCATTCCATCAAACGCATCCGCACGCGCGATGGACGCGTCCTGTATGAGCGTACCGGGTCGGGTTTTGGACGCCTCGTCGCAAGCGATGATGCAGGCGCGATGAATCAGATGCTGCGTGAGGCCGTCGAGCACGGAACCGGCTATGCCGCGCTGTTGCCGGGCCGGGACGTCGCGGGCAAAACTGGCACCACCCAGGATTACCGCGACGCGTGGTTCGTCGGTTATACCGCGGACCTCGTCACTGGCGTGTGGGTCGGCAATGATGACAACACGTCGATGAAACGCGTGACCGGCGGCGGTCTGCCGACGGTGATGTGGCACGATTATATGGCGAAGGCCGCGGCGTCTTACGGCCTGGCCAAGCCGCTGCCCGGGCGCACGCGCAGCGACGAGCCCGTCTTTGCCGCGCAGGATAGCCGCTTCATGACGCTGTTTGAGCGAATCCGTTCGATCCTCGGCGACGGTGACAACGACAACAAGCCGCGCGAAAAAGCGGCCCCCCAGAAACACGGCCCGCATTAGCCGTCGATTGGCTTCTCGCGGTAGCGCTGCGCGAACCAGTGACCGGAAATGGCGAGGGCTTCCATCAGGCGGAAATGCGCGGCGCCTGTCAACGTGCGCCCGTTGCCGATCGGCGCGCCGCTTCTGTCGAGGGGATGGATCACTGTGACTGCCGTTGCCAGGTCATGGTGCCACAGCTCCTTGCGTACATAAGGAGAGCGGCGATCGAGCGCCTTGAAGATCGCCCCGACCAACGCGTGTCCGCCGGGATGGAGCGGCGCGAAGCGATCGAGCTGGTGGCGGACATAGCTATCGCTCATCTGTGCGGGATCGTAATTGCGCGTGCCGACTTGCGTGGTCTTCGTCTCGACCAGCAAGACCTCAAATCCGCGCCGCTTCTCGCGCACGTAAACACCGTCGAGCCCCTGACCTCCGGGCAAATGGGTTTCGAGCTGCTTCCACCCCTCGCGCGCCAGCAGGACGCTGGTCAGCATTTCGCCAAAAAAGCCCGTCGTGTTGCCATTGGAGAACGGCGGGTTGACGGCGGGTCGTGTATCACGGACTGCAAGATTGAGTGGTTTGGGCCGAGAGATATGAAAAGCCACCGCCGCAACCGCGACGATCGCGATGAGCCCCCATACCGCGTCGAGCATCTCCGCCGCCCCTCCCCCGACGATCGAGCGAAAAGCTTAGTGCGCGTCGTCCCAGCTGTCGCCGGTTTTTGCGTCGACGACGATAGGCACTTTGAACTGGATCGCAGGCTCGCTCGCGTGCTCCATGACGTCCTTGACGATCGCGATCGTTTCCTCGGCCTCCTCGGGCGGAAGTTCGAACACCAGTTCATCGTGCACCTGAAGCAGCATGCGGGCCTTAAGGCCCCTGGCGACGAGGGCTGGAGGCATGCGGATCATCGCGCGGCGGATAATGTCGGCCGCGGTGCCCTGGATCGGCGCGTTGATCGCTGCCCGCTCGATAAAGCCGCGCTCGGCCGGGTTCTTGGAATTGATCGCGGGCATGTTGATCCGCCGGCCGAACAGCGTCTTCACAAAGCCTGACGCGCGGCATTCCGCCTTGGTCGAGTCCATATAGTCCCGGATTCCGGGAAACCGCTCGAAATAGGTGTCGATATAGGCTTGCGCCTCGCCGCGCGGGATCGAAAGCTGATTGGCGAGGCCGAATGCGGAAATGCCGTAGATGATGCCGAAATTGATGGCCTTGGCGCGCCGCCGCACGGCAGGGTCCATGCCCTCGACCGGCACACCGAACATCTCGCTCGCCGTCATGGCGTGGATGTCGAGCCCGTCGGCAAACGCTTTCGCGAGGGCAGGCACATTCGCCATATGGGCGAGCACGCGCAATTCGATCTGGCTGTAGTCTGCGCTCATCAGGATGCGGCCCGGTTCGGCGATGAACGCCTTGCGGATCGCACGTCCTTCGCTGGTGCGGATCGGAATATTCTGCAGATTGGGATCGCTCGACGAAAGACGTCCGGTGGAGGTCGATGCCATCGCGTAGGAGGTGTGCACGCGTCCGGTCTCGGGATGGATATAACCGGGGAGCGCGTCCGTGTACGTACCCTTGAGTTTGGCCATCTGACGCCAGTCGAGCACTGTGCGCGGTAATTCATGCCCCTGCGCGGCAAGCGATTCCAGCACGCTGACATCGGTCGCGTGTGCACCGGTCTTGGTTTTCTTCGGCGCGGGAAGGCCCATCTTGTCGAACAGGATTTCACCGAGTTGCTTGGGCGATCCGAGATTGAATTTTTCTCCCGCCAGGGTTTGGGCATGCGCCTCAAATGCGGCCATCCGCTGCGAAAAATCGCCGGAGAGTCTCGCGAGCATCGCGCGGTCGACCTTGATGCCGTCACGCTCCATCGCCACAAGCACCGGCACCAGCGGGCGCTCCAGGGTCTCGTAGACCGTCATCAGGTGATCGGCGACCAGGCGCGGTTTCAGCATGGCGCCGACGCGAAAGGTGACGTCGGCGTCCTCGGCGGCGTATTCGGTCGCGCGGTCAAGCGGTACCTGCGCGAAGGAAATGCGCCCCTTGCCGGTGCCGGTCATTTCGTCGTAGCTCAGATTGACATGCCCCAGATGACGCTGCGCGAGCTCATCAAGGCCGTGTCCGCCGCGCCCCACGTCGAGCACATAGGACATCAGCATCGTGTCGTCGATCGGCGAGATCCAGATGCCATAACGGCTCAATATAAGCATGTCATACTTGATGTTCTGGCCGGTCTTGAGCACGCCCTCATGTTCGAGGAGCGGTTTCAGGCGCGCGATCACGTCGGCGCGTGAAATCTGCGTCGCACCGCCGGCGCCTGTAAAATCGAGCGCACCGCCCGCGCCATGGCCGACCGGAATGTAGTAGGCGTCGTTAATCCCGAGCGCGATCGAGACACCGACGAGTTCGGCCTGCATCGCATCGAGCGAGGTCGTCTCGGTATCGACTGCGATGTGGCCAGCCTCGCAGGCTGCATCGATCAGCGCGTCGAGCGCGTCGAGATCGGTGATGGTCTTGTAGGCCTTGCGGTCAACGGCGGCGTCGAGTCCCTCGGGTGCCGCGCCTGGTTTGTTGCCGGTGTTGCGCGGTGCGGCAGCGCGCGGCGCGGCCGACAGCGTCGCGTCGGCATCAAATGCCGTTATATCGTCGATGCCGAGCTCCTCCGCGACGCGCCGGGTCAGCGTGTTGAACTCCATCGCGCGCAGGAACGGGATCACGCTCTTGGCATCGAGATCCTGCACCGCGAAGCCGCCAAGCGCTTCCTTGACCGGCACGTCCCTGTCGAGCGTGACCAGCTTCAACGAAACACGGGCGGCGTCGGCGTTGGTCTGCAGCGTCTCGCGCCGCTTGGGCTGCTTGATCTCATCGAGATGCGTGAGGAGATTTTCAAGATCGCCGAATTGCCTGATGAGCTCGGCTGCCGTCTTCACGCCGATGCCGGGGACGCCTGGAACATTGTCGACCGCATCACCGGCCAGGGCCTGCACGTCGACGACCTTGTCGGGCGGCACCCCGAAACGCTCGATCACCTCGGCCTCGCCGATGAACTTGTTCTTCATCGTGTCGAGCATGTCGATGTTGTCGCCGACTAGCTGCATCAGGTCCTTGTCGGAGGAAACGATCGTGACATGGGCGCCGCCGCGGGCAGCACTGACGGCATAGGTCGCAATCAGGTCGTCGGCCTCATAGCCGTCGAGCTCGACGCACGCCACGTTGAAGGCGCGCACCGCGTCGCGAATCAGCGGGAACTGCGGCACGAGTTCCTCGGGTGGGGGCGGACGGTTGGCTTTGTATTTGTCGTAGAGCGCGTTGCGGAAGGTATCCGCCGCCGTGTCGAAAATTACCGCGAGGTGGCTCGGCCGGGCCTCGCCCTTCATTTCCCTCAGCAGCTTGTGCAGCATGTTGCAGAAACCAGCGACCGCGCCGGTCGGCAGGCCGTCGGATTTGCGCGTCAGGGGCGGAAGGGCATGAAACGCCCTGAAAATATAGCCGGAGCCGTCGATCAGATAGAGATGATCGCCCGGCTTCAGGCCCAAGGCTCCGTCAGAGGCCAAACCCGCCTCCTGCAAGTTTAGTGGTTGTCGCCGTCGCGCCGGTAGAGGC
>Ga0209643_1002131_pt1 | contig 14122 bp, 13 predicted proteins | sample AutmiccBRH37_all_FD_187383 | JGI IMG/M metagenome (GOLD analysis project Ga0209643, IMG submission 187383) | Deep subsurface microbial communities from Mt. Terri, Switzerland - Autotrophic microbial communities BRH/37_all (SPAdes) (version 2) | ecosystem: Environmental > Aquatic > Deep... | reverse complement strand
AGCTTTAAGAAAACTGAGATGCCCTAAATTACTTGTTGAAATGATGAGTCTTATATACCGCTTCATTTTTGTGTTCATCGCTACAGCAGAAACGATGATTATAGCCCAAAGTTCAAGATTAGGTTATTCGAGGTTTATATCAGGATATCGTTCATTGGGTTCATTGGTTTCATCAATCTTTATCCGTTCCTACCAGCAAGCTGATAAGATTTACACATCTTTGGAATCACGTGGATACGACGGAGAGCTTAATGTACTCGAACAACACAAAGCATATAGCTTAATAGGGTATCTTAAGGTTTTTGGGATTAATATTTTTCTTATTTCGTTAACTGCCATCATTTAATATACAGCTCTATTATTATAGAGATACAAGGAGACAGCCACGATGAGTGAGTACATTATGCAGACAAAGAATCTTTGTTATTCGTATTCTGATGGAACAAAGGCCCTCGATGATATCAATATCACCATCAAGAGAGGACAGACTACAGCGATATTAGGGGGTAATGGAGCAGGAAAGACAACCTTGTTTCTTAACCTAAATGGAGTATTAAACCCTTCTGCTGGTAAAGTGGTTTATGATGGGAAAACCATTGAATATTCCAAAAAAGGTCTAACTGCGCTCCGCCAAGCTGTAGGACTTGTTTTTCAGGATCCTGATCACCAACTGTTTTCTGCGAGTGTATATCAAGACGTATCTTTTGGACCGCTGAATCTAAGATTATCAGACGAAATAGTCCGAGCAAGAGTTGAGAATAGTCTTAAAAAAACCGGGATCTATGATCTGAAAGATAAACCAACACACTGTTTGAGTTTTGGGCAGAAGAAGAGGGTTGCCATAGCTGGAGTTCTGGCAATGGAACCTGAAGTTCTTGTCTTAGATGAGCCTACAGCGGGATTAGATCCTAAAGGGGTCGGAGAGATTATGAGGCTACTCAAGGGAATGCAGCAAGATCTCGGATTTTCAGTCATTATTGCCACCCATGACGTTGATATAGTTCCTCTCTATTGTGATTATGTATATGTTCTTGACGAAGGAAAAGTAGCTTTGGAGGGTAGTCCTAACGAAGTATTCGCCAAGGCAGAAATGTTAAGGAATCTTCATCTGAGATTACCTCGTATAGCTCATCTCATGGAAATCCTAAGAAAAAATGATGATTTCGAGAATGGTGATTTCGCTTCAACCATTTCCCAAGCTCGCAAAGAGATAAAAACATGGAGAGAAAACCTACGATTAAGTTGAGCATAGAACTTTTCCGGGAAGAACTTGCCTAGAATGTTTCTAAAGTATAAATAAGTCGGTGAGATAATGACAGATAATCAAAATAGAAAGAAAAAGCTAAGATCGGGATTTACTACAGGAACTTGCGCCGCAGCCGCTGCAAAGGCCGCTGCTGCTATACTGCTTACAAAGGAGATTCTTAGCGAAGTAACAATAAGAATACCTGCCGGTAAGGTTCTCAATTTGGCTCTGATAGATGTCGTATCAGAAGGAAATTGTGCTTCTTGCGCAGTCAAAAAGGACAGCGGTGATGATCCCGATACTACAAATGGTGTCTTGGTTTATGCGTCTGTTACCAAAGCAAAACATAAATCAATAATTATTGATGGCGGTAAAGGTGTTGGAAGGGTAACCAAACCTGGTCTGGCATGCAAGCTTGGGGATGCTGCTATCAATCCGATTCCTAAGGAAATGATTATGAATGAGGTTCAGAATATATGTAGTGAGTATGGTTACTCAGAAGGGCTGGATGTTGTAATTTCGGTTCCACAAGGGGAAGAGATTGCACGGAGAACCTTCAATCCCCGTCTTGGGATAGTTGGGGGGATTTCGATACTAGGTACTACCGGAGTGGTAGAACCTATGAGCGATAAGGCCTGGACAGATTCCCTATACCTTGAGTTAAGGCAGCAATATGCTCTGGGATATAGAAATCTGCTCATATGTCCAGGTAATTATGGGCAGCAATTTATAAAGCAATCCCTGGGAATAGATATTCAAAAAGCAGTTAAGTGCAGTAACTTCATAGGAGAAGTTTTGGATTATGCTCTCGATTTGTCCTTCGATAGTCTACTATTGATAGGTCATACAGGTAAGCTAGTAAAGCTTGGGGCTGGAATTATGAATACCCATTCCAAATATGCGGATGCACGGATGGAAGTAATAGCCTTGCATGCCGCTTTACAAGGTATCTCGTCAGAGAAAGTCAGGAAGATTATCTCATGTAATACTTCAGAAGAAGCAGCCTTATTCTTAAATGAAGAAGGGATAACAGATCGAGTATTTCTAAGCATTATGGATAAGATCGATTACTACGTACAGAAAAGAGTCAATCCTAATCTGAAAACAGCTGTAATAATGTTTTCCAACGAATTAGGGATTTTAGGCAAAACTAAATATGCTGATGAACTTCTACAATTACACAGATAATAAATAGCAGAAAGGGGAAATGGGTGCGAAAATGTTAAAACAAGGGACCCTCTTTGGAGTGGGAGTAGGACCAGGAGATCCGGAACTAATGACCTTAAAGGCAGTCAGAACTATCAAAGAAGCTGACGTTATCGCTTTACCTAAAACGGATGAACAATATATCACAGCACTAGAGATAGTCAAGGCTGTAATTAACATCTCTCAGAAAGAAATTATTGAGATTTATTTACCTATGACCAGAGATGAAGATACACTTCGTCGCAGTCATCAAAAAGCGGGGTTACAGTTAGCTGAACTCTTGAATGAAGGGAAAAATATTGCCTTTTTAACCCTGGGAGATCCATCCATATATTCAACCTATATCTATATCCATAACTGGTTGCTCCAAGAAGGTTATAATGTTCAACTCATAGCTGGAGTGCCTTCATTCTGTGCAGTTGCTGCCAAACTGAATACGGCACTGTGTAAAGGTGCAGAACCTTTGCATATAATACCGGCATCCTACCACCATAATGATGATTATCTCGATTGGGATGGAACAAAGATCCTGATGAAATCGGGAAAAACGTTAAAAAAAGTAATAGATACATTGCAAACAAAAGGTTTGATGGAAAACAGTTCAATGGTGGAACGTTGTGGAATGGATGGAGAAAAGGTATATGTAAATCTTTCGGATGTTAATCCGGGTTCCAGCTACTTTTCAACCATAGTTGTTAAAGATAAGGAGAAGTAAAATGATTTACTTTGTTGGTGCAGGACCTGGTGCGGTCGATCTGATTACGGTAAGAGGCAAAACTCTTCTGGAGAAAGCAGATATCATTGTCTATGCTGGCTCGCTTGTGAATCCTGAACTATTAAGTTATGCCAAGCAAGACTGTGAATGTGTAAATAGCGCAGCCCTAACCCTCGAACAAGTCATCGAATTAATGGTGGGTCCTGCTAAAGAAGGGAAGATCGTTGTAAGGCTGCACACAGGCGATCCCAGTATTTTTGGGGCGATCAGGGAACAAATGGACTTGTTGGATACTTATGGTCTAGAATACGAAGTCGTGCCTGGAGTGAGTTCTTTCTTTGCTGCTTCAGCTGCTTTGAAAGCAGAATATACACTACCGGACGTGAGTCAGTCGGTGATTATTACCCGAGTTGAAGGTCGAACACCGGTACCTCCCAAGGAACAAATTGCCCTAATGGCTTCTCATCAGGCAACCATGGTAATTTTCTTAAGTACAGGACTCTTGGATAAGTTGGTAGAGGGCCTATTAGAAGGCGGATATACTGCTGATACGCCTGCTGCAATCGTATATAAAGCTTCATGGCCAGATGAGAAAGTCTTTCGCTGTACAGTCGGTACGATTCAAAAAACTGCCGATGAAAATGGTCTTGCAAAAACAGCGCTTATTCTTATTGGAGATTTTTTAGGGGACAAATATGAACGTTCTAAATTATATGATCCTACGTTTACTCATGAATATCGCGAGGGGTCTGAATGAAAGCAACGGTATTTTCCTTTACCAGAAAAGGTGCCAGGCTTAGTGCGAAAATCAGTAAAGTACTTGAACAACAAGGATATAGCACAGATTGTTATACATTAAATGAATTCTTATCAGAGAGTCCTTTATTGAAAAGCATTGAGACTAATCTGAGTACTGTTGTTGGTAAAGCATTTTTAGATTCTAGTCTCCTAATATTTATAGGAGCCTGCGGCATAGCGGTAAGATCTATAGCTCCGTATATTAGAGACAAGCAGACCGATCCTGCTGTGATTTGTATCGATGAACAAGATAGGTATATCATCCCCTTACTTTCAGGTCATATAGGGGGTGCCAATCGTGTGGCCAAAAATATAGGGCTACAAATAAAAGCCGAACCCATTATCACCACGGCTACAGATATTAACGGTCTGATTGCAATTGATGAATGGGCGAAGAGAAACAATGTTGTGATTAGCGATATGAGCATTGCAAAGAAGGTTTCAGCAAACTTAGTTGACGGCCAGAATGTAGGGTTCGCTTCTGATTTCGAAATAAGTGGCGAGATACCGGAACAATTCTCAGTCGGTTCAACTCGGAATTGCGATGTGGGTATCTGTATTTCCCTAGATGAATCCCAAAAACCATTTAAGACCACCCTGAATCTTATCCCCAGAATAGCTTTTTTAGGAATTGGCTGTAAGAAAGGGATTAGCTCAGAGGCAATTGAAGAACTGGTTTTGGAAATGTTAGAGAAGAATAACATCTCCATCAAGGCTCTTGCTGGAATTTCGTCAATTGATATAAAAGAAGGCGAGAAGGGATTGCAGGAATTCTCCTCTAAATATGATTTACCTAGTGCCTTTTATTCGGCTAATGAGCTTAACCTTTTAAGAGGAGAATTTACCTCATCTGATTTTGTTGCGGAGATCACAGGAGTTGACAATGTTTGTGAAAGAGCTGCTACATTGTTAAGTCAAGGTGGAAATTTAGTTTCAAAGAAAACAGTTAAAAACGGAGTAGCTGCTGCGTTAGCGTTTAAATCCTGGAGGGTTATTTTTGAGGAGTAGAGGAGTTATTTTGAAAATCAGAGGAGATCAAACATGAAGATTTATGTAGTGGGCCTAGGTCCTGGAGGAGCAGATCAACTAACACCAAAGGCTGCAAGTGTTCTTCAGGGCTGCGATATTATTACAGGATATACCGTATATATCGAACTGATTAAGGATATGTTTCCGGGTAAAACCCTTTTATCCACGGCAATGACAAAGGAAGTCGAACGTTGTGAGATTGCAATCGAGAAAGCTTTGCAAGGCAATATAGTAGCGATGGTTTCCAGCGGAGATGCTGGAATATATGGGATGGCAGGAATCATATTTGAAACAGCCCAAAACTATCCTGAGATAGAGATTGAAGTGGTTCCAGGGATTACGGCTGCCAGCAGCGGAGCGGCTGTTATCGGAGCCCCGCTTACGCACGACTTTGCAGTAATCTCTTTAAGTGATTTATTAACACCTTGGGAGAAGATAGAGTCCAGACTAGCTGCAACTGCCCAAGCTGATTTTGTAATTTGTCTCTATAACCCATCCAGTAAAAAGAGAAAAGATTACTTAGAAAAAGCTTGCGATATTATTTTGCGTTATCAGAGTGCCGAACTGCCAGCTGGAATCGTTAGAAATATTGGAAGAATCGGCGAGGAGTATAGGCTTATGACCCTAGGAGAGCTGCGCAATACAAGAGTTGATATGTTTACGACTGTATTCATTGGGAATTCTCAGACTAAGATTATTAATAATAAAATGGTCACACCGAGAGGATATCGATATTAAATGGGTGCTTCAGGAGTTATAAAAAAACCTGTGTTTTGGATTATAGCAGGGACATCGGAAGGAAGACAGTTGACAGAGCAGCTAAGCGGCTTTGATGCTTTCATCTATGTCTCCTTGGCAACAGAATATGGGAAGTGGTTTATTGAAAAAAAAGACAATATAGATATAAACTCCGAACGTCTCGATCATGATGAGATGGTTGCTTTCATTAATGCTAAGAGCATTGATTGTGTTATTGATGCGAGTCATCCTTACGCTCAAGAAGTGACAAAAAATATTTCTGAAGCTTGCCGCATGACCCGAACATCCTATTTGCGACTGCAAAGACCTCTTAGTGAACAACAGGAGTTTATCTATGTGGAAGATTCCAAGCACGCTGCAACAGTTTTGAAGGAAATGCCAGGAAAAGTTTTTTTAGCGTGTGGAAGTAAAGAAATAGAATCTTTTATCAGTATTCCTAATTTCGCAGCCAGGTGTTATTTAAGAGTGTTACCCATCCCGGAAATAATTCAAAAATGTCTTGATCTTGGGTTTAAATGTCCGCATATAATCGGGATGCAGGGACCTTTTTCCAAAGAACTTAATATGGCGATGTTAAAATCATCAGGTTCTCAGATACTGGTTACCAAAGATTCGGGAGCTGCAGGAGGCTTTGGAGAGAAAATCGAAGCTGCTCTGGAACTTGGAGTTACCGTAATTGTGATTGGCCGTCCTGTTGAAGAAGGGTATACATTTGATCAAGTTATCCAAAAGCTTGTAGTAGATTATAGTTTATAAAAATAAATATCTTCAGAAAAGAGGAATTAAAATGACCGGAGTATTAGTGCTTGCACATGGCAGCAGAGAAAAAGAGACCGAGGCGACGCTCGATAAAATTGTATCCTCACTAAATCAAAGACTTGTAGGAACGAAGATTGAAAGAGCTTTTCTTCAATTCTCAGATACTAATTTGGAACAAGGACTATTGAAACTTATTGATAAAGGAGTTACGGATATCAAAGTTGTTCCCTACTTTCTCTTTGAAGGGGTACATATCAAAGAGGATATTCCCAATGAGATTAAAGCATTTAATAAAGAGTATCCGAATGTGAAGATTACCCTAGGCCGAACCCTAGGGGAAGATTACCGTCTCGCAGAAGTATTAGCAGACAGAATTCAAGAGCTTATCCGATAGGTGGTGAAACTATGCTAAAAGTCAACATCGTTGGGATCGGACCAGGGAACGAAAACTCCATGACTAAAGAAGCTGTTCAAGCCATTGAGCAAAGTGCTTGCCTGATTGGGGATAAAAGGGTAGTTGCCCCTTTTGAGAATACAGGAAAGTCCATCCTGCATTCCAGTTGCGTCAAGGACATTAAAGATTATCTCAAGAATTACCGCAAGGATTATGATGAGAATAGAAAAAACTCTGCTGAAACCATGGAAGTCTCGATACTCGTATCCGGCGATGTTGGGTTTTATAGTTTGGCTAAAAGTTTCTTGGATGACGATGAAAGCATTGGCGAAATAAAGCTCAGATGTGGTATAAGTTCTTTACAATACTTCTGTTCTAAACTTAAAACTTCTTGGGATGACGTCATCACCGTAAGTCTTCATGGAAGAGATTCCTCTATCTTGGATAAAGTAATGAATAATCATAAAGTTTTTGTACTTACTGGAGGAAAGAATACCCCGCAAGATATTTGCAAGGAACTAAACGAATATGGTCTGGATGTTCAAGTCAGTGTTGGTGAGAACTTATCGTATTCTGAGGAGAAGATAACAACTGATTCGGCCGAGAATATTGCAAAAATGGTCTTCGCTTCGTTGAGCGTGATGCTGATTATCAACCATAACCCAATCAGCAAACAAGTTATCACCCATGGTCTGCCGGATAATCTGTTCATTCGGGGGGACGTACCGATGACGAAACAAGAGATTAGATCAATATCACTTTCCAATTTACAGCTTAATAGTACGGATATTATCTATGACATAGGTGCAGGTACAGGTTCTGTAGCAGTAGAAATTGCCCTTCAGGCTCGCGGTGGAATAGTTTACGCCGTCGAGAAAGAACTTGACGCTCTGGAATTGATTAAGAAGAATAAAGAAAAATTCGGGACAGCCAATCTCATTATTATTCCTTCCGATGCCCCAGGCGGTTTAGAAGAGCTGCCTATACCTGATAAAGTATTCATTGGCGGCAATGGTGGTAATCTATGCAGTATTCTTGATGTAGTATTCGGTAAAAACCCGGATGTCAGGATCGTAATCAATGCGATTACTTTGGAAACTCTTCATGATACTGTCGATTACTTTAGACATAAACCTGAAATTGATATAGAGATTGTTAATATCACTGTCTCCAAAGCTAAAAAAGTAGGTACAAATAATTTAATGTTTGGACAAAATCCTGTGACTATTATAACAGCCCAGAGAAACGTTCAAAGCATCAAATAATGTAGATATAAAACTTTAGGTGATGAGGAAGGCATATGAAAGCTAAAATTCCCAGACTAATGTTTGCCGCCTTTAATAGTGGAAGCGGTAAAACTACAATTACATGTGCCGTATTGAAAGCATTAATGGAAAAAGGCATTAATCCGGCAGCTTTTAAATGCGGACCTGACTACATAGATCCGATGTTTCATTCCGAAATTGTCGGGGTGAATTCACGTAACTTGGATTTATTTATGCTTTCAGAAGATGTGGTAAAATACCTTTTTGCTACCAATGCAAGAGATGCCCAAATAGCCATCTTAGAAGGGGTTATGGGTTATTACGACGGCCTGGGAGCCAATAGTACAATTGCAAGTTCTTATCATCTCGCCGCAGTGACGAATACACCAGTAGTATTGATTGTCAATTGTAAAGGAAGCTCACTATCCTTAGCTGCACTAATCAAAGGCTTTGCAGCATTTAAAGCAGATAGCAGGATTAATGGTGTTATCTTGAATAATCTCTCACCAAGTCTGTATCCCTTGTACAAAGAGATGATTGAAAGTGAAGCAGGGATAGAAGTAGTCGGTTATTTGCCTTGGATTGAGGAAGGTACATTAGGGAGCAGACACCTTGGGTTGATTACTGTAGCTGAGGTAGAGGATCTGCAGGAGAAAATCACGACTTTAGCTCAGCAGGCGAGCGATTCCATAGATATAGATAAACTCCTTTTAATCGCCCAAAAAGCTGAGGACATAGACTATAAAGATTTTGAAATTCAAAAAGGCACGGAGATAGAAATCGCCGTAGCCCAAGATAAAGCTTTCTGCTTCTATTATCAGGACAGCTTAGATTTGTTGGCGAAGATGGGAGCAAAAATTACAACTTTTAGTCCTCTTAAAGATCAAGCCCTTCCTCAGTGTGACGGACTTATCTTAGGAGGTGGATATCCGGAGGTATTTGCTAGAGAACTATCTGAGAATACCCCCATGCTTAAAAGTATAGAGGAAGCTATAAGTAGTGACCTGCCCTGTATTGCCGAGTGCGGAGGATTTATGTACCTTCTGGATAGTCTTACTGACACGAAGGGAAACCAATATTTAATGGCAGGTTCCATAAAGGGGGAAGCCTTTATGACGGAAAAATTGAATCGCTTTGGGTATGCGAAATTGGTCTCCCAGAGTGATAATTTACTATGTGGTAAAGGTGAAACAATAAATGCCCATGAATTCCATTATTCAGATTCAACAGCCAATGGCAGTGGATTTTCAGCGGTTAAACCTTCCAGTGGGAGGGAATGGGAATGCATCTATACCGGAGAGAACATATTTGCTGGCTACCCCCACATTCATCTTTGGGGGAATCTTAACTTTGCCTATTCCTTTATAGAGAAATGTAAAAAATACCGAGCTAAAAGATTAGGTTTCGAGGTTACAAAGATATGATTACAATTTATGCCTTGATCACAGGCTATATTCTTGATCTCATTTTTGGAGATCCGGAGGGTATCCCCCATCCAGTGCGTTATATTGGTAATATGATTGCCAAAGGTGAAAAGCTGCTGCGCCGGATTAGCTGCCAAACGGATAGAACGAAATACCTTTCTGGGATGGTCCTGACAGTCGTTGTGGTTGCAGTATCTTTTATTATCCCTTACACGATATTATCTTTTGCTGGTAGTTTTCATCCTGTTTTAAGGTATATCTTAGAAACTGTAATGTGTTATCAGATTCTAGCAACCAAAGCCCTGAAGAAAGAAAGTATGAGGGTGTTCTATGAGCTTGAACAAGAAAAACTGCCTGAAGCGAGAATCTCACTCTCTCGGATAGTGGGCCGAGACACAGAGAACTTGAGTACAGCTCAAGTCACCAAAGGGGCAGTGGAAACCGTAGCAGAAAACGTATCTGATGGGGTTGTTGCTCCTATGATCTTCATTCTTATTGGAGGAGCCCCTTTAGGCTTTTTATACAAGGCTATCAATACCCTTGATTCCATGATTGGTTACAAAAATGACAAATACTTGCACTTTGGTAGGTTTGCGGCAAAATTTGATGATCTAGCGAATTATATCCCTGCAAGGGTATCAGCCTACCTGATGATTATCTCAACCTGGATGCTACGTTATGATGTCCAAGGGGCAATAAGAATATATAAAAGGGACCGATATAATCACACTAGCCCGAATTCGGCCCACACAGAAGCTGTTTGTGCAGGGGCGCTAAACATTCAGCTTGCAGGGGAAAATTACTATTTTGGTAAGCTAATAATGAAACCGACCATCGGAGATGAAAATAGAGAGATTGAGATAGCTGATATTAGAAGAGCTAATAACCTTTTGTATGTGACATCCATATTGGGACTTATCCTCGGAATAGTCACCAGGTTTCTAGTATTAAAAATTCCATATTAAAACAGGAAAGATAAGAGACAAAAAGATAGTCCTAAAAGTCCAATATTAATAAATAAGAAGCTAAACAAAAAGTTATAAGGTAAGCCAAGGTAGGTGAAAAAGATGTATGAATATGTTCATGGTGGCGATATCTATTCTGCCAAAGAACAGATAGGAAAAGAAGAAATTCTAGATTTCTCTGTGAATACAAATCCCCTAGGTCTTCCTGATGAAGTAAAGCAGGCTATCGAGGAGGCTCTCGCAGACAGTGAAAAATATCCTGACCCTTTTTGCAGAGAACTTACAGCAGCTTTAGCGAATTATGAGAAGACAAATCAGGATTATATCTTATGTGGAAATGGAGCCTCAGATATTATTTTTCGACTGGCTCTGGCCTTAAAACCAAAAAAAGCATTGCTGTGTGCCCCTACATTTGCCGACTATGAAAAAGCGTTAAAGACAGTCGGCTGTGATATAGACTATTATTACTTATCGATTGATGAGGATTTCTTGGTCGGGATAGACTTCATTGATAAAATAAACACAGAGACTGATATGGTATATATCTGTAACCCCAATAACCCTACCGGTCAACTGTGCAGCAAATCTTTCATTCAGAATGTTCTTGATCGATGCCGGGAGACAAAGACCGTAGTACTGATTGATGAATGCTTTATTGACTTTATAGATCAAGCTGAAGATTATTCAGTCCAACCGTTTGTGGAAGCTTATAGTAATCTAGTTATCCTCAAAGCATTTACGAAAATCTATGCAATGGCTGGAATACGACTTGGATATACCATTACTTCGAACAAACTCCTGATAGAAAAGATGAGAACCAGCGGACAGGATTGGGGAGTATCCAGCTTAGCTCAAGCTGCGGGAATATCTGCTTTGAAACTCACTGATTATATTAAAGAGACAAAGCGTTTGATTCCTGAAGAGAGAATTTTTTTGATTAGGGAGTTAACAAACCTTGGTTTTGAGATATATGGTTCCAAAGCCAATTATATATTTTTTAAAACCAATGTCGCCAATAACGTTAACGTATCAAATCTGAACCAGAGACTATTATCCAAAGGGATTTTGATTCGTGCCTGTTCCAACTATATCAACTTAGACAGTGATTTTTACAGGGTGGCAGTCAAAAAACGCAGGGACAATATGAAGCTTATTGAAGCCCTTAAGGATGTGATCGATGATGAAAACAATGATGATAATCTTAGATGGGTTAGCAGATGAGCCAATCAAAGATTTAGAATATAAAACCTCGTATGATTATGCAAATCATGAGAATCTTGATCGCTTAGCGGCCCAAGGGATTAAAGGGTATTTTAACGCCTGTCCCCAAGGGTATTTACCCGAAAGTATGAATTGTATCTTAAATCTATTGGGGATTCCTCAGGAAAGTTTTCCGAAAAGCAGAGCTGCGCTGGAACTATTAGCGCATGGTCACGCGTTGGGCGAAGATGAGGTGGTCTTACGTTGTAACCTTGTTGCTGTTGAAGATAAGAAGTTAATCTCTTTTAACGGGGGAGGATTAACCAAGCAGGAGATGAAGAAAGTCTCCGAACAGGAAGCAGGAAGAACAAGCGATATAGACTTTATTCATCTGTCTGGATATCGAAATCTATTAGTCATGAATAAAAAGGATTTTAACTCTTTTGATTGCCTAACTTACCCACCCCATGAGTTCTTAGGAGAGGACATCGAAAGATTATTAGGGGAATTATGCAAATCGTCAGAAGTATTGCATGATTTTGTATCCAGCAATGAATTTAAAATTAATGGAGAAGATGGTAAACAATATCGCTACCTTTTCTATCCATGGGGAATAGCTGAAAAGAGTAAACTGCCTACGTTCAAGCAAAAGTATGGGAAAGCTGGGGCAGCTGTGTGCGGCGCAGAGATAGCCAAGGGGATAGCTCTAGCCTTAGGATTATATGTCCCCAAAATGGAAGGGTTGACCGCGGATATTGATACCAACCTGAGATTAAAGGCAGAAGGTGCCTGTTCCTTACTGGAAGAATATGATTTTGTATTCGTTCATATTAACGGGCTGGATGAAGCCTCTCACCGTTATGATGTTAACGAAAAGATTAAGTTTATAGAGAAGATAGACAGAGAGTTTATTGCCTATGTGGACAATAACCTAAATAGCCAGATAAATATTCTAATCTGTGCAGATCATGCTACAAGCCCCTTAACGGGTAAACATTCTGCACTGGATGTTCCCTATATCATTAGAAGTCAATCTCTGCAGAATAGAACAGGAATAGAATCTATTCCTACAGGAGAAATCCTTAAATATCTGCTATCTTTTAGGTAAAGATAAGGTAATGCAAATTGTAGTGAAATGGGTGTGATTATGGCTAAAGCAATCATGGTTCAAGGTACGATGTCTAATGCTGGAAAAAGTCTTTTTACTGCAGGGTTGTGCAGGATTTTTAAACAGGATGGGTATAGCGTTGCACCTTTTAAATCACAGAACATGGCTTTAAACTCCTTTATCACCGAAGAAGGCTATGAGATGGGAAGGGCCCAGGTTGTCCAAGCGGAAGCTGCCGGTCTTGAACCAAGTGTTCTTATGAATCCTATACTTCTAAAACCTACTTCTGATAAAGGTTCTCAGGTTATTGTTAATGGTGAAGTGCTTGGCAATATGAATGCTGAGGAATACTTTAGTTATAAAAACAAGTTGATCCCCGATATCATGAAAGCTTATGAAACACTTTCCACAGATCATGATGTCATTGTTATAGAAGGAGCAGGGAGTCCGGCTGAGATCAATCTGAAGAGTGAAGATATAGTTAATATGGGTATGGCGAAATTGGCTAAAGCCCCTGTGTTGCTAGTTGCCGATATCGACCGAGGCGGAGTTTTTGCATCCATTTACGGGACGATTATGCTGCTTGATGAAGACGAGAGAGAACTTATTAAAGGGATTGTAATTAATAAGTTTCGCGGAGATGTTAATATTCTAAAGCCTGGGCTGGCAATGATTGAAGAAAAGGTCAATATCCCTATTATTGGTGTTGTGCCTTATTTGAAGATAGATATCGAAGATGAAGACAGCTTATCAGAGAGACTTGGCAAGGGTAAGAATAATACTGTTGAAATAGTAGACATCGCAGTCATACAATTACCAAGAATGTCTAATTTTACAGACTTTAATGTTTTTGAGCTGATTCCAGGAGTATCGCTCCGATATATTAAATCACCATCCGAGCTTGGGAATCCGGACATGATTATCCTGCCCGGAACAAAAAATACTATGGGTGATCTTCTTTGGCTACGTCAGATAGGACTTGAGGGACTAATCAAAAAACAAGCCTCTCAGGGGACTGTCGTATTTGGAATGTGCGGGGGATATCAGATGCTTGGTAAAGCCCTTGAAGATCCTTATAATGTCGAACATGGTGGAAGCTTAGTCGGGATGGAGCTGCTGGATACCATAACTACTTTTGCACCAAATAAAACACGAACTCGCGTAAACGGCAGATTCCAACAAATCGACGGCTTATTGTCGAAGTTATCTAACCTTCCTTTCAGCGGCTATGAAATTCATATGGGAATGACGAAT
>Ga0209643_1002130_pt1 | contig 14136 bp, 11 predicted proteins | sample AutmiccBRH37_all_FD_187383 | JGI IMG/M metagenome (GOLD analysis project Ga0209643, IMG submission 187383) | Deep subsurface microbial communities from Mt. Terri, Switzerland - Autotrophic microbial communities BRH/37_all (SPAdes) (version 2) | ecosystem: Environmental > Aquatic > Deep... | reverse complement strand
GACCGGCTGCGAGCATTGTGCCCAGACCGGCTTCCAGGGCCGGATCGGCGTGTTCGAGGCGATCCGCATCGATGACACGCTCCGCAAGCTGATCAATGATGGCGGCGACGAGGCCGCGATCAGCGCGCATGCCTTCCGGAACCAGCCGCATCTGGGTATGGCCGCGAGAGCGCTGGTGCGTGAAGGCCTGACCACCGCCGAAGAGGGCATCCGCATCTCGCGGCGGGAAAGCGAAGCGGTCGATGCCTGAATATGCCTATGTCGCGATCGACCCGAAGGGGCGAGAAAAGACCGGGCGGCTGGCCGCGGCCAGCGATGATGCGGCGCGGGCCAGGCTGACCGAACGGAATTTCTACGTGGTCAGCATGGAAGCGGCGCAGGGCAGGAAAGGCGGGCCGCGCAAAGGCTCGCTTGGCTTGTTCGGTCCGAAGAAGCTGACTTCCAAGGAACTCACCCTGTTCACCCGGCAATTATCCTCTCTGGCCCAGGTCAGTCCGCTGGAGGAAGCGCTGCGGCTGATCGGCAGCCAGAATGAAAAGCCGCATGTGCAGCAGCGGATCGCGACCGTCCACGGCGGCGTAATCGAGGGCCAGCGCCTGTCCGAGGCGATGCGCCGCGAACCGAAAAGCTTTCCGCCGCTCTACCGGGCGATGATCGCCGCCGGGGAAAGTTCCGGGACCTTGCCGGACATCACCGAACGGCTCGCCGATCTGCTCGAGCGCCAGGCCGAATTGCGCGGCAAGTTGATCAGCACCCTGGCCTATCCGATCGTGCTGGCGCTGGTTTCGGTCATCGTCGTGGCGTTGCTGATGATCGCGGTGGTGCCCAAGGTGGTCGAGCAGTTTGACGACGTGAACCAGCAGCTGCCGATGATCACAAGGATCGTGATCGGCATTTCCGGCTTTCTGGCCGACTGGTGGTGGGCGATTGCGATTTTGATCGGGGTGGTCCTGATGATCGGCTGGCGCGCGCTGAAAGAGCCGCAGATCAAATACCGCTTTGACGGCTTTCTGCTGCGACTGCCGTTTTTCGGGCGTTTGCTGAGGGATTTGCACGCGGCGCGTCTGGCGCGGACCCTGTCGACCATGGTGGCCAGCCGCCTGCCGATCATCGAGGGATTGCGGCTGACCACCAATACCATTCACAATAGCGTGTTGCGTAGGGCTTCGGAAGATATGGTCGAAGCGATCCGGGGTGGCGGGAGCCTGTCCACCGCACTCAAAAATGCAGGGGTTTTTCCGCCGATGCTGGTCTATATGACCTCCAGCGGCGAGGCATCGGGACAGCTGGATGACATGCTGGCGCGGGCGGCGGGCTATCTGGAGCGGGAATTTGACAATTTTTCCTCCACTGCCCTGTCCTTGCTCGAGCCGCTGATCATCGTGGCTCTTGGCGGGCTGGTCGCGCTGGTGATATTGGCGATATTATTACCGATCCTGCAGCTCCAGAATCTTGCCGGACTATAGACCGGAACAAAGGAATGATCATGACGACAGAATATACCGAAGAAGCCCCAGTTTTGGCGGACAAGAAGCGCAAAAAGCGGAACGGTTTTACCCTGGTCGAGCTGATGGTGGTGATTTTCATCCTCGGCCTGCTGACCACGATCGTGGTGATCAATGTCCTGCCCAGCCAGGATCGGGCCATGGTCGAGAAAGCCCGGGCGGATATCGCAACGCTCGGTCAGGCGCTGGAAATGTACCGGCTCGACAATCTCGGCTATCCCACCTCCTCGGACGGGTTGCAGGCGCTGGTCGCGCCGCCCGCATCGCTGGCGACGACCGCACGCTATCGGCAGGGCGGCTATATCAAGAAGCTGCCGGATGATCCCTGGGGTCGGCCCTATCAATATGACAATCCCGGTCGTCAGGGTCCCGGCTTTGATCTCTATTCGCTGGGAGCCGACGGCGCGCCGGGCGGCGAAGACGACAATGCCGATATCTACGCCGAATAAGATCGGTAGCGCGTGAACCCGCATATCCTTCTCATCGCCTTTCCGGCCACCGATGCCGAGGCGCTCTACTGGTGGCACGTCAGGGATGGCGCGGTGCAGGCGTGGGGATGCGATCCGGACCCGTCGACCGCTTCGCAAGCCTATGGGCCGGATGCGATGCCGGATGAAGTCTGCACGATCGTGCTGGTTCCGTCGCATCTGACCAGCATCATGTCCCATGATCCGATTGGCGATGCGACCGACAGTCAGGCGCTTGCCGCTGCGAAAATGGTGGCAAAGGCGAATAGCCTGGAAGGCGAGAAGGTTCATATCGTCGGCACATTGGCCGGTTCGGGCGAAGCGGTCACGGCATCGATCGGACGGGATATATTGTCGGCCGGGCTGGTCCACCTGCAGGCGCTGGATATCGACCCCGATGCGATCATCCCCTCTGGCTGGTTGCTGCCGGTTGCCGATGAAGGCGCGGTTTCGGCGGACTTCGGATTTGACCGGGTCCTGCGTTCGGGCGATGTCATCGCCACCGATGATCCCGCGCTGCGGGAATATCTGTTTGCCGACCGGACCGTCATGCCGCTCACCGGCGATGCCTTTGACGCGATGATGGTCGGCGCGTCGGAAAGGCGCGACCTGAACTTCCGCAGCGGGCCGTTCGCGAAAAAGACGCAGCGCCGGATGGATGCCGGGCAAAAGCGCCGGCTGGGCTGGATGGCGGCGGCGTTGGTCGTCGTCACCATCGCCCTGCCGCTGGTGCAGCTGGCCAAATATCATAATGCGGCCAGCGCGGCCGAAGAGACGGCCCTGACCAGCGCGGCCTCGGTCGTCGGCGAACAGGAGGATCCGGACAGCGCCGAACGCGCGCTGGACCAGCGGCTGATCGCGGAGAATCGCGGCAATATCATGTTCCCCGTGCCGGCTTCGGCGCTCTATTCTGCGCTGCAACAGGCTCCGAATGTGGCGATGACCCGCATGGCCTATGGCGAAAACGGGATTGTGTCGGCGACCCTTTCTGCGGTCCGCAACGAGGATATCAACCCCGTTCTGATCGCGATGCAGGAAGCGGGCTTCATTATCACGGCAACCCCGCGCACCGACGCGACGGGTGCGGCGCAGGCCGATATTACGGTGAGGGCGCCATGATGGAAAATGCCAGAAACTGGTTTGCCGGTCTCAGCCAGAGGGAAAGGATACTCGTCGCCGTCGCCGGTCTGCTGCTCGCCGGTCTGGTCGGCTATTATGGTATCGCGCGCCCGATGGCCGGTACCATGGCCGCTGCCGAGCAACGCTATCTCGAGGCGGTCGAGCAGCAGACGCGGATCGAGGCCAAGGTTGCTGCGCTCAAGCGGCCGGCGGAGGGAACAGCGGTCAGGTTCAGCGGCGCGATAGATACCTATGTCGGGCAAAGCGCGGGCGAGACCGGCATAGCGGTGGCTTCGGTGACGCCGCAGTCGGACAGCCGGGTCAATATGATGGTCGAGTCGGCCAGGCCGACGGCGCTGATGGGCTGGCTGGCGCGGATCGAACAAGAGGGAATCGCGGTCGAATCTCTGAGCATCAACCCCGGAGAAAATGGAACGATATCGGCAACCCTGACCTTGCGGTCAAACTAGCAACCGCCCCGCTACTCGACGGATGCGGCCTGCCGCTGCTTGCCCGCGGGGAACATCACGCCGCCATCGTCGGCTGACATGGCTTCCGGCTCGGCCAGAACAGGCCGGGCAACCTTCGCCTCTTTCTGTACCCATTCGCCATTCCTGTTGCGAATATAGGCGGGTGCCCGCTGGACATTCCAGACCAGACCCATCTTCTCCCACAGATAGATGATCTGGCCGTTCAGATCGAATTCCCACCAGGCAATCTGTGACGATGCGGCGCGCGGATGCTGGTGATGATTGTTGTGCCAGCCGTCGCCAAAGGTCATCCAGGCCATGAACCAGTTGTTGCGCGAGCCGTCCTTGGTCTTGAACCGCTGCGAGCCGAAGACATGGCCAATGCTGTTCACGCCCATGACGAAGTTCAGGAAGAAGAAATTGCGAAAGAAGCCGCCGATCAGGATCGTGCCGATGATATATTCCGGTCCGCCGAAGGCCAGCGCCCAGAGCGCCGGGAAAATGATACTGGAAAAGATCGCGATCGACCAGCGATGCTTGTGGCACCACAGCACCTGCGGATCGTCGATCAGGCCCTTGCCGTAGACGTTCATGTCCGATGTCGTATTGTCGAACAGCCAGCCGAAATGGGCGATGCCGAGGCCCTTGAGCTTTCCCATTTTCTTGCCGTGGCCGTCGATATAGGGGCTGTGGACATCGCCGACACCGTCGGAAAAGGCATGATGGCGGCGGTGATCCGCTGCCCATTTCAGGACCGAGGCCTGGCAGGCCATTTGCGCCATGATGCCGATCGCGAGGCGCATTTTCGGACCCGCTTCAAAGGCGCGATGGGTGAAATAGCGATGATAGCCGATGCCGACACCCATGTTGATCAGCGCAAAACCGAACAGGAAGGCCGACCATTCGACCCAGCCGGTGGAGTGGGTCAGGGTCCAGTAGAGGGCCCCGAGCGAGCCCAGCACCATGGTCGAGAGCAATATGCCATATTCGATGCGCTTGGCCCGCGCGGCTGGTCCGCCAATGATGACACCATGCTGCGGATGCTGTTCCGACGGGATATATTCGTCGGGCTGGATATCGCTAAACGCAGTTGCCATCGACAGGATTCCTCAACGCATGGGCAGGAACCCCAGGATATAGGCTATTCATGATGATTACAATTGTGTTAACCATTTGCCGGCCTGCCAGGCGGAAAACGTCCGCTTTGGTCAAGTCTGAGGGCCCATTCCGATCTTCTGCCGAACTTCAGGGCTCGCTATCCGCGAGATATCGCAAGGCGAGCCTATTCGTCGACGACATTTCCGCGTTCGCTGCGGCTCGTTCTGGGTGAATAGCGGGGACCTTCATTGCGCGGCACGGGCCGCGCTGCCGGTTGCGGTCGGGCTTGCGGCTGTTCGACGGCTCTGACCGGACGGTTGACCACCGGTCTCGCCCGGTCGCCGCGATTGCGGATCGGGGCAGTCCCGACAGTTCCATCGGGTCGCGCTGCCCTGGTCCGCGGACGATCGCGGCGATCGCCACGAATGGCTCTCTGGTCCCGATAATCGCCGCGTCTCTGGTCCCGGGCATCGTCGCGGCGATCATATCGCCGGTCGCGCCGCTCGGCCCGACGCTCGGGATTCCGGTCTCTTGCATGGTGCCCGCCATATCGGGCGCGCTGTCCGGCCCAATAGCGCCGGTGATGGTCGCGCATCGCGTGGCGATGCCCGCCGCGGTCGAAGACATAGATGCCATAGCCGGGATAATAATATTGATCATACCAGCCGCCGCCATAGCCGATATTGGCAAAGCCATAGCCATAGTCGCAGGCATAATAGTCATCGAACGGCGCATAGGGGTCGCAGGCATAGCGGCTGTTGTTGACATAGCCATCGCCATAATAGCCCGCGCCGCCGTACATGCAGCCGCCGAGGCCCAATAATGCGCCCGCCGCCAGGGACGATTTGAGCAGCTGGGGGATGGCAAGATTGATCATGTTCTTTTCCTAGATATTGATCCGGCGGTGCAGGCTGGTCGCCGAGTCGGGATTTCTTTTCCTTCATCGTCATGCTTAGCAACAAGTGATTGAATAGCCTATGAATGGAGTGTCTTGCTGACATTCATGAAAGTAGCTAGGATGCGTGAAAACCCAGTCCAGGAGAATTTCGTTGGCCACAGTTGCAGCAAAACCGCATGGTTATCCCTATCAGGAAAGCGCCAATCCGCATTGGGTGAAGCCCCCGAGCGAGGAGCAGTTGGCGCATATACCCGGCGAGCAGGGTTTGCCCGTTGTCGGCACGACGCTGAAGGTCATCAAGGACCCGATCGGCTTTGGCCAATATATGTTCGAACGCTTTGGCTCGGTCTATCGCACCTACAGTTTCGGCAAGCAGAATGTCATGCTGCTCGGTGCCGATGCGACCGAACTGGTGATGTTCAACAAGGACAAGATATTCTCCAGCGAGCAGGGATGGGGGCCCGTGCTCAACAATCTCTTCCCGCGCGGCCTGATGCTGATGGATTTCGAGCGGCACCGCGCCGACCGCAAGGCGCTGTCTGTTGCCTTCAAGCCCGGCCCGATGAAGCATCATTGCGCGGTCCTGGGCGAGGGCATCCTGGACCGGGTCGCCGACTGGAGCGGGACGGATTTCGCATTTTACCCGGCGATCAAGTCGCTGTCGCTCGATACCGCCGCCAGCGCCATTCTCGGCATCCCCTGGGGGCCGGAAGCGGACAAGATCAACAAGGCCTTCGTCGACGAGGTGCAGGCCTCGATCGGCGTGGTCCGCAAGCCGATCCCGTTCACCAAGATGTGGAAGGGCGTCAAGGCGCGCGAATATCTGCTCGAATATTTCACGCCGCAGGTGAAGGAGCGGCGAGCCAGGGGAGGCGAGGATATCTTCACCCAGATCTGCCTCGCCACCCATGAAAATGGTGAACTGCTGACCGAGGATGAAGTGGTCGACCACATGAATTTCCTGATGATGGCGGCGCACGACACGATCACATCCTCGGCGACCAGCATGACCTATCTGCTGGCCAAGCATCCCGAGTGGCAGGAGCGGTTGCGCGAGGAATGCCTGGCGGTGGCGCCAGCCGGAACCGTGCTCAGCATCGAGCAACTGGGCAAGCTGGAGCTTACCGAAATGGCTTTCAAGGAGTCGCTGCGGCTGATCCCGCCGGTGCCCAGCATCCCGCGCCGGGCGCTCAAGGAATTTACCTTCCGCAACTACACGATACCGGCGGGCACCAATATCGGCATCAGCCCGCAGTTCGTCCACAAGATGGAAAAGCACTGGCCCGACCCGCACAAGTTCGATCCGCTGCGGTTCACGCCGGAAAACTCGGTCGGCCGGCACAAATATGCGTGGGTGCCCTTTGGCGGCGGCGCGCATATGTGTCTCGGGCTCCATTTTGCCTATATGCAGATCAAGATATTGATGCACGCGATGCTGACCCAGAACCGGATCGTCCTGCAGGGCGGACCGGATTACGAACCAAAATGGCAGGTCTTTCCCATTCCGCAGCCGCGCGACGGTCTGCCGGTGCGGCTCGAACGGCTCTAGTCGCCTTGCCGGCAACGCAAAAATTGACAGCTGCATTCGTGCATGGCACTCTTCGAGCCTATCGGGGGATAGCAAGATATACATGCAATCATGGCGCTAATCATCGGCCCGGCTGCTTCGTGAGGCGGCCGGATCGGCTGGCATTGACGGCCGGGGGAAGCGGAAGGCCTGAAACAATGGCAAGCTGCTTTGGAAATTCAGGCACGATCCGGCCCGCATAGCCGCTGGATTGAAGGTTGTTGAGACATGCCGGTCAACAGATGTGCCAAGAATAACATTTAGGAGATAATATATGGCCGCATTCCGCATCCTTTCCTTTCTGATCGGATTCATCCCGCTCTGGTTTGGGGTAAACGGCCTGCTGTTCGGGGCGGCGGAACATATGGGCGGGGACGCATTCACTCGCGCGATGGATAATCAGTATCGCTATCTTTCCGGGGTCTATATCGGTGTGGCGGCGATGATTTTCTACAGCGCCGGCGAAATCCGGAAAAGGGCGAAGCTGTTCCGCTTTGCGATGCTGTTCTTCGTCATCGGCGGTTGCGCGCGGGTCGTCTCCTATCTGACCGTGGGCGCACCGCCGACCGAACAATTTGCCGCCATGTTCGTGGAACTGCTGGCGCCGCTACTGCTGCTCTGGCAGTCGCGGGTGCTGCGCTATTAGGCAGGTCGGACGGAGCCTTACCTCTGCCTGAAGTTCACTTCGCCAGCATATCCTTCAGATAACCGCCGGTATAGCTTGCCTCGACCTTGGCGACTTCTTCCGGCGTGCCCTGCGCGACAATCTCGCCGCCGCGGACACCGCCCTCGGGCCCGAGGTCGATGATATGGTCGGCGGTCTTGATGACGTCGAGATTATGCTCGATCACCACGACGCTATTGCCCTGCTCGACCAGCCGGTGGAGCACCTGCAGCAGCTTGCGGACATCCTCGAAATGCAGGCCCGTCGTCGGCTCGTCAAGAATATAGAGCGTCTGCCCGGTGGAGCGCTTGGACAGTTCCTTGGCCAGCTTGACCCGCTGCGCCTCGCCGCCGGACAGGGTCGTCGCCTGCTGGCCGACCTTCACATAGCCGAGACCGACCTCGTAGAGCATCGCCATCCGGTCGCGGATCGGCGGCACCGCCTTGAAGAAGCTGACCGCGTCCTCGACCGTCATGTCGAGGACATCGGCGATCGACTTGCCCTTGAACTTCACCTCGAGCGTCTCGCGGTTGTAGCGCTTGCCGTGGCATTCCTCGCAGGTGACATAGACGTCGGGCAGGAAGTGCATCTCGATCTTGATCAGCCCGTCGCCGCGGCAAACCTCGCAGCGGCCACCCTTGACATTGAAGCTGAACCGGCCGGGCTTGTAGCCGCGGGCCTTTGCCTCGGGCAGGCCGGCGAACCAGTCGCGGATATTGGTGAAGGCGCCGGTATAGGTCGCCGGATTGGAGCGCGGCGTGCGGCCGATCGGCGACTGGTCGATGTCGATCACCTTGTCGCAATATTGCAGGCCGGTGATCTTGTCATGCTGGCCGGCAATGATCCGCGCGCCATTGAGTGTCCGCGCCGCCGCCGCGTAGAGCGTGTCGATGGTCAGCGATGACTTGCCCGAGCCGCTGAGCCCGGTGACGCAGGTGAAGGTGCCGAGCGGAAAGGAGACCGTGACATTCTGCAGATTGTTGGCCGTCGCGCCGTGCACGGTCAGCTTCTTGCCATTGCCCTTGCGGCGCTGGGTCGGCACCTCGATTTCCCTGGTGCCGTTGAGATAGGCGGCGGTCAGCGATTTCTTCGATTTCAGGATCTGCTTGAGCGTGCCCTCCGCCACCACTTCGCCGCCATGGACGCCGGCGCCCGGACCCATGTCGACGATCCAGTCGGCGGTGCGGATCGCATCCTCGTCATGTTCGACCACGATCACCGTGTTGCCGAGATCGCGGAGCCGCTTGAGCGTGGTCAGCAGCCGGTCATTGTCGCGCTGGTGCAGGCCGATGCTGGGCTCGTCGAGGACATAGAGCACGCCGCTCAGGCCTGAACCGATCTGGCTGGCCAGACGGATGCGCTGGCTCTCCCCGCCCGACAGGGTGCCGCTGGTCCGGTCGAGATTGAGATAGTCGAGACCGACATTGTTGAGAAAGCCCAGCCGCTCGATGATTTCCTTGAGGATCGGTTCGGCAATCTGGCTCTGGGTCTTGTTGAGCTGCGCGCCAAGGCCTTCAAAGAAGACCAGCGCATCGCCGACGCTGCGCCGGGTCGAGATGCTGATATCCTCGCCAGCAATCTTCACCGCCAGCGCTTCCGGCTTGAGCCGCGCGCCATGACAGGTTTCACACGGCGCGGCGGCCTGGAACTTGGCCAGCTCTTCCTGCATCCACGCGCTCTCGGTCTGCAGCATCCGGCGCTTGAGATTGCCGACGACGCCCTCGAACGGCTTCTTCACCTCGTAGGATTTGCGCCCGTCCTGGAAGCGCAGCGTCACCGGCAGGCCCTGGGTGCCATTGAGGATGATGTCGCGATGATGCTCGCTGAGCTCGTTCCACGGCGTGTCGAGATCAAATTCGAACTGCCGCGCGAGCGATCCCAGCACCTGCATGTAATAAGGCGAGGGCGGATTGGATTTTGCCCAGGGCACGACCGCGCCCTTCTTGATGCTCAGCGCCGGATTGGGGATGATCAGCTGGGTGTCGAAATGGAGCTTCTCGCCGAGCCCGTCGCAGGACGGGCAGGCTCCCTGGGGCGCGTTGAACGAGAACAGGCGCGGGGCGATTTCCTCGATGGTGAAGCCGCTGACCGGGCAGGCGAAGCGTTCGGAAAAGACGATCCGGTTGGGCGGCAGGCCGGTGCCCTTCATCTTGCCCTGGGGGGTATCCGAATTGGTTTCGCTCGCCACGAACGGTGTTTGGGCTTCGGCGACGCTGTTCGCTGCCATCGCCTCTTCCACCGTGCCATCGGCGAGGTCCACAAAGGCCAGCCCGTCGGCCAGGCGCAACGCGGTCTCAAAACTGTCGGCGAGCCTTTGCTCCATGCCTTCGCGCACCACCAGCCGGTCGACCACGACCTCGATGTCATGCTTGAGCTTCTTGTCGAGCTTGGGACTGTCCTCGATATCGTGAAATTCGCCGTCGACCCGGACCCGGGTGAAGCCGGCTTTCTGCCATTCGAGCAGTTCCTTGCGATATTCGCCCTTGCGTCCGCGCACCACGGGGGCGAGCAGGAAGAAGCGGGTCTTTTCCGGCAGGGTCATCACCCGGTCGACCATCTGCGACACGGTCTGCGCGGTGATCGGCAGGCCGGTGGCGGGCGAATAGGGAATGCCGGCGCGCGCCCAGAGCAGGCGCATATAGTCGTAAATCTCGGTCACGGTGGCGACGGTCGAGCGCGGATTGCGCGAAGTGGTCTTCTGCTCGATCGAGATCGCCGGCGACAGGCCCTCGATATGCTCGACATCGGGCTTCTGCATCATCTCGAGAAACTGGCGCGCATAGGCGGACAGGCTCTCGACATAGCGTCTTTGCCCCTCGGCATAGATGGTGTCGAAGGCGAGACTGGACTTGCCGGAGCCGGACAGGCCGGTGATCACGATCAGCTTCTCGCGCGGAAGCTCGATATCGACGCCCTTGAGATTATGCTCGCGGGCACCTTTTACTTTAATGTGGGTCAAACTCATGCGCGTGCTTTGCCGAAGATGCCGGGGAGAGTCCAGCGGGTCAAAAGGACAGGGTGGTCCGCGCTATATGTTCAATGTTTGTTCTCTTTTCAATGACTATTTGCGGATCACACCAAAATCTGCTCTGCTCCGCTTGGGTCGCGCAATAGGAAAAGGACGGAGTGGTGGAGGGAAAGGCTATTTGCGCTTTTCCACGCCATCACAGTCCACAGGGGAATTGTGATGACAAATAGAATATTGGCCGCATCAGCGGCTCTGGCACTTGGTTTTGGAGCGAGCAATGTTGCCGTCGCGCAGGCGCCGAGTTGGTCGGCCGAACAGAGCGCAGTGTGGAAGGTGGTTGAGCAGTCCTGGGTGGATGACGTGGCGCAGAACGGCAATTGGCCGGGCAGCTATGTTGATGACAATATTGTTTCTTGGGGGCCGGATACGCCATCACCCCAGTACAAGACTTCGATGGAGAAGTGGAATCGCTTCAACAACAGTCAGTCCAAGACCTTGCAATATGAAGTGTCGCCGCTTGCCATCGCGATCAGCGGGAACACCGCCGTCGTGAATTACACCGTGTTGCAGGTCACCCAGCGGGCGACGGACAAGCCGGAACGCGAAGCGAGCGGTATCGTTGAAACATTGGTCCGCAGCGGCAATGGCTGGAAATTTCTGTCGACCACCGGATTTGATCTGAAAAAGAAATAGTTCCAAGGGGGGATGGGGATCTCCGGTTGGAATTTCCCGTCCCCCAATTGGCATTTTCTGCCCATGAGGCGAAAATATAGGCGCTTGCGCACAACGGATCTGCGCACTTATCGCTGCTTGCTTCGAACCCGCCCAAAAACCTCCCGATATTTCTCGAAAAACCCGACCATTTCCGGCGATCTCTTGCTCTTCATGTCGCAGAAGAATTTGCGGTTCCAGCCCAGTGCCGTCCCGAGATGCACCATCGCATAGATATAGGCGAGCAATCCTGCGGAGAACCAGAACGCCGCTCCCGTCCCCGCCGCCACCCAGACAATCGCGCCGACCAGCGGATAGGCCAGCACCGGAAAGCTGATCGCCTTGCGATAGTTGAATATCGCCTTGCTCTCTCTTGTCGGCAGACCGAATTTGCCGACCAGCGTCGCGGTGAAGGGCAGGCGGTTGTGGATGATCGCGGCCGGAATCTTGACCCACCAGGGGATCGGGGCCAGCAGGATCGTGGCCAGCGCCAGCAGCTCGAAAAACGGATAGCGGATGACCAGCAGCGCCAGCACCTTATAGTCATGATATTGTTTCGCGCTATGCTCGATCAGCTCGCCGACGCCCTCGACCGCATAGCGGCCCTTCTCCCGGAAACGGAACACATTGTTCGGGAACATGTAATATTTCAAAAGCCCCATGACGCCCGGCGTGTCGCTGCGTCGCGGCCGGATGCCGAGCACCCTGGCAACCTCGTCGGTAAAGGTGCCGTACCAGACCAGATGGTCGGTCTTTTTCTCCGGCCGGTCGGCAAAATAGGTTGCATTGTAGCGGGCGATCCGCTCGTCGATATTGCCGCGTATTTCGGCCCGAAACGCCGGTTCCGTTATCATCCGGTGGACCAGCAGGCACTGCATCTCGCTGATATTGTTGAGCCCGCCGGTGAACGGGCGGGTGAAACCGATGGTGTAGATATTGTCGAGCTGCGGCGAGGTGACGCCGAGAAATAGCTCGCGCGGCCGGTAAGCGAAGGAGGCCGGTTCGCCTTTGCCATGGATCCGGATTTCAGGAATATTGGGTATTTCCTGATCGCCGTCGATGATCAGATCGAAGGATGCGGTTTCGCTGCCTTCGCTCAGGGTCATCGCCTCGTGGTCGATGGCCGCGGCGCTCTTGTCCCACAATTTGACATGGCCATGTTCGAGAAAGAAGGGCAGGTCGTTGATCAGATAGCCGGCGCGAATCTTCTCTTCCAGCGTCTCCTCGCAATAGAGCCTGTAGACATCGATCGGCCAATATTTGATTGCGATATGGCCATTTTCAATCGGTGCCCTGGCCTTGAAAAAATTGCGAATATCGCCGTGCGGCCGGATCGATTTGGGATGGCGCACGCCGAGGCTGTTGCGGTCGAACAGCTTCGCGAACCAGTGATGGATCAGGCCATGGATATAGCCGCCGTCGATGAAGGCGCGGTAGCTCCATTTGCTGATTTCGGAGAAATTGTGGCATTCCAGCTGGTCGAGCGGCACGAAGCGCGGGCCGTCGTCGAACGGCGAAAAGGTGGCGAACATCTTGTCGAGAATGATGAAGCCATTGGTGATCAGATGGACTGTCGCGCCATGGGCGACCAGCTTGGCGATCAGCAGGTTGGAACTGTCGCCGGTCGAGGTGATTGCCACGCTCTTGCCGGCAAAGCTGGCGTCCACCCTGATCTGCTTGAGATTGGCGTTCATCTGCCGCCGGAAGGCGGTCGCGACGACGACATGACGGGCGCGGAATGTCTCGCCGCTTTCCAAATGGACGAGGCTGTGGTCGACATGATTGTCGATGCTGTCCACCCGGCCCTGATGGATATGGTCGGCATGGCGAGCGGCATATTTCTTGTGGATGGCATAATATTCGCGGGCGGTGGGAAAGCCGTCCCGGAATTCCTCACCCTGCTCTTTCAGCATCTCGACCAGTTCGAACGAATAGACACTGCTCTGCAGCGAGCTGACCAGGTCAAAATCCATCGCATCCGCCATTTCCAGCTGCTGCCAGATGGGCATCATTATCGAGACCATCAGCCAGTTGATGCCGCTGGCTTCCAGCTCGCGGATCAGCGGCATGGTCGAAAAGCCGCCGCCGACGATCAGGACATCAATTTCCCTTGTTTCCACTTCAACGCTCCCCACAGCCGTGCATTTCGATAACGGGTTGGCGCGGCAAAACCAACGTTCTTTTTGCTGCATGCGCGAATGCGGGCTGTGACGTCTTTTTGCAGGGGCCGGGGGAAGGCAGCCGGTACAGCCTTTCATCGATGGTCGAGCGTCGTTGGTCGAATGGGCGGCAAAGCGCCGCGCCATCATGCTATCAGGCCGGGAGCTGAGTGAACATCCGGATTGGCGCAATGCTTTCGGGTCGCATCGAAGCTCGGCCATGGGGGATGGTATCATGAGGCGGAACAGCAGAATGCCGGCCCGGGAAAAATTGCCTACCGCATGGGCAAGCTCCGAACCCCGGAAAGGCCGGGACCGCGTCCGCCCCCTTTTGGGCGCGGCCCTTGCTGCGCTTCTGGTACCATCCCCTTTGACTGGGCCCGTGCGGGCGCAGTCGTCGACTCCCGCCAGTGCAACGCCTCCCCCTGCCTGCGCATCCGAAGAGCACCACGCCTTCGATTTCTGGATTGGCACCTGGGATGTAACCGCCGCCGGGCAGGATCAGCCAGA
>Ga0209643_1002128_pt1 | contig 14137 bp, 11 predicted proteins | sample AutmiccBRH37_all_FD_187383 | JGI IMG/M metagenome (GOLD analysis project Ga0209643, IMG submission 187383) | Deep subsurface microbial communities from Mt. Terri, Switzerland - Autotrophic microbial communities BRH/37_all (SPAdes) (version 2) | ecosystem: Environmental > Aquatic > Deep... | reverse complement strand
CGCAAATCCTGCATCGGAAGAAACATCCGGATTGGGGTTTACCTCTATTACAAAAGGAACATTTTTTTTACTCAATCTAATATCTACTCTTGCATAATCGCGGCATTCAAGAGCTTTATACGCTTCATAAGCCGTTTTCTCTAATCGCTTCCTTATTCCGGTCTTAATTGTAGCCGGACATTTGGGGATAGTATTTTTATAATATATACTATCCTCAGACCATTTTGCTTCGTAAGTAACAATTTTAGGAAGATGAGCCGGTAATGATTCAAATACAATTTCAGAAATCGGCAAAAGTTCATCTCCAAGAATTGCTACGTTAAATTCTCGTCCATCAATATATTCTTCAATTAGCATTGGCTGATTGAAATTATCTTTTAAGTATTTTACCCTCTTTAGTAAATTCTCAAAAGTATAGACAACCGAATTTTCCGATATACCTATACTTGCATCTTCGTTAAGAAGTTTCACAATCACCGGAAATTTTAAATCAAATTTTGGTTTTGATAATTTTCCGTTACTCTCCAATTTTATAAATTTTGGAGTGTTGATACCGAAAGAAGTCAAAATTTGTTTTGTCCTCGATTTATAAAGACAATTTTCCAAAGCCATCGGTGTATTCCCGGTATAAGAGATTCCAAGAATCTCATACAATCCGGCGAAGTAGCTTTCAAAATTTGACTTCCCTTCAATAGTTTCCACAAAATTTATTATTAAATCCGGATTATATTCTTTTATATCGGTGATGCTTTTTAATAAATCTCTACCAATAGCAAGTGAATTAACGGATTTAAATCTTTTAGAGAGGAGTTTTTTAGTAGAATTAAGCTGTGAAATAAAATTCCTTTCCGAGAGATCTAAAACCTCTGAACCGGAATCAAGCTCTTTGCCTAAATAATTTTGGTAAAAAGTAAAGGGCTCGTTATAACATATAAGAACGCGATAATTTAGTTTCATAAAAGTTTATTTCTCTTCGCCGCAGCAAATAGGACAGAATTAATCATCTCTTCATATTTATAGCCGGCGGCGCGGGCAGCTTTTGGAAAACAGGAATTATCATCAACTTCAGGTAAAATTCCGGGCAGAGGATTCACTTCTACGATATTCGGAACTCCTTCTGAATCTAACCTAACATCAATTCTGCTCCAATCTCTACATTCAAGAACATTATATGTCTTTTTTACAATCTCATTTATACTATTTGCTGTTTCCACATCTAACTTTGCGGGACAGGTGAAAATATCTAAAGGATTCGCTTTAGTATCGAGCACCCACTTTGCTTCATAAGAATAGATAGGGACAATTCCTTCGGGTAATTCGGAGAAATTAATTTCTACTATTGGTAGAATTTTTATCTCGTCATCATTGCCAAGAACAGCAACTGTAAATTCTCTTCCAGGAAGATATTCTTCAATTATAAACGGTTGCTGATAATGAGAGAGCATTTCACTTAAGCGCTTTTGTAATTCATTATATTCTGAAATAAAAGAAGAATTAAAAATTCCTTTGCTTGATCCTTCTCCTAATGGCTTTAAGATTATTGGGAATTTCAAATCGAAATTCTGGAGATCATCTAAAGATTTTGCTTTTAGGAATTTTGAAGTAGGAATATTGTGGTAAGATAAAATTTCTTTTGTTCTAGCTTTATCAAGACATAAAGATAAAGTAAGAGGATTAGAACCGGAATAGGGGATTGAAAGAAGATCGAGCATTGCAGGTATTTGAGCTTCTCTGCTAATTCCATTCACACCTTCCGCGATATTAAAAACAATGTCCGGCTGCTCGGTTCTAAATTTATCGTATGCATCAATATCTGCCTCTATCATAATAACTTCATGATAGATTTCTAAAGCCTTCTTGACGGCATTTATAGTTTCCAAAGTATCCCACTCTGCATATTTATCATCAAATTTTTGGTCGGTTGAATTTTGGGGAAAGTTATCCGGTACGAAGTTTTCTTTTTCTTCGGGTTTGAGATTATAAGTGAGTGCAACTTTAAATTTTTTATTTGGTAAATATGAATTAATATAAATTCCTAAAAAAAATTTTAAAAAATTTTCCACCAATATAATGATTTAAAAATTATATGCAACTCTACTTAATAAAAATATGAAATCTTTTTTCTAAGCTATGCTACTTATCACTAAATGTTGTGCGTAATTTTTTTTCAAAGTGTTTTTGATGAGAGAATTTTCTTTTCTTCTTAGTGAGGGATCCTCAGAAATTATTTTGAAGGCATGGCTCTTAGCTGCTTCAATAAGCTCTATATCGGTGGTTACGTCTGTATATTGAAGATTAGGAAGACCGCTCTGTTGGGTGCTGAAAATATCTCCGGGTCCTCTTAGTTTTAAATCGATTTCAGAAAGTTTAAAACCGCTGGTGTGCTGAACCATTGAATGAAGACGGATGAATGTTTTATACTTTTCAATTTCTCTTTCAGATAAATAATTGAGATCAAAATTGGAAGCGAAACCTGAATTAGCAAGTGAATCTTCTGTTACTAAAATGCAGTAACCCTGCATCCCACTTCTACCAACTCTTCCTCTTAATTGATGCAATTGCGATAAACCAAATCGATGAGCATCATTAATTATGATAATATTTGCATCGGGAATATCTATTCCGACTTCAATAACTGTGGTAGAGACCAAAACGTCATATTTCTTATTAAGAAAATCGAGCATAACAGATTCTTTCTCTTTCCAATTCATTCTTCCATGAACTAACCCAATAGATAATCCGGATAAATATTCTTCTTTTAGAGATATATAATAAGTCTCTGCTGCTTTTAGGGTTAGCTTTTCGGATTCTTCCACTAATGGATATACAATGAAGGATTGATAACCTTCTTCTTTCATTTTTATGACGAATTTATAAATTTCAGGGAGCTTACTTTCACCTCTTAGAGCAGTTTTAATCGGTTTCCTGTTCTGTGGCATCTCTTTAATAATGGAAACATCAAGGTCACCATAAATTGTCATCGTAAGTGTTCGGGGAATCGGTGTGGCGGTCATAATCAAAACGTTTGGTATAGTTCCTTTTTTGATAAGAGTGCCTCTTTGTAAAACGCCAAAGCGATGTTGTTCGTCAATTACGATTAGTCCGAGATTTCGGAATTCAACATTTCCTTCTATCAGCGCATGAGTGCCAATTACAATGTTAGTTTCACCGGTTCTAATCGATTCTAAAATTGCTTTACGTTTTTTAGATAACTGTCCGCCAAGCAGAAGTTCTATTTGTAATCCTAAAGCATCGAGGAGTCTAGATATTACTCTAAAGTGTTGGTCTGCCAGAATCTCCGTAGGAGCCATTAGAGCGCATTGGTAGCCGCTTTTACACATCATTAGTATAGATATCAAAGAGACGATCGTTTTGCCGCTGCCAACGTCTCCTTGAAGCAATCGATTCATCGGTTTCGGACTTTCTAAATCTTTTTTTATCTCGTTTAATGATTTCTTTTGATCCTTAGTAAGCTTATATGGAAGTTTCTTGACGAAATCATTCGCATAATCGGTATCTAATTTTGTAACTGATTCTTTCTCAATACTATCGTGGAGTTTTTTCCTAATAGCAACGAGACATTCAAAATAAAACAGCTCTTCAAATTTTAATCTGCGCTTTGCTTCCTCTAAGATTTCGTTGCTTTCAGGAAAGTGAGAGTTCTTTACTGTCTCCTTAAGTGATATTAATTTTTGCTCGTTAATAATAAAATCGGGAAGTGATTCCGTAATTAAATCAGCATAATTCTCTACAACTGAATAGATTAATTTACGTATTGAGAAATCACCGAAACTTGTTTTCCTTAGCTCACCGGGGATTCTATAAAAAGGAATAATTTTGCCGGTATGAAGGAAATCATCTGATTCGGATTTTCCAAGCCTGTCAAAATCGGGATGTATAAATTGCAGTTTATGGTATTTATTAATTTGAGGTTTGCCTGAAATGGCAAATGAATCACCTTCCTTAAACATATCCTTGAAATAGGATACAGCTTGAAACCATGTGGCTTCAAAAAACCCGGTATTGTCTTTGAAAATAATTGTAAGAATAGTTTTCTTTCCGAAACGTTTTACTTCTTTATCATAAACTTCGCCGATTATTGTAACTTCACCGGCGTAACCATCCAAGATGTAGTCATATACTTTAACTGAGTTTAATATTGTGGAGCGATCGAGATATTTTGACGGGAAATAAAATAATAGGTCTTTTACTGTATTTATTCCGATCTTAGAAAAAGATTCAGCGCGCTTTTGACCGATAGATTTGAGATATTGAACTGATTTATCTAATTCTGAAGCCATTTTAATGCTCTGACTTCATGTCTCGAGTCATTAATTCATAAGTTGATTTTATTGGATCTTTTTCATCAAAAAGAATTTCATATACTCCATGACAAATTGGAGCAAGAATTTTATGTTCAGTGGTAAGTTCATAAACCGATTTACATGTTTCCACACCTTCGGCAACCATATTCATACTTTCGATAACGTGTTTTAATTTTTTCCCCTTTCCAATCTGTTCGCCGACAAATCTATTGCGACTATGCTTACTCATACATGTAACAATGAGATCCCCCATACCGGAAAGTCCTGAAAAAGTTTCCGGTTTTGCTCCAAGAGAGATTCCAAGACGGGAAATCTCCGCTATTCCGCGAGTCATAATAGCTGCTTTGGTATTATCACCAAATCCCGCACCATCTACAATCCCGGCACCTATTGCAATTACGTTTTTTAATGCCCCTCCATACTCGACTCCAAGAATATCATCTGAATGATAGACTCTAAAATAAGAATTCATAAAAGCTGCTTGAATCATTTTAGCTGTTTCCAAATCTTCAGATGCAGAAACAACGGCTGTAGGAATTTTTTTGCTTACTTCTTCTGCATGACTTGGCCCGGAAAGTACGCCAATATTTGAACTCGAAATCCCCTTTAGTTCGTCTTTTATTATATTTGATACTGTCATTAGAGTATGTTTTTCAATCCCTTTCGATACACTTATGAATGTGGTATTCTTAAAATCATATTTTCGGAGATCATGCATAACAGATCGAATAAATTGCGTTGGGATAGCAATAACGATCATATGTTTATTGTTGGAAGCTTCTTCTAAATCGTGTGTTATATTTATTTCTTTGGGTATGAAGACACCAGGAAGATATAATTTATTCTCCCGAGCCTTGTGCATCGATTTGGCATAACTTTTTTTATATTCCCATATATCAACGTTATGCCCATTATTGTGAAGAAGAATGGCTAGAGTCGTTCCCCAGCCACCGGCACCTAATACAGAAATTCTCATTTAGTTTTTCTTTTTTGATAAAGAAATTTTTCTCTCACTTCCTTTTATTAATCTATCGATATTTGCTCTATGAGTATATACAACAAGAAGAACTGTTATAATCGAAAATGGAAGTATCGTATGATAACCGTTTATTTGTGCGTGAAATAAATTTTCTCTGATTACTAATATTAAAGGAACAGAGATAGCTGCGGATATTGAACCTAAAGAGATATATTTTGATAAATATACCACTACAAAGAAAACTGCTAAGGCTAGGAGCATATCAACAGTAATTATTGTAATTAAAAATCCAAGAGCAGTGGCAATACCTTTTCCGCCTTTGAATCCGGCAAAAACTGTCCATATATGTCCCACTACTGCAGCAATTCCACAAAAGATTTGAACTAAAGTAAAATCATCAAACGGTGTAACATTTGCAAAAGGAAAATTGTCTAAATATAGACGGGCAATAATAATTACTGCTAATGCACCTTTGAGCGCATCAAGTATAATTACTAAAACGCCATATTTCCAGCCCATTACTCTGAATACGTTGGTTCCGCCTGCGTTCCCGCTGCCGAAATCGCGTATATCAATTCCTTTAACTAATTTGCTTACAATAATACTTGTCGGAATAGAACCCGCTAAGTACGCAAGAATAATTACTACTAATAAATTGAGCATATTTTTATACTATATAAGTTATATATTCTAACTAATTTATAGAAATTTAATCTATAATACAATGGAATATTATTGCACTATTTTGGTTTGACTAAACTCTTAAACAACTGAAGGTCATCCTTACTCGTTATCTTAAAATTAAGTGATGATCCTTCTACAATAAATATTTTTTTACCACATTTTTTTACTAACATCGATTCATCGGTACCAAGAAAATTATCTTTGTTAGCTTTTTTAAATGCATTCTGAATATCTATTCCATTAAACACTTGTGGAGTTTGAACATAATAAGTGTTATTTCTATCTAAATACTTAGAAACGAAATCAGTACCCTTAAAAAGTGTATCCTTTGCTTTAATTGCAACAACTGCATTGCCATGTTCAATTGAAGCCTTAATTGCATCTTTAATAATCTTTGGAGATACTAAGGGTCTAACTGCATCATGAATCAATACTATATTATCGGAAGATGGATTGATTAATTTAATTGCATTCTCAACCGAATATTGACGTTCCTTTCCTCCTTCAACTAAAAAAGAGACTTTTGACAAATCATATTTTTTAATGATTTTTTGAAGCAGCTTGAAATAGAAAGGGTCTGCGGCAATTATTATTTCATCAATTTCTTTAATCTTTTGAAAGGCAAGAAGAGTATAAGCAATAATTTCTTTGCCAAAGATTTTAAGATACTGCTTTGGGAGCGGAGTATTAATCCGCTTCCCTAAACCGCCTGAAGGTATAATAACAGAAATTTTCATATTATTTAATAAGCATGGCATCGCCATAGCTTAAAAATCTATATCCTTCTTTTAATGCTTTTTTATAAGCTTTCATAAGATTTTCATAGCCACCGAATGCTGCTGCAAGCATCATCAAAGTCGATTCGGGAGCGTGGAAATTTGTAATGAGTCTTCTTGCTATCTTGAAATCATAAGGTGGGAAGATAAATTTATCTGTCCATCCGTAATTGCTTTTTACGAATCCTTCTGCTGTTACGCTGCTTTCAAGTGCTCTTGTGGAACTAGTTCCAACAACAAATACTTTTTTCTTATCTTCTAAAGCTTTATTAATTACTTTTGCAGTTTCATCAGGGATTTCAAAATACTCTGAATCCATTCTATGTTTTGTTAAGTCTTCCACTTCTACCGGTCTGAAAGTTCCTAATCCAATATGAAGAATAACCGGAACAATTTTAATCCCTTTTTTAGTAATCTTTTTTACTAATGAAGGAGTGAAATGCAAACCTGCGGTTGGAGCTGCTACTGAACCATCGATCTCTGCAAATATTGTTTGATATGAATCTCTGTCTTCGGGGACTGCATCTCTTTTTATATATGGCGGTAGGGGAGTAAGTCCTATCTTTTCTATCGCTTTAAAAATATCTCCGGCATCTTCATTGAATCTTACAGTTCTTCCGCGTGAAGTAGTGTTATCAATTACTTCGCACCATAGATTATCATTAAAATAAATTCTATTCCCAATTCTTACTTTTCTCGCCGGGTCAACTATTACGTCCCAAATTTTTTCTTCTTTATTTAATTCTCTTAAAACAAAAACTTCAATTTTAGCATTTGTTCTTTCTTTCTTGCCATAAAGACGTGCCTGCATAACCTTAGTTTGATTAACTGCAATAACATCTCCCTTATCCATATAATCAGCAATATCTGAAAACAGTTTGTGTTCTATTTCGCCTGTCTTCTTATCAAGAACTAAAAGCTTTGCTGAATCGCGTGGTTCAACTGGAAATTTTGGTATAGAAGTTTTGGGGAGGTTATACTTAAAATCAGACAGTTTCATTTTTTCTTCTAACATTATACACCTATATTCTCTTGAGTTAAAAAAATCGGGGAAGGAAAATCCCTCCCCGCATATAACTTATTTTTTACCTTTTTTTGCTGCTTTTTTAACTGTCTTTTTTGCTGGTGCTGCAGGTTTATAAATTAATGCCGCTCTAGCTGCTGCCAATCTTGCAATCGGCACTCTGAATGGTGAGCAACTTACATAATTCATACCTACTTTATGACAGAATTCTACTGAATCCGGGTCTCCGCCATGTTCACCGCAAATACCGATCTTAAGGTTTTCGCTTGTAGTACGACCAAGTTTTACACCCATTTCAACAAGTTTACCAACGCCTGCTTGGTCTAAGCTTTCAAATGGATCTTTTGCTAAGATATCTTTTTCAACATACTTAGGTAAGAATTTACCTGCGTCATCTCTCGAAAGACCAAATGTGGTTTGAGTTAAGTCGTTTGTACCAAAGCTAAAGAATTCTGCAACAGTAGCAATTTCATCTGCTGTAACACAAGCTCTAGGTAATTCAATCATAGTTCCGACAAGATAATCAACTTTTTTCTTGTTTTCTTTGAAAACAGCAGTTGCCGTATCTCTAACAATTTTTGCCTGAAGTTTTAATTCTTCTACTGTACTTACTAAAGGAATCATAATCTCAGGTTTTACTTTAATACCTTTTTTGCTAACGTTTACTGCGGCTTCAAAAATAGCTCTTGCTTGCATTTCTGTAATTTCAGGATATTGGATTCCAAGACGGCACCCTCTGAAACCAAGCATTGGGTTAAATTCATGCAGTGACTCAATTTTTTCTTTTACTCTTGCAGAAGGAATGCCAAGTTCTTTTGCTACTTCGGCAATCTCTTTATCTGTATGAGGTAAGAATTCATGAAGTGGTGGATCCAATGTTCTAACAGTTACCGGTTTTCCTTTCATCACTTTGAAGATACCTTCAAAATCATCTCTCTGATTTGGAAGAATTTTAGCTAAAGCTTTTTTTCTGCCTTCTTCGCTTTCGGAAAGAATCATTTCGCGTACATGAAGAATTCTATCACCACCAAAGAACATATGTTCTGTACGGCATAGACCGATACCTTCGGCGCCAAAGGAAAGGGCATTCTCTGATTGATCTGGCTGATCAGCGTTTGTTCTTACGCCGATTGTTCTTGTTTGATCTGCCCAGCTCATTAAATCCTTGTAAGTTTTATATACATCTGATTTATTAGGAGCTAATTCTTTGGTAATTAATACTTGGATTACTTCTGATGGTCTGGTTTCGATTTCACCTGCAAAAACTTCTCCGGTTGATCCATCGATAGAAATATAATCACCTTCTTTAACAACGATTTTGCTGGTTTCTGATTTCATTGTAAGCTTATTATAATCGATCGTTAACGAGCCGCAGCCTGCAACGCAAACTTTACCCATTTGACGAGCAACTAAAGCAGCATGTGAAGTCATTCCGCCTCTTGCTGTTAAAATACCTTCTGAAGCGTTCATTCCCTTTATATCTTCAGGTGATGTTTCAATTCTTACTAAAATTACTTTATCGCCTTTTGCAGCCATTTCTTCAGCGTCTTGTGCCGAGAAAGCTACTTTACCTGATGCAGCACCGGGACCGGCATTTAAACCTTTTGCTAATAATTTACCTTCATCGATAGCTTGTTTCTTCTGTTTTAGATTGAAGATTGGTCTTAATAATTGATTTAATTGATTTGGCTCGATTCTTAATAAAGCTTCTTCTTTACTTATTAATTTTTCTCTTACCATATCAACAGCTATTTTAACGGCAGCAAAACCGGTTCTCTTACCAACACGGCATTGAAGCATCCATAATTTACCCTGTTGAATTGTGAACTCAACATCCATCATATCTTTATAGTGTTTCTCTAAGATTTTACGAATGTTATCTAATTCTTTGTAAAGTTTTGCATTATCTTTTTTAAGGTCAGAAATAGGAAGAGGAGTTCTTGTACCTGCCACAACGTCTTCACCTTGAGCATTAAATAAATACTCGCCATAGAATACGTTTTCGCCTGAAGCTGCATCTCTTGTGAATGCAACGCCTGTACCTGAATCTTCTCCCATATTACCGAATACCATCGACTGAATATTAACAGCAGTTCCCCAGCTTTCAGGAATTGAGTTCAATTTTCTGTAAACGTTAGCTCTTTCGTTCATCCATGATCCGAATACTGCGCCAACAGCACCCCATAATTGATCCATTGGATTTTCAGGGAATTCAACGCCTTTAATTTTTTTGATCTCAGCTTTAAATTCTGCAACTAATTCTTTCAACATTTCTGCTGTTAAATCAGTATCCTTAGTAACTTTGTTATCAGATTTCTTTTTGTCTAAGAGTACTTCAAATGGATCATGATCAAGTTTATTAACAGGTTTAAGATCAAGAACAACATCTCCATACATAGCAACGAATCTTCTATAAGAATCATAAGCAAAGCGAGCATTTCCTGTCTTAGCAATCAGTCCTTCAACTGTCTTATCATTTAATCCAAGATTAAGAATAGTATCCATCATACCCGGCATAGAAGCACGAGCACCGCTTCTTACAGAAACGAGCAATGGATTTTTTGCATCACCGAATTTTGCTCCCATCTCTTTTTCCACTTTTGCAAGAGCATCGAGTACTTGTTTCTTTAATTCAGTAGGGTATTTCTTATTATTACCATAATAAGCAGTACATACTTCTGTTGTAATGGTAAAACCTGCGGGAACAGGTAAACCGATATTAACCATTTCAGCTAAATTTGCACCCTTACCGCCTAATAAAGCTTTCATATCAGCTTTACCATCAGCACGTTTACCGCCGAAAAAGTAAACATATTTAGGTGTTTTTGCTTTTGCCATTCATTACCTCCAGCAATTAATTAGTTTTGTTATTGTTCATTTTGTTTATTAAAATACTTTCAAATTTTTCTTTGTTCTCTATCTTTAAAGCAATCTTAAGATAGTATATATCAATATCATCTAATTCTTTTGAATAATTAGTGAGCTTTACGGCATCCTTATGAGTAGTAACTACCGAAAAAGCATTTGTATCATAAAACTTTTTTCTTATTAACTGAACTTCTTTTTCAGCATAAGCTTGATGGTCAGTGAAAATCAATTTATTAGTAAAATCAATTTTATTCTTTTCGAGCACGTTGAAGAATGAATACGGTTTTGCAATACCGCAAACCACTAAACTTTTTTGCCCCTGAAATTCAGTTATATCAAAAAAATTATGAGTTTTTAAGTCATATAAACCAACTGCTTCATAAGAAGCGAAAAAGAGTTTAGCATCATCTATATATTTATTAATCCAATAAGGAAGTTCAATTTTCTCAGAAAATTTTCTATTAATAATAATAACATCGGCGCGCTTTAAAGAACTAAAGGGTTCTCGTAAATGTCCCAATGGAAGCATTGCTTTTTCACAATTACTTTTAATTACAAATCTTTGGTCTATTAAGACAATATCTAAATCTCTATGAATCCAACGATGTTGGAATGCATCATCAAGAACAATTGTATCAAGATTAATGTCCTTTAAGAATTTTTCAGCCCCTTCGACTCTTCTTTCTGAAACGGCAGCGGGTATATTTAATTCATCTGCTGCCATATAAATTTCATCTCCGCAAATATTTACCGGTACTTTAATCTCATTGCCGTCTGATACTAATTTATATCCTTTTGAATCTCTTCGATAACCACGACTTAAAACACCGACTTTTAAGCCATGCGATTTTAAGAATGAGGAAACATAAAGTACAGTTGGAGTCTTACCACTTCCCCCGACAGTTATGTTCCCAATAGATAAAACCTTTGCATCCACTTTTGTAATATTAAAAATCCCATTATCGAAAAGACAATTTCTGACTTTTACTATTATCCAAAATATTAAGGTGAATGGAGACAATATGTATCTAAGAATATTTACCACTTTATTTATTCATTTCCTTAAGCCGGCTTTCTGCTTTTAGTATTATTTCGTTTGTCTCATCGTAGTTTAATGATTCTTCAATCCAAATTGGATTAGAGTAAGTAACGGTAACGGAAGAGAAGGGCAACGGAATCTCAAAACTATCCCAACTTTTCAAAATCTTTTTATTCTCCATTCTTATACCCGTTAAGAGTAAAGGTAGTTTCTTTTTTTTACAAATAATTACTGCGCCTGCTTTCATTTTCTCTGCGGGACCTTTGGGCCCATCGGGTGTAATAACTAAATTCATTTTTTTATCTGCTAATTCCAACATCTTTACTAATGCCTCTTTGCCACTATCATTACTTGATCCTCTAACAACCTTATAATTCCAATTAACTAATAAATTTGTAAGAATCTCACCATCTTTACTTGGACTAATTAGTGCAGCACTATTATATTTACGAAATAGATACCAACCGATAAGCATCTTTCCATGCCAAAAGACTGCCGTGAAGTTTTGATTTTTTTTAATTAGATCTTCCGGAATCTCTGAATTTTCAATTTTGATTCTAACAGTAAGTAAAAGAACATTTATTAAAAACGGTGAAATATATAAACCGGCAAAAGAGAGTATTTCTTTTTTAAATTTGTTAATTTTCATTTATTTCTTGTAATATAATTTGTGCTGCTTTTTTTGATCCGCCCGCAATACCAACTTTTTCTTTTACGATTTTAAGTCTGTCCTTTAATTCTTCATATATCCTGTTATTATCGAGATATTTCTTTACCACATTATACACATTATCTTCTGAAACATCGTTTTGAATTAATTCTTCAACAATGTTTTCACCTGCAATGATATTTGCCATTGCAATATTATCTAATTTAATCAAGGATTTGCCTATCGTATAAGTAATTCCTGAAGTCTTATATACAACAATAAACGGTAATAAAAAAATCGAAGCTTCGATTGTCGATGTTCCCGATTTAATTATACCAAATTTGGAATAAGAAAAAAGCTCGTAATTATAACCGCTGATTATTTTGAAATTTACATCTCCTGCAAATTGGGAATAAGACTCTCTATCAATATTATCAGGATTTGCTACAACAATCTGCATATTAAACTCATTAGCAATCTTTTCTGCTGCTTTAATTACATCAGGAAGGATTCTGCTAATTTCTTGCTTCCTGCTCCCCGGAAGTAGCAATAAAATCTCTTTCGATGCGTCCAGATTATTTTTTGAAATAAAATCTTTTTTTGATAGTAAGGTATATTCTTCCAGACGATCAATTAATGGATGTCCCGAAAATTCAACCTCAATCCCATGCTTCTTATAAAATTCTTTTTCAAATTCAAAAATAACTATCATCTTATCGACAAGTGTTCTTACTTTTTCTACTCTTTTCTGTCCCCAAGCCCAAAGCTGAGGAGAGATATAATAAATAACTTTTACTCCGAGTGATTTAAATTTTTTTGCAATATTAAGATTAAACCCGGGATAATCTATAAGTATAACGGTCTTTATATTATTTTCAATTACTGCCGAGATCAATTCTTTTTTAACTTTTCTAATAAAAGGGAGATGCTTAACAACTTCCCAGAAACCAAGAAACGCCATTTCAGAAACAGAATAAAATGATATTAGACCGGCGCTTTTCATTTTATCACCACCGATTCCAAAGAAAGTGATGGAATTATCCAATGCATTAATTTCACGCATTAATTTCTCTCCATGTAAATCGCCCGATGCTTCGCCGGCTATAATCAAAATATTCGTCATTATATTGCTTTAACCAAAAATTGCAGAATGATTATCAATACTACTATTAATATTGCTTGGAGTGAACGTTTCTCTGATCTTAAACCTTTCGTTATATCATATTCAGGCTGTTCAATTCCCGGATTCTTAAATGCTCTAATCGATGGAATTAATGAAGGTACATTTTTCTTAAACTGTTTATAACTTTCACCAAATTTTTGTGTAAGAAACTCTTCTTCTTCGGTAATTATTAACTGATATTGAAGAAGGAAAAAGAGGAGGGCAACAAATTGAAGATATGGGAAGAGACTCATAGACATTACACCAATTCCTAAATAAATAAGAATATTGCCAAGATATAAGGGATTTCTAAGATGAGAATAAGCACCTGAAACGACAAGAAAAGATCCGCCTACTCCACCCGTAGTTCTTGTTTCGCTTCCTGCCACACTAACACCCCAAAGCCGGAACGATTCACCAACCAATAGCATTATAAAACCTATTATCATTGATATTAAAGTAGCATCATGGAATGCTATCATTAATAGCACAAATGGAATTGGTGTATAGCTTCTATACTTAAAAAATATTTGGGCTAATTTTTTCATTATCATCCTTGTGAATAAACTTCTTTTCTTTTTAGAGTTGCCTGATGTCTTTTTTTTAATCTTTTCTTGCTACCTAATTCATT
>Ga0209643_1002126_pt1 | contig 14146 bp, 16 predicted proteins | sample AutmiccBRH37_all_FD_187383 | JGI IMG/M metagenome (GOLD analysis project Ga0209643, IMG submission 187383) | Deep subsurface microbial communities from Mt. Terri, Switzerland - Autotrophic microbial communities BRH/37_all (SPAdes) (version 2) | ecosystem: Environmental > Aquatic > Deep... | reverse complement strand
TTCCCTTCGGTAGCCTGTAAAGCTAAACCTCGAGGAATTAGAAAATTTCTAGCATAACCATCCGATACTTCACATATTTTCCCTTTTTTTCCTAATGCTTTGACATCTTCTTTTAATATTACTTTCATTATTGTTAAGCCCCCTCACTTTTTTCAGGTATACGGCGAAAATTAAAAACCAAATCAAAAAGACCAATAAATAATAGTATTAATAAAACGTATGGTGTGAAAAACACTGCGGAAAAGATAGCTATCCACATAAGTACTCGAGGAACTTTTGGATGTTGAAAGAAATACGCTGCACAAGCTAGCCCCAAGATAACAGCTATCCCACCAATTATGAGCATTGTGTTCATACCGACAATAGTTAATGTATTATAGCTAAAAAAATCTCCGCCTAAATACATTGCTACTCCAATAATAGCTAACCATACTGCATACCAAGGTAATCTCCAAAGGGCAAAAGGAATCTCCTTTTGTTCTTTTCTTTGAAAAAATCTAAAGGCTAAATACCCTAGTCCAATCTCTATCATGCTTAAAATACCAGCTAACCCAGGTAAAAGTTTATAATAGGCTGACATTGCTAGCCTTAAGTATTCTTCAAATTCTGTTTTAGACAACCCTTGTTTTTCAAAAGCCTCTATTGTTCCAGTTTGTTCGTAAAAAAGAATGTTTTCTTCGATTCTCTGTTGAAGGATATCGGGCTGAAGTGCTTGAACTGTGTTAGGTATTGTAGGTAAAGCACTTAACATCACAGCCAAAACTAAACTCCAAAACACGCTTCGCCCTAGAGACAGCCCCTTTTCTCTAAGTACTAAAAGAAGAATCCCTGCCCAAGGCGTATATCCTATTTGAGTAAGACCCGCTATACCTAAAGGGATAATAGAAGCTAGATACCCTATTGTTAAGAAATTTATTGTTAACCGCAGTCCCCATCTCCCAACATGAATAAACAGGGCGAAAATAACTAAAATCTCTATGATCCAACTCCAGGATAGAAACAACGATGAAAAGAAGGGTACAACAAGAAGTACTACCCTAGATGTATATTGAATGGCATTCTTATCACTAATATACATTAAATTACTCCTGTTTAATCATCCTCTGGCACTAGGTAACCAAGCAGTAGGCTTAAGTCTCTCCATTCTGATTCTAAATATAAGTAATCATCCTTTTGCCATTCTGCCATCTGTTTATATAATACCCTGTCCAATCGAGAAAAATCAAAACCAAGTCGACGAGATAACAGATAACTCAATCCAACGAGCTTTGATAGACTATCCAATATTTCCGTTTCAGAAGAATTTAAAGCTCCCTGTTGAACCATCCATTGAGCTTTTAGCAACTCTACTTTTAATTCTTCTATGGCTTTGGAGCATTTTACTATATCGACAGTTACAGGTTCCAACCCTCTTACCCCCTGCAAATAAATTTCTAATTGTATCATTTCTCTAAGACAGCCTTAAAGTCCTTCTTTTATCCCTCGCATCAATTTGAGTTAATCTCCCTTGGACCAAAGAATTAGTAAAATTATTCTTTTCGTTCAAATTTTGTATTTAGCATAACGAAAAAGAGGGAGCATGCTCCCTCTTTTACTATTCGATGGTATATGGCAGCAACGCGATGTTGCGGGCCCTTTTAATGGCAATTGTGACTTGCCTCTGATGTTTGGCGCAGTTTCCTGAAATTCTACGAGGCAAAATTTTGCCTCTTTCAGTTATATACTTACGTAATTTATGAGTTTCTTTATAATCAATGCTTTCAACTTTGTCTACACAAAAACTACATACTCTCTTACGTGGACGACGTCCACCACGTTCTCTCTTAACGGGACTAGCCATTAAATGTTCCTCCCTTCGATCTAAAATGGTATATCATCATCTAGACTAATTTCATGTGCAAATGAACTAAAACTATCTGATCCAGTGGAAGAACCAGCATTACTACTATCATTACTACTATCCTTAGGACTTAAAAATCTTACATTATCGCCAACAACTTCTGTTGCCCACCGTCTCTGACCATCCTGTCCTTCAAAAGAGCGAATCTGCAGCCTGCCTTCAATAGCAGCAAGCTTCCCTTTTGCAAGATAATTCGCGCACAATTCTGCTAGTTGACGAAAAACTACGCAAGGAATAAAATCAGTCTCTTTTTCACCTTGAGCATTCTTATAAGTTCTATCAACTGCCAAGGTAAATGAAGTAACAGCTACACCATTAGGTGTGTAGCGCAATTCAGGGTCTTTTGTCAATCGTCCAATTAACACTATACGATTTAACACCTTTACCCCTCCGCTATCTCTATTCTTTCTTGGTTGTAAGGTACCTGATTACGGCATCTGAAATCTTCATCAGCCTCTCAAGTTCCTCAACCGTACGAGCTTCACCGTTAAAGTTCATGAGGACATAGTAGCCTTCATTAAACTTTTTAACCTCATAAGCTAGGCGTCTTTTTCCCATCAATTCTGCCTTAAGGTCTACACCACCATTGGTATTGACCACTTCAGCAAATTTTTCTACATTGGTTTTGACTACCTCTTCTTCAAGATCCGGTCTGATAATGTACATAACTTCGTACGCTTGCATTTCTGCACCTCCCCTCGGACTATTCGGCCTTACAAGTATTTTGTAAAGCAGGGAATAATTATTACGTTACAGCAAACAATTATACCACTTATTTTTTTTTTTTGCAATTCATTCGTTATATTTTGAATATGTATAATAAAATACTTCTGACATGCTTAGCAAACTGTTAGAGCTGGTAAGAGTCGAGAACGTCACTGATGAAGCGTTAAGAAGTATATAATCAGAAAGTTTTATCGTCAGTTTCGTCACTTGTTTCTATGATGCTCTTTATGTTCCTTTCCAACTTAACACGAGTAATCCATGTTTGGTGATCACATTTAAGACATTTGATTCTGAAATCCATCCCTGTTCTCATTATCTTCCAATCCACACTGCCACAAGGATGTGGTTTTCGCAAACGAACTACATCACCGACATTTAGCTTCATTAAATTGCCCCCTGACTTTTTACAAGGTTCTTGATTATATTGGCGTCCCTTTTAATATTGGCAAAGCTTCGAATGGATTGGTGAGAAATTCGCTATCAAAAACAGCAATAAATGATAAGAGCAATTGATATCCTTCAAGTAGCCAAGGATAAAGAAGAGATGAATTAGTATTGATAATTCCGGGATTGCCTGTGCTTAAGAACGGAGAAGCCATCCCTACAATAAGGCATAACACAATAATTGTACTGAGTGCACCAAATGCCAGGCCTCCTCCTCTATTAACAAGACCCAGTGATTTGGCTAGAGGTGTAATTACTACGGTGATAAATATATTGATTATAACTGATAGAACAATAAATAGAAGTAAGAGCCCAATTATTTTAAGTGCATAATCTGTGATAACCATGGTTGCCTCTGTCAGCATCGGCTGGACAAAAGCCTCTTCCTGTCCGGTTGCTCCTGGAATCGCCTTGCCCTCTACAACTTTAGCTAAAAGTCCTGCGATTCTTGGCTCAATCAATGTACGTAAATTGAAAACAGGCTCTATGAAACTCAAAAACTGTTGATGAAAAAGTACCGCCACTACAATAGCAGCAATCTTGCCGGCCAACCTGGCAATCCCAGTAATAAGACCCTTCTGGAAGCCGGTAATTGCACCTAATCCTAACAGAATTAACACGACAACGTCAAAAACACTCACCTTTTTCTCCCCCTTAATAAGGAATGGCGGGGATGTGTGCGAATCGAACACACCTCGGAACGTTCTGCGCCCCGACACACGGATTTGAAGTCCGGGAACAGCACCAGCTGCCATACATCCCCAATTTATATATAAGTCTGTTGAATTATTTTAGCACATAATTAAACTAATTAGAAACAAAAAAGGCGAGAAAACCATCTTATTTCTAAGAGATATTTCCTCACCTATTATCAGTCTCTCTCCATCCCAAACGAATATTTTATTCACTGGATGATACTAAATCCATTCTGGACAAGAATATTTACTGCTTCTTCAGCCTTTTCTCCGTCTAATCTGCATAGTATTTGTACTTTTCTATTGGAGAGGTGATATACAGCTAAACTTGTTATATCTACTTCTAATTTCTTGGTTACAGAAGTAATCTCATTAATTATTCCCATCTCGTCACGCAATTCTATTACTATTCGTTTGCCAGGACTGCGAGCGCCCATAATATCTAAGAAAGCATCTAAAATATTATTATGGGTAATAATTCCTACCAATTTATCATTTTCCATGATTGGTAGAGCACCAATTTTATTCTCTCTCATGATTAAAGCTGCATCTTCAATCAAGGTTTCGGGGGTACAAGTGACAACCTTCTTGACAGCTACATCTTTAATACTAACTTTGGCAAGTAATTCATTCATTTCAAACTTACTAAGTGTTGTTGCCAAAGAAGGAGAGGCTGCCCTTAAATCTCCATCGGTAACAATTCCTACTAATTTCCCACCGCTAATAACGGGTAACCTGTTAATATTTTTCGTTTTCATCAGGTTCATAGCATTAAAGATACTATCATTTGGAGTTACAGTAAAAACTTGAGAAGTCATGAACTGCTGAACATACATAAATTTTTGCCCCCTTTAATGTGGACTATAAAATTATACAAGTATTATTCTGCACAGTTTAACTTTTACCTTTTTGCATAGTAACTATATGCCAACAGAATAATTATATTCCAAGTTACCCACCAAGGTAGGCTTTCTGTATTTCATCACTTTCCATCAATTCCTTGGCATCACCTGATAAGACAATCTTACCAGTTTCCAAGACATAAGCTCTACTCGCAACTGAAAGAGCCATCCGAGCATTTTGTTCTACCAGAAGGATAGTTGTTCCTAAAGAGTTAATCTCCACAATAATCTCAAAAATCTGCTTAACCAAAAGTGGAGCAAGTCCCATAGACGGTTCGTCTAATAGAAGAAGCTGTGGCTTAGACATGAGAGCCCTTCCCATTGCAAGCATCTGTTGTTCCCCTCCAGATAAAGTGCCTGCAAGTTGACGTCTGCGCTCTTTTAATCTTGGAAACAGCGTATAAACTCTTTCTATATCTTGTTTGATTCCTTCTTTATCCCTGCGTTGGTAGGCACCAAGGTCTAGGTTCTCAGACACGCTCATATTAGCAAATATCCTTCGTCCTTCAGGCACCTGAGAAATGCCTTTCGTTACCACTTCAGGTGCGCTAACTTTTGTGAGATCGATACCCTTAAATTGCATTGTCCCTTCTTTTGGACGGAGTAAACCTGAAATCGTTTTTAGACAGGTGCTTTTACCTGCACCGTTTGAACCAATGAGAGTGACAATTTCACCTTCATTAACTTCAAAAGAAATCCCTTTAAGAGCATGAATTGCACCGTAATATACATGAACATTATTTAAAGATAACATTAGATAGCCTCCTCTCCCAGATACGCTTCGATAACTCTGGGGTTAGACTTAATCTCATCAGGAGTTCCGTGAGCAATATTGATTCCATAGTCAAGAACATAGATCCTCTCACATACCCCCATAACCAAGGACATATCGTGCTCAATAAGAAGAATGGTTAGATTAAACTCTTTCCGTATCCAACGGATAAGTTCCATAAGGTTTCGTGTTTCTTGAGGATTCATACCCGCAGCTGGTTCATCTAGTAAAAGCAGCGATGGCTTAGTAGCAAGAGCTCTCGCTATCTCCAATCGTCTCTGCTGACCATATGGCAGATTCTTTGCTAATTCTTGAGCTTTATCATCTAAGCTAAAAATTTTTAAAAAATCTAACGCCTTTTCTTCCATGTCCTTCTCACCCCGATAAAATGCGGGTAAGCGGAACATGCCAGAAAGCATATTATATGAAACATGCTGATGGTAAGCAATCTTAACGTTTTCAATAACTGTTAAGTCCCCAAACAAGCGAATATTTTGAAATGTCCGAGCTATTCCCAAGTGCGACAGTTTATAGGTGGGAACTCCGTTTGTCTTCTTCCCTTGAAAAGTAATACTACCCCCAGTAGGAAGATATACCCCGGTAAGCATATTAAATATGGTAGTCTTGCCTGCACCGTTAGGACCGATAAGACCTACAAGCTCTCCTTCATTTATTTCCATGTCCAGGTTGGAGACAGCCTTAAGTCCACTGAATGACATTGATAGTTTATCAACTGTTAAGAGAGCCATCTTCTTCACCCTTTCTTTTTAATTCGTAAGAAATCAAGCTTAAGTTCTTTATTACCCAATAATCCGTTAGGACGATAGACCATTAAGATTATCATGACAAGAGCAATAATAACCATACGGAACTCTGGATAGTCAGCCAATCCAGCAGAGATGATTGTCAGTACCCCGGCACCAACCACAGATCCAGTTATACTTCCTAATCCTCCTAATACAACCATAGCTAAAATCTCAAAGGATTTTAGAAAACTAAACGTTCCTGGGTGAATAAGATACATATAGTTAGCATAAATAGCTCCCGCCAAACCAGCAAAGAACGCTCCCATCGTAAAAGCCATAACTTTATACTTCGTTGTGTTAATCCCCATGGCTTCTGCAGCAATCTCATTCTCTCTTACTGATATACAAGCCCTACCATGAGAAGAGTTGATAAAACTACTCATTAGAAACACACTTAAAGCCATCAGCCAGAAAGCCCATGTCCAATCAATAGTCTTCGGCACTGAAAACCCTGTAGCTCCTCCTAAATAATCCATGTTTAAGAAGAAGATACGTACAATCTCACCTAATCCTAAAGTTGCTATCGCAAGGTAATCTCCTCTTAACCTTAGAGTTGGTAGGCCGATAAGCATCCCGGCAGCGGCAGCCATAAGAGCCCCGAAGATTATCCCCGCAACGAGTGAACCCTGCATTCTTACCACTACCAAAGCAGACATATAGGCTCCTATAGCCATAAAACCTGCATGACCAAGAGCCAACTGACCTGTGAAACCAGTAATAATATTCTGACTAACTGCTAGAATGATATAGATACAAACAAGCACCAAGGTCATCATGTAGAAAGGATTAATGGCTTTATTAATAAATAGATATTGAATAATACCATAGACAACCATAAGCACGAGAAGCCTAATGAGATTCTTAACATTAAATAATTTCATATAGCTCACCTACACTTTCTCGCGAATATTTTTGCCCAGTAAACCGGTAGGTTTCACTATAAGGACAATAATAAGGATGAAGAAAGCGGCTGCATCACGCCAAGTGGAAAAACCAATGCCGCTAACAAAAGATTCAACAAGACCCATAACCAGCCCTCCGACCATGGCTCCAGGTATGATTCCGATTCCTCCCAAGACAGCAGCCACGAAGGCCTTTAATCCTGGCATAATACCCATCAAAGGGTTTATCGTATTAAAGTATACACCGATGAGTACCCCTGCTGCTGCGGCTAGAGATGAGCCTATCGCAAAAGTAGCAGAAATAGTATTGTCTACATTAATCCCCATCAGGGAAGCAGCTTCTTTATCAAATGAAACAGCGCGCATCGCTTTTCCAACTCTAGAATATTTCACTACGAGAGTTAAGATTGCCATTAAAATAACAGTAGTTAGAATAATAACGACATCTCCATATTTGAAAGTAATATTTCCAAATTCATATACTGTCTGTGGAAAGACTTCGGGAAACGTACGTGTCTGGGGCGTCAAAATTAGTATTCCGCCATATTCCAAGAAAAAAGACACCCCGATAGCAGTAATCAGAACTGCGAGCCTGGTAGCATGTCTAAGAGGCTTATAAGCAATCCTTTCGATTAACATACCCAATAATGCCGTAAAAAACATGGCAATTATAAGTGCAGGAATAAACGATAACATCAAAGTCGTAGTGCAGAACCAGCCGATGTAGGCTCCTACCATCATTATGTCACCATGAGCAAAATTGATTAGTTGAATAATACCATAAACCATGGTATAGCCCAAGGCAATGAGTGCATAGATACTACCAAGAGAAATCCCATTTATTATTTGCTGAATTATTAGATCTGAGACACTTCCCATATTTTCACTCCATTCACCTTGTATTTTGCATTAAAAGAGGGGGGAAACCCCCCTCTCTTTCTTTTGGTATGGGATAGCAGTAAAAAGCTATGCTTACTTGTTTTTGCTTATTTAGGATCTACCCTTGCAGCGAAGATTTTCTCGCCATCAACGAACTTCAGGATAGAAGCACTCTTTTGAGGATTATGAGTAGCAGAATCTACGTTAATATCACCACTGATACCCGCAAAACCGCTCATAGTTTCAAGTGCTACTCTGATAGCTTCCTTATCAGTGCTACCAGCCTTCTCAATAGCTGCAATTAAAAGTTTGGCAGCATCGTAGCCTAGAGCTGCGAAACTATCAGCATCTTGATTATACTCTGCTTTAAAAGCAGCAGCAAAATCAGCTAAAGCAGGATCATCGGCAGCAACGTGGTCAACATAATAGGTGTTGTTCATAGCTTCTTTACCAGCGATATCTACGATTGGGCCTGTACCCCAACCATCGCCACCAAGAATAGCAACATCAATTTTAGCATCACGCGCTTGTTTGATAATCATACCTACTTCATTATAATAACCTGGGATAAAAATGATATCTGGTTGTTTGTTCTTAATGTTAGTCAGAATGGCACGGAAATCAGTATCTTGTCCAGCAACATATTGCTCAGATGCAACTATTTCTTTACCAGCTTTTTCGAAAGTTTCTTTAAAGCTTGCAGCTAATCCTTTAGCATAGTCGCCCTTCTGGTCAATTACTAAAGCTGCTTTGGTAGCACCTAGGGTGTCCATAGCAAAGTTAGCAGCAACTTCCCCTTGGAAAGGATCAATAAAGCAAGCACGGAATACCCAATCATTTAAAGCGCCAGCTTCTGTTACTGTAAGAGTGGAGTTGGTCCCAGTTGGTGTAACCAAAGGAATTCCATACTCTGTAATAACCGGAATGGCTGCCAGAGTATTTCCGGAAGTCATAGGACCAATAATTCCGATAACTTCATCTTGGGTAGCTAATTTGGTTGTAGCTGCTGTTGATTCTCCAGCTTCAGATTTGTTGTCAGCTCCGACGTACTCGATTTGCATACCGAGAACTCCGCCAGCTTCATTAGCTTCTTTAATAGCTAATTTTGCACCATTTTCTCCCTTTTTACCAAATTCAGCTACTCCGCCTGTTAATTCGAAGTTGCCTCCGATTTTAACTACATCGGCAGCTGGTTGGTCAGTTGGAGCTTTTGGGCTGCAACCTGCTAATAGCGTAAAGCTTAGCAGCGCAACAATGAGATAAGTAAAGATCTTTTTTGTTTTCATCTTCTTGTTTTTCCTCCCCTAAATTTAAATCTAAAAAATTACCTAATGGAGACAAGTTTTTACTGGCCACATAGACTCCGCGTCAATTACGTACCTACCCTTTAGATACTCCTAAATATGAATGAACCATTATTCCTTTGAGTATCTCCAGTAGCGCATAAATTCAACAACAACCGATTATCTATGCTTGCAGAAAAGCCTGTCCCTTACCAGTAATTTTAATTCTATATATTAAAAGATTAAGTGTCAATATTATTATATAATAATTTAGAATGTTAGATATTAACTATAACACTTGAATGTTTGTTTTATTGGAAATTTTAACATATTATTTGTTAATCATTACGATTAAAATATATTATTGCCTAGCAAAAATCATTATAAACAAGTTAAACTAACTATCAGTTTAAGATTCATTAATCACTGATAGAAGTTTCACTTTACCACGCACTAACCGTCCGTAATCCCCCTCTAATTCTATAATTGGGGATAACGGTCGCTAAGTTCCTGATTGGTTCAACTAACTATCAGCTTAAGATCATTAATCACTGATAGAAGTTTCACTTTATCACGCACTAACCGTCCGTAATCCCCCTCTAATTCTATAATTGGGAATAACGGTCGCTAAGTTCCTGATTGGTTCAACTAACTATCAGCTTAAGATCATTAATCACTGATAGAAGTTTCACTTTATTGCTATAATAGGAATAGTTAAAATAATAAAGGAGAAGAAATGGAGTACCTTGCCTTATTCTATACTACACATGGTTCAATTAAATTTAAAAAGAAATTAATTAATATCGGTATGGAAGTAGAAGTCCTTCCTGTTCCTCGCAGGCTGAGCTCAGGTTGTGGGGTAGCAGTAAAATTCTTTAGTGATCAAGATGTATCATCTCTTATAGACCAAACTGTTGAAAAGTTATATAGGATTACTCAGAGTGAGTACCAACTAGTCTATGGATCAGAGTGAGAACTAAAGCCATAAATTGGCAAGTTTTACTTTACCACTCAATTTTCTTGGAGGCTAATATGAAACGTATTTACCTAGATAACGCAGCAACATCTTTTCCCAAAGCTCCGGGAGTTGCCCAAGCTGTGTATGATTATTTAACTAGTGTCGGGAGTAACATAAATCGTGGTGCCTATCAAGAAGCTCTGGAAGCAGAGGAAGTAGTTTATGATACCAGAGAATTACTTGCTGAGTTTTTTGGGTGTTCACAGCTGGAAAATGTAGTTTTTACCAAAAATATCACAGAGAGTTTAAATCTAACAATCAGAGGACTACTTAAACTAGGGGATCATATTATAACCACATCTATGGAACATAATGCTGTACTCAGACCTCTTAATCACTTGAAAATCAACTATAATGATTCACTCGATGTCAGCATACTTCCTTGTGATCAATATGGAGACCTTCCTCGTGGACAAGCGTTAGATACACTTCTCACTAATCATCTAACTCCTCGAACTAAAGCAATTATTATGACTCATGCATCCAATGTATCTGGCACGATTCTACCGCTTCAAGAAGTAAGTTCTTTTTGCCATAGACATAATCTTTTTTTTATAATAGATACTGCTCAAACTGCAGGTATATTAGATTATAGTTTTGGCGATCTTAAAGCGGATGCTATAGCTTTTACAGGTCACAAGGGGCTGCTTGGCCCGCAAGGAATCGGAGGGGTGGTTTTAAGCACTAAGCTCTCTTCTATACTGGAACCGCTAATAACAGGAGGAACGGGAGCTTCTTCGGAAGATGATTTACAACCTGTGCATTTGCCTGACCGATTTGAAGCGGGTACGTTAAATCTTCCTGGCATATATGGTCTAAATTCTTCCTTAAATTATTTAAAAGAGCTACATATCAAGACTATCATGGACAAAGAACTTTCTTTAACAGAAAGCTTCTTAAATGGAATACATAGTATTAAAGGGGTTAAACTTATCGGCCCATCTTCTTTATCACATAGAACTGCCGTCGTTTCGCTAGATTTTCCCAATATGGATAATGCTTTACTTAGTCATAAGCTTGCCAGTGTTTTTGGGATTACTAATCGCTGTGGCCTCCACTGTGCTCCTCTGGCACATAAGACTTTGGGTACCTTCCCGGAAGGAACAGTTAGATTCAGCTTCAGCCACTTTAATACACAAGATGACGTTGACTATACCCTGAAGGCGATTAAACAGTGTCTTCAAGAAGGCTAAAACCGAACATGTCTTTTTAACGCAAAAACCTCATGTATAAATTCATGAGGTTTTTATGCATATGAAACATAGATATTTCATTATATTTTACGCACTATTTACATGCATATATGCATTAATTCTTAATGGTTTCGTAAATAGGAGTATTACGAGGAAGACTTAGTCAAATATCGCACCAAATTTTCTCTTTTTGTTAACTTGATTGAGTCAAAGTACTCAAGTAGAGGAACGGCATATTTTCGTGAAGTCTGCCACAGATCTCTAGCTTCGGCTGCAGAAATCTTTTCCTTTTGCTTTAAATAATCAACAAGAATGTCTCTGGCTTTATCAATTTCTTTTCTATCAAAGTAGAAATCCCCAAAATTGACCCATTTTCCACTGGTAGTTAAGTATCCTGCATATTGTGATATTTTGTCTGAATTGACCCCGCAGTCAACAGCTCCTTTTTGTAAGTCTGGAGGATTTAATCCTGCTTTCTCCCAGTGTAGAAGTAAGGAGTTCAGTTCCTTTTGTATTTTTTCTGGAAGCTGTGGTTCTGTTTTAGATGTAATTTGATTTGCGGCAATATTGTAGAACTCTTGAGCTGCTCCCCATTCCAATATTAGTTGCCAGCGTCTGAGAACTAAGTTTATTCCATGAGTTTTTCTTAATTCCTCTCTCCCTATTCCACGACGGAGCGGAAACTTCTTTTGGTGCTTAAGAATTTCTTCAGCAACAGATTCGGCCCATCTTTCAGCAGAGTTATTCAACCAGAATAACTCTGTGCCGTCTTCCCAAAGGACTGTTATAAGATCTTCCTGTTTTAATGCTATCAGTTGTTGTTCAATCTCTTCCTTGCCCAGGCCTATAACCTTAATTATTTCCGTTAAGGATAGGGGGAATTCTAAGGCCCCCATCAGAATTTCCCGGGTACTCCCTTCCGCTTTTAAACGTAATTCCTTTAAAATATTGTCCTTAAATCTCTTCTTTTTATAGGGAGATATTCCTAACACTGTACCTCCTCCTATCGTAATAACAGGAGAATAGAAGCGGATAACAAATCTATCACCCTCAGCTGCTAAGACCGGATGTTCAAGAATTATTTGGGCAAAACTGGTTTCACCTGAAGGTAATTCTTCTTGCTCAAGAAGGTGGATTCTTCCAAGCACCTCTGAGGTTCCAATGTGGAAACGAACTCTTTGTCTTTGCTGAATTACTTTCTTTACTTCCGGCAAATTAAATAGCTCAACATCAAGTATCTGTCCAGTTTTATAGCTTTGTGGATGAACCAAATTAACTCCTCGGGGAATATCGCTGGTGGAGATTCCACTTAGATTGATAGCAGCTCTTTGCCCAGCCATAGCCTGATTGGCTTGTTCTCCATGTATTTGAATATTCCTGATCTTTACTCTTTGTCCACCTGGCTCTAAGCAGGCATCCTGTCCTTTCTTAAAGATTCCGTTGCCCAATGTACCAGTTACCACTGTCCCGAATCCTTGAACAGTAAATACCCTATCTATTGGCATTCTTGCAGGGCGATCGGTCTTTCTGCTTTCACCCTGAGCTAATACTTCATTAATTGTATTTAGTAACTCCTGCTTTCCTTCTCCAGTAACTGCCGAGACTTTACATAGAGGTGCCTGTGCAAAAATCGTGTTTTTAAGCTTTTCTAAAATATCTTGCTCGATCATAGCTAGCCATTCCTCATCTACTAGATCTATTTTGGTAATTACTATTATTCCTTTATCTATCTTCAATAAGGTAAGTATATCCAAGTGCTCTTTAGTTTGGGGCATTATGCCTTCATCTGCAGCTATAACTAATAACACTACATCCATGCCACTAGCTCCAGCGAGCATTTGCCGAACAAACTTCTCATGTCCTGGAACATCCACAATCCCAGCCTTACGCCCATCGGGAAGGGTGAGATATGCATATCCAAGTTCAATGGAAATACCTCTCTCTTTTTCTTCTTTAAGCCGGTCAGTACTTATTCCTGTCAAAGACTGTATTAGCTGTGTCTTTCCATGGTCAACATGCCCCGCTGTTCCGATTATTAGAAATCTGTCTTTCATCTTAATCACACCTTTATTCCTCAGCAATAGTTCTCCAAAAATATTTGTTATGATAATTATATTATACGCATAAATATGACTAAATATGGAAATTAATTTAATGTAGTACATAATTTGGAGGGAACAATTTGAATCCTCTTTCCTTATTTAGTGAAAATCGGCATATGCGTGCTCATTATAGCGATATCCAAGCTCTATCGCATCTCCAAGATCGACTTGCTAATTATTTGATTACTGCCGGCGGTCGGAAGGTAATCCTTCTCTGTATCGGCACTGATCGTTCAACCGGAGACTCTCTAGGCCCCCTTACAGGAACAAAACTAAGTCAAAAGTGTCTCCCGGGATTGGTTATCCTCGGGACTTTGGAAAAACCAATCCATGCTGAAAACCTTGCTTCTACAATGGATGAGATTAAGGCTACTTATCACAATCCATATATAATTGCTCTGGATGCCTGTCTTGGACGCTTAGATTCGGTCGGCCATATAACTCTCACTGAAGGTCCGCTTAAGCCGGGAACAGCAGTTAAAAAGGAATTGCCGGAAGTTGGAGATATCCATCTAACCGGCATT
>Ga0209643_1002124_pt1 | contig 14150 bp, 16 predicted proteins | sample AutmiccBRH37_all_FD_187383 | JGI IMG/M metagenome (GOLD analysis project Ga0209643, IMG submission 187383) | Deep subsurface microbial communities from Mt. Terri, Switzerland - Autotrophic microbial communities BRH/37_all (SPAdes) (version 2) | ecosystem: Environmental > Aquatic > Deep... | reverse complement strand
ATGCTGGCCATGGCACCCTCCGGTCTCAATGAGAATGGTAGGCGGTGATTGCAGTGCAATCAAGCTGCTTCGAGCTTGGGACACAGAGCAGCAAGTGCAGCTATCGGCGCAGTGACTCCCACGGCCTCCTCCTCGGCATCACCCTGGTCACCTCCACCTCGCGCAGCATACCGCCGGCCACCATCCCCTCCCGCACCCAGTCCAGCGCCAGCCACCACTGCTCATAGCCCCGCCGTGCTGAAGCAATCTGTTCGGGATGCGGCCGCCAGGTGACGGGGCAGGCCAGCACCTCGACCGTGCGCCATTTGCCGCGGGTCAGCACCCGCTCGGTGCCGACGACGACGGTGGTCGCCCGCTCGCCATGCTGATTGCGCTTGACCTCCACCGGCACGCAGCGCGGCACCACGCCGGGCATCCAGTCCGGCGTGATCCCCGCCCGGGCCAGTTCGGCGACGTGGATCGCCATGCGCTTGCCACCGAGGCTGTCGGGCATGGCCGCCACTGTTGCCGCGATCACCTCGGCATCCGGGTGGGTGTAGCTGCCGATCTTGTGCTGGCCGCCGTCGACCCTGCAGCCCAGCGCCGCGCGCTGCAGCAGGACGTATTCCAGGCCAAAGCCAAAGCTCTCCCCGGAGACGTCCTTCGGGGGCGGCAGCTCCAGCCGGGCCTTCTCGGTACGGAACGCCCATTCGAGGACCGCCTGCACGCCCAGCGCGCGCTTGGTCCGGGTGCCGCGGGGGATGATGGGTCTGTGCATGGTCATCGCACACCTCGCATCCGCAGACGCTCCGGCGTGACGAGACCCCGCGACAGCATCGCGTCGCGCAGCGTGTTGCTGATCGTGTTTGCGGGCAGGTAGCGATCGGAGTTCACCAGCTCGGCGTAGAAGGCCGCCAGCTCGTCGCCCGTGGGCCTGGGCCCTGCGTCGCGCTTGCGCTGGCGCTGGGCATCGCCGTCATTGCCTGCCGCGCCAGCCTGTGCTTTCGCCCGCGCCTCGCGCTGGGCGGCGCGCTGCATGGCTCGGTCCAACGCCTTGGGTCCATCCGGCGGCTCGGGATGATCGCGCCGGCTCGCGGTGGCGACCTCGATCACCCGGTCCTCGGTCAGGCCGAGCTCCTCGATCCAGCGCCGGATGTGCAGCCGGGCTGGCCAGCCTTGCCACCAGCCGGGCAGGGCGGCCGGGTCGAGGCCCAGCGCGCCGAGCAGCTCTGCGAAGAAGCGATCGAACTCCGCCTCGCGCGCCTGCGCGCCCTCCTCCTCCTTTACTGGTTTACTTAGTGGTTCTCTTACAAGGTTAGTGTCCGGAATTCGGACACGGCTTTGGCCATTTTCCGGACACGGCTCGGGGCAAAAACCGGACACGGCTCGCTCGCCTGACCCGTGTCCGGATTCTGGACACGGCAGGGCGTCGACGGGTGAGTTTCCGTCGAGGACCGCCACATGCCCAGCGCATTCTTCGGCCGTGTCATCGCCATGTCCGGATTCCGGACACGGATCTCCACCGGCAGGCATGAAGCCAGGCTCGAAGCCCAGGATGTACCGCGTCGGCAGCTGGCGCTTGGTCGCCGGATCGATGCGGGGCACGCGGCGCAGCAGGCCCGCTGCTTCCAACTGGCCAAGATGATCGTTCAGAGTGGAGCGGCTGATCTCGCAGTCATGCGCCAGCCGGTCTTGCGAGGGAAAGCAGCCATAGTCCGGGTTGAACCGATCGCAGAGGTGCCAGAGCACGATCTTGGTCGTCGGCTTCAGCCCGCGCTGCTTGATCGCCCAATTGGTGGCGTCATGACTCATGGCTGGGCCCTCCCGCTCGAGCTGGGATTGATGATGCGCGTCGTGAGGCCGTGATCGGCGAGAGCGCCCAGCGCATCGTCGAGACTGCGCACCAGCGCCCAGCCGAAGCTCTGCGCCAGCACCGCATCCCGGAACGCTTCCTGCGCCGGGCGCAACCGGCCCTTCGGCGCCTTCAGCTCCAGGAACAACACGCGTCCCTCGCAGAGGACCAGCAGATCGGCGAACCCGGCATGGACCCCCATGCCGACGAGGATCGCCTGACGCCTGGCACCGCGGGGGCCTGCCTCGGTCACTTCATTGGCGCAGTGATGGATGATGGCGCTGCGGGGCAGGACGATACGCAGGGCCCGCACCACCGCGCGCTGCAGATCGGCCTCGGGTGTGCCGCGGCGGGTCATTCGGTGGCCCTCCCGCTGTCTTCGCGCTGGGCGCGGCGCACCGGGCGCCGGGCCTCGACCACCACCAGCAGCACGCGGGCCTCCTCGCGCTCGGCGGCGGTCTCGCCATGGGCGACGAGCACATTGCAGGCGAGCCGGATCAGCGGATCGCTGTGATGGGCGATGTCGGCGAGGACGGCACGCGCTTCAGCAAGGCGGTCGGCGCGCCAGTCACCGAGGCTGCTCGCCTGCGGCGTGGTGCGGTGCGGGGTGCCGTGCGGTGCGATGGGCGTCGAAGTCATGTCCGACCTCCCGCCGCCTTGGCCCGGGGCATCTCCTGGGCGGCGAGCCAGTCCTGCACGGCCCGGCGCCGATAGAGCACCATGCGCCCAGCGCGCACGCAGGGCGGCCCGACCCGCCGCGCCTCCCAGCGCCCGAGCGTGTCCACTGTGACGCGCAGCGCCTGGGCCAGATCCTTGCGGGTGATCCAGCCGGAGAGCAGCGCGGGGCTGGCCTGATCCGATTCCGTCTGTGGTTGCATTGTCTCCGCCTCCTGAGCGTCGCCCGGGATGGGCGACCGTCGCCAAGAAGCGAGAGCAGATCGGCCGGGATGGCGGGGTGGCGCAGGGTGGCGCTGGGTGGCAGTCAGTTGCCGGACCCGCGCCACCCCTTGTTTTATTGGGGTTTGACAAAGTCGCCCAACATGTCGCGCCGAGTCGGTTTACGACCCCTCATGTCAAGCGCGGAGTTCGATTGCGTTCGTGCTTTGTTCTCGCTTTCATCTGGGGCGCGAGTCGGTGGCGGCACCGGCAGGAGAGGGCGGCACAGTGAAAACTGAGTTGCTCTTGGGCTGCAGTTGACCGTCTCGCGAACGCCTGTCGCCGGTTCGCCGCGCGACTGATCCCAATAACCCAGACCGCCAGGTCCGAGCTGTCTCCATGTGGAGCACGGCGCGGGGTCCTGGTGCCGAACAACAAGAAAAGGAGTTGAGGCATGGCACTGCCGCCCCGTGTGTACTTCACCTTGCAAGAAGTTGCCGCCCGCTGGGACTGCACCCTTGCCGATATCGCCGGCTGGGCCTCGGTCGGGCGGTTCGACATTGTCACCGGCGTCACGCCGTTCGCGGTTGGCGCGCAGGTGGTGACAGGACTTGTCGTTGTCTCAGTGATAGAGATCTTGCAGATGTTCCGCCGCTGCGGGACCGGGCCGACCTCGAGCAGGCTTTGGCGGGTGCGGCCGGTCGGACAGAAGGAGTGGGTGTTGCTCCCCGAGCATTTGCCCGGGCTGACGGTCACCCTCGCCGATCTTCTGGTCATGGCCGAGGATGTGCGCCAGTTCGAGGCGGCCTTCGATCTGGCGCGGCGCCCCGGGGCCTATAGCGGATCAACTGCCCGATATGATTGGGACGGGATGTACATCGCGCTGATGGTGCGGATCTACGACCAGGGGCTGCCGGCGACGCAGGCGGAATGGCTGGGCGAAGTGCAGGAATGGTTCGTCGCCAACAGCGAGAGCGGCGAGGTGCCGGATGAACGCACGATCCGCCGCCGGCTCACCCCGATCTGGAAAGCCCTGCGCGCGTCGTGCTGATCAGCGGTGGATGAGGCGCGGTCGGCGGGTCCGCGCGATCAAGCCGACTTCCGCACCTCGTCGGCATCATGCACCAGCTTCGGCCGCGGCCGCGGCCGGAAGGCGCTGGCCACGGCGTCGACGCCGGCGCGCAGCGGCGAGTCCATCAGGTGGGCATAGCGCTGCGTGGTCTGCATTTGGCTGTGGCCGAGCAGCTTGCCGATCATCTCCAACGAAGCGCCGCCGCTGACCAAGAGGGAGGCGAAGGTATGACGCAGGTCGTGGATCCGCACATCCGGGATATCCACGGTCTTCTGCACGTTTGCCCAGAAGCGGCGGATCTCCTTGACCGGCTGGCCAGGCACATCCCCAGGAAACAGCAGCGGGCAGCCGCGCGGCACCAGCAGCTGGCGCTGGCGCACGATGGCTGCCGCCTCGTCGGAGATCGGCAAGCGGTGAACCTTGCGCTGCTTGGTCATGCTCGCGGGCTTTGACCAGGTGAGGTGCTCAAGGTTGAAGTGCTCGAACCGCGCCTGGCGCACCTCGCCCACCCGGGCCCCGGTTAGCATGCAGAGCCGGATGATGTCCGCGGCCCGCCGATCCTCGGCCGCATCCAGGGCCTCGGCCAGCTTGCGGATCTCCTCCTGGGACAAGAAGCGCTCGCGCGGGTTCTCTATCCGGCGGCGAAACCCGGAGGCCGGGTTGTCCTCGCGCCAGCCCCAGCTGACGGCATAGGTGAACATCTTGCGCAGCACTTCTCCGACCCGGTTCGCACGCACGGGGGTGGGCTTGGCGCCCTGCAGCTTGCGCGCCCGGTTGTTCGGCTTGGCCTTGGACGGACGGGCCCGCCCAGCCGCCACCTTGTTCAGCAGCTTCTCCACGTCATAGGGCGTGATCTCCGTCACCAGCTTGTTGCCCCAGTCCGGCGCCACCATCTTCGCCAGCATCGACTTCTGGTCCGAGGAGTTATGGGTGGAGAGGTGCGGCAAATGCACTTCGGTGTAGCGCTCGATCAGATCCTTGACCCGCGGCGCATCCCGGCTGGTTTCCTTCTGGCCCAGCGGATCACTTCCGGCATCAATCTCGCGCCGCAGCTCCTTTGCCCGCTCCCGCGCCGCCGTGGTCGACCATTCCGGCCAGCGCCCGATCGTCATCCGCCGCTGCCGCCCGGCATGACGGTAGTCGATGGTGAAGGCCCGGCTGCCGGACCGATAGATGCAGATGGCAAAGCCGCGCACCTCGGTGTCGAAGATCTGATAGTCCCGCCCTTTCACCGGCTCAGCCTCGCGGACGGATTTTTCGTTCAAACGCAGTCTGTTGGCCATGCAACTCACCCTCCAATCGCCCTCCCATGACGCGTAGGTTCGCGCCCGAAGCAAGCGATGCATGACGGCAGGGGTGGCGGGGTGGCGCAGGGTGGCGACGGGTTGGCGAGGCAGTGCCACCCCAAGAGAAAAAGGCGAAAGAACCAGATGTTGGACTAGGCAGCGAGCGACCGCGACCTGCGTCAACTCGGTGCCGCAACGCGGATTCCCTATCGACCCTTTTGTCAAGATGGTTTAGGGTTGCAAACAGCTTGTTCATGATATGTTCCAAGGGGGGCTGATGCCGAAGCTGAGGCTGCATGAGTAAGGTTAGCACCGCCATCCTTGGTGCAATCATCGGCGGATTTGCCGCTGCGGCCGCCGTGGTTCTGTGGTTCGGGTGGGGGCTGTCGGTTAGCGGGCAGACTGCGCATGTTGACCCGACAAGGGCCGACTATGTGGACCTGCTACTCACAATAGTGACTATCTTTCTTGGCGCCATTGGCCTCGCTGTTACGGTAGGAGCCTTGGTCATAGGCTTGGTGGCCTTTAAGACCTTGCGCGAGATCAAGACTGAGGCTGCCAGCGACGCCAAGAACGCGGCGGCTTTGAAGATCAGTGAGACAATTGCTGCGGAGCTGGAGCCGAGCGTGAATGTGAAGGTGCAGGACGCCCTTCCGGTAGCACTGCAAGCCGCCCTGCTGAATGACGAGTTGGGCCACAGAATCCTTAGCGAGATGGCCCAGCGGGGCGAGCTAGACGAAGTTCTTGAGCGCGTAGCAATGCGTATGCAGGGCGGCGGACCAGAATCCGATCCAGACCAACGCGATGACAGCATAGGCGATCAAGCCTGACAAAATAGGAGGGAGTTACAATGGACGGGGGTATGCAGGACATGGCGACTTCAAATGGCTGGGAAGTCAAATCGCCTTCTCGGGAATACATGACACTCGCTCCTGAGGTGCGGAAGGAAATAGACGGATACCTTTCGGAACACCCGGTCAAATTGGGCGCGATAGCCGACCGGCTTGGAGTCAAAGTTCTTCTGTCTACTCTGCCGCGTGGGACCTCCGGCCAGATCGGCCAAGAGGACGGGGACTTTGTTATTCGCATCAACCGCCACGAGGCCAAGCACCGCCAGCGTTTCACGCTCGCCCACGAGCTCGCTCACTTCTTGTTGCACCGAGACCGAATTGTTGAGGAAGGCGGATGGTCTGAGAATGTCCTCCTCCGCGCTCCCAACCAGCCTATCCAGATTGAGTATGAAGCAAACCGGCTTGCCTCAGACCTCGTTATACCGTCACATCTGCTTGCGAAGGCCACAGCAGACTACACTGGTCCGATGACCAGTGAGGTGATCGAGGACCTTGCGCGGCGCTTCGGGGTTTCGACCGCGGCGATGGAAATCAAACTTCAGATGGTATGAAGGGGCGGCGGGGGATATGGACGTAAAAGATTACCTAGTCACTCTGTGTATCCGCCGCGCCGAACTAAGTGGATTGAAGGAACTGCCCGGCAGCACAAAGGACCAACTCACCCCGCTTGTCCTTTTGGCACCTTGGATGGCAACGACTCCGCTTTCCAAAGCCGTCGACAAGTTTGAGGATGCGTACCCGGGCAGGCCATATTTCATCGACGTTGATACCTACTACCAGCCCGGGGACAATCAGAACGAAGCGAAAGACGTTTGGGCCGAGTTGGCGAAGAAGCCCGCTGACTTGGACGTTTGGCATGCGCTTATCCTGCCCTATCCGAACGCGAACCCTTGTCTCTTGATGGCGGGGTCAACGCATGAGAGTGCTCGGGCACAGATAAGTTGGGCCAGAGAAAATGATCGTACGTTCTGCTTGCGGATGAACATGGCGTCAGGGGTGGGGCCGGGCATCCCGACTTGGATGCCGAGCCTAGTCGAGGAACTTTCCGCTGAAGGGGCTGTGGACTACGCGATTGTTTTCGACTTTGGTCTCGTGGACAGCGCGCTCGATGTTGCGCCATTGGCAGCGGGCTACATCACAAGCTTCTTTTCTGGGATACCGCCAGAAATCCCGATAGCGGTTTGTTGCACATCGTTTCCAAGCGACTTCACGGTGTTCGATGGAATTGAGGAGCGTGGTTTCTCAAATCGTGCCCTCTTGGCCCAGATCAGGCAAGCGACGAACCACCCAAGGATAATTTACGGAGACTGGGGCTCCACCAAGCCGAGAGCCTATGGACATGCCAGCGCGCCAAAAAACCGAATTGACTACCCAACGGACAACGGCTGGGTCATTGCTCGCGACAATGACGACCCTGTTTCATTTCAAACAGCCGCGAAAAGGATCACCAAGAGCCAGAAGTGGACTGGCGGCCTGGGCATCTGGGGTGAGCAGCTGATTGAAGGCGCTGCCGCGGGGCAGGCGTTCGCAATTGACTCCATGCCGAAAATGTATTCAGCGCGCATCAATATCCACCTGCATCGGCAAGCGTTCTACGGCCACCTCCCGCCACCCGAAGCGCTTGATGAAGCCTGGAGTGATGACCTTTGACGCATCCGCGCGTTATCACTGCCGCCCTTCTGCTCGGGGGAGCGGCAGCACGTTTTCCGATGTTGAACGATGTCCGGCACCTCAACGCCACCTCAACCCGCGTACGCCGGTTTTGCGCGGCCGGTGCGGTCGAAACGCGGCGAGAGTCGGCGAGCATCGGGAAGAAATTTCGCGATTACAAACTCTTAGGACGTAAGTGCTTGATTTCCTTACCTCCTGAAAGTCGCGGCGGGATGGGCTCATAACCTGAAGGTCGTAGGTTCAAATCCTACTCCCGCAACCAAATTCAAAAATGATATCAAAGACGTGCAGCCCCGCCAAACAGCGGGGCTTTCGTGCGTCCAATTCCAGTCAACGGTGAGTCAACGTTTGACGAGCCCCCTGAAAAGCGGGGGCCTTTTGAGTTTGCGCTGTCCAATAGTCCTGTGGCAGCATTGAGAAATGATCGAGTTCCGCACCCTTCACGATCACCATCCCGACCTCGCGCATTCCCCAATGCTGCGCGCTGCCCTGCTGACGTTGCGCTATGCTCACGAGCGCGGAGCGATCGGTCTGATCAAGACAAAGGCCTTCAAGCGCGTCTTCGTGCACTGGGCTGTCGAGAACTTCGCCTGGCCCGGGAAGAGTGCAGAAGAGATGTTGCGGTACAGCAAGGCGGGGCTGCTGGTCCAGACCCTAGAAGAGCGCGAGGGCAAGGACGTCCACCATGTGTTCAAGACACCGCTCTGGCGGAGCGTGATGAAGCTCGACACCGATGATAGGCTGCGTCCCCGTTTCCGTTCGCTAGAGGACCGGCGCGCTCTTCTCATTGGTGCTCATTGGCAAGCCGCCTGGTGAAAGGACCCTGAATGCCCGATCCATTCGATCCGCTTGCAGACCCGGCCGCGACGGTGGCGTGCCATCCCGGACTGGTCCATGCCCCGGCGACCGCGCGCAACCGCGAACCGATCCGCCTTGCGCTCGCTGATCTGTTGCCATCCAGCCCCTGCACGGTTCTGGAACTGGCCTCGGGCACGGGTGAACATGCGCTCTGGATGGTGCGGTCCCTGCAGCACGTTACCTGGTTGCCCAGCGAGGCGACACCGGAGGGGCTTGCGACGATCAGGGCCTGGCGCGCGCTCTGCCCCGAGCTGGCCGAAAGGGTTGCTTCTCCGGTCCAGATCGACGCGGCCCGACCGCCGTGGCCTGGTCCGGTGGTCGACGCGGTCTTCGCCGCGAACCTTACCCATATCGCGCCGTGGTCGGCGACGCTGGGCCTGATCGCGGGCGCCGCCGCGCGTCTGGCCCCCGGTGGGCTTTTGCTGATCTATGGCCCGTTCAACGAAAAAGGTTCCTTCACCGGCCCACGGAACGCCGCTTTCGATGCCGATCTGCGCGCACGCAACCCCGACTGGGGCCTGCGCGCGCGCGAAGACGTTGACGCGGCCGCGCTGGCAAAGGGCTTTGCCCCCGAGCCTACTCGCGCGATGCCGGCAGACAACCGCTTGTTGGCCTATCGGCGCCTCTGATCCAGTCAAGGCAGCGTGTCCGGCTCAGGGCGGCCGGCCAGCTCTTCCTTGGGCTGTGCGGCGGCATTCCTAAAAGTTGCCGCTGGCGCTCTGCGCAGCACTGAGGACAGACCAGCGGCAGATCACTCTGCGACCGCGCCGCTCACCTCGCAAAGCCGAAATCCGCTGTCGCGCTCCACGATATCGAGATGCAGGTGGTCGTCATGCGAGGCGTTCGACCCGGGCCCCAGAACCGTCGAGAACTCCAGACAGGCAGAGGCTCGGACCGCATTCTGGAAGGCTTCGGCAAGGCTGCCCTGGCCCCTGCGCGGCTCGATCATCACCGGGGGACCGTCTTCAAACCGAAAGCCCATCACGTCGAACGCATTCCCGAAGGCGTGCTCGGACAACGCTCCCTCGACCTGATTGTTGCGCCTGCGACACATATAACCAGAGCCGTTTTCGATCACGGTCAGCGCGCCCCGATCGTCGAGGCGGCTTGCTGCCGGCAGGACGAAATCCTGCACCCAGGCGGCGAGCGCCAGCGCCGTCGGACAGCGGATCACGGCGGGAGGCACAAGGGCGACGCCAGGTGCGATCTCGCTGACGCTGACGGGCTGCAAGATGCCACAGTGGACATCGTCATCGGGCACGATGGCTTCGACTTCCTCGAAGACGACCGCCAGATCCCGCAGCGCCACCATGCAGGACGCCTGGGCCGCATCGTCGAGCCGCAGCAGATCCCGTTGTCCCGGCTGGGGTGCGATGGTCGGGCCAGCTTCGGCGGCACTCTCCGTCTCGTCACCTGCCGTCTGTGGAGGAAACCGCAGAGGCACTGTGCCCAAAGGGGCAATTTCGGAGACTGAAGGAGCCTTTCGGGGGGCGGCAGGCGCTTCTTCGGGAACCGCGGGGGCGTCTTCGGGGCGGGGCACCGGGCGTTCTGACGTCGGCGGTGCCGCATCCTGTGCACCCGCCGGCACGGCAAGGACCATTGCCACCAGCAGTGCCGCGAACCGCGTCATTCCAGGAACTCCACCGACACACCCGGCTTTACCAGATGGGCCAGCTCTTCCACGTCCCAGTTGGTGAACCGCACGCAACCGCGGCTTGCGGCCTGAAACAGCGCGGCCGGAGTATCCGTGCCGTGCAAGCCATAGGTCGGCTTGGACAGGTCGATCCAGACCGACCCCACAGGGCCATTTGGCCCGGGCGGCAGGATCAGGGCCTCTGTCACCCCATCCACGACAAAGTTGATGTCCGGCAGATAGCTGTAGGTCGGGTCCATCGCGACGGCTACAACTTCGACAACACCTTCGGGCGAGGGCGTGGCTGCGGACCCGATGGCGACCGGATAGTTCGTCACCATCCATCCCATTGCATCGAAGGCCACGGCGCGGCGTTCCGATTTGCGGATCTCGATCCGGGAAACCTCGGCCACCAGCGCGTCGCCCGGGGCTGCAACCCAGACGGGCCCACCCACGTCAAAGGCCGCCTCCGGGTTCAGGGCCATCAGAAAGTCTTCGTCCATGTGAAATCGCTCCGCCAAGCGCTCCGTGACACGAAGGTAGCCGAGCCGTTCAAGTTTCGCCTTTTCGGCAACGTTGTCGGGGATGGTTTCGGTCAGGCTCGAAACATCCTCGGCACTGATGGTGTAGATCATCAGGATCGGCATCGCGTCGCCGCCGATGAGAACGGACCAGGCTTCTGGATCGAGAATGCCGTCGACCAGCAGGCCGTGACGTTCCTCAAACCCGCGCAAGGCACTTTCGCTCATCCCGCCCTTGTATCCGTCCACGACACCCGGAGAGATCCCGGACCGATCCAGCAGGACTTGCAGCTTTACAGTCAGTCCTGACTGGCCTTCCGGCACTTCGAACCCGTCAAAGGTCGCGGTTTCAATGTCCTCCGGCGTCAGGGCAAACGCGGGGCCAGCTATCAAGAGAGGGACGCAGAGCACTATGGATCGCATGAAAACCTCGGGTTAAGGGCGAACCCTAATGTCCGAGACGCGTTTTGGTTCGGCCAGGATGAAAGTCCCTTCCGGATGTGTGCTCTGGCAGCAACGGGAACTCATGCGCAAACTAACACGGCAAAGGAACTGCGCCGCGGGGCAGGCGGCTCGCCCTGTCGGCCAATCCAGCTCGCGCAGGATCGCGATCCCCGCGGGTTGGCTTCGGCACGTGGCTTACGCTGCATGGTGATCAACGCGTTGATGATGTTCTCGCGCGCGATCTTGAGGGCGAGCAGCAAATAGCACTGGAAGATTAATGCGGCGGCGTCGCAAGGCAACGATCTGCGCCAGCATCGCCGCTGCCCCACAAACACTGAAGGGCTATTGTGGAACCTGCAACTGCCATGCCGCACCCCCGCCAGGCCGCTTTCTTCCCTCTGCGTCACAAATATGTGCGCCCAGATGCTCTGCGTTCCTCTGGGGCGGGTGGAATGGCAGGTTCGGCGGTTGTTGGGGGATCGTCAGTCGGTGCGGCCGCGCTGGAAGGCCTCGAACATCAAGTCGCGCGCGGCGCGCATGTCGGTCTTGATGCGGGGCAGGCGATGTGCACCGCCTGCCCACCCTTGCTTCGGGTCCGCGCAGCAGCTGCCAGGCAGCCCCGACGTTCAGGTCTACGCTTATTTCGACACAGCGTTGCCCAAGGAGCTCGCGGGTCCGGCGAGCGCCCGGGACGCTTCTGCCCACGCGGTATCAGACGGATCGAACCCCGTGCGCAGCCAGGCCCAGGTCATGCGGCAGACCGCCTCCAGCCGGTCGGGATCTTCGTCCGTGGTTTCCTTTGCATCGAAGCCCGAAATGCCGCCCAGGGCGTGCTCGCCGCCCGAAAGCGTAAGCAGCCACTTGTTCCCGGGGCTCAGATGATAGGGGTCCGCGTGCCAGTCGGGGCCGCGGGTTGTCAGGCGGGGGTTCGCGTCCTTGTCACCTGTGACCACGAGGGTCGGTGTTGTCATGTGACCAAAATCGGGGCTGAGGAACGAAAATCCCGGATGGCTGGCGATGGCCTCGGCAAGGTCCCTGCCGCCATTGCCCGGAGCAGCCAAGAGCACACCTGCCAGAATGCGCGGGTCCGACATGTCGAGGTTGCTCCCTTCCGGATCGTTCGGATCGTTGACCCGCGCGCCCAGAAGCACCCCCGCGGTCTGCCCGCCGAGGGAATGCCCCGCAACCGCGATCTTGGCCATGTTCACGCGGCCGGCCAGACCGGGCACCGCATCGATGACGGTGCCGAGCTCATCGATGATCTGGCGCATGTCCGAGACGCGGGATTTCCAGAAGGCAGGCCCGCCTGCAACCTCGGGATCCATGCCGCGCGCCTTGGCATTCAGGTGGGTGGGCTGGATGACGACGAACCCATGCGCCGCCCAGAAGCTGGCGATCGGCCCGTAGCCCTGCGCCGAGGGGATATAGAGCGAGGGGCCGTGGCCGTGCGACAACAGGATCACGGGCAGGTCGTCCCCTTCGACCGGGGCAGAGATCCGCACTTCCAGATCCATGCCGCGGCTGGGGGCCGGCAGGGTGACGGGGTGGACCGAGATCACCGGCACCTCGGGAGTGACGGGGATATGTTGGGCGAGGCGAAGCAGGTTATTCATGGTCTGGCTCCTTGGGTCCGGGCCCCGCCCGAGGGCGAGCGGCCCTGCAGGTTCGGGACGGTCGGGCGAATGACGTGGATCTGTCGCCAGCTTGTCGCTGGCTTGCCGCGGATCCTTGCGGTAGGATCAAGTGGAAGTGCGTTCCGCTTATATACGGAACGTTGTTCCGCTTGGCAAGGACTATGTGGTGAGCAGCGACCCGACCCCTCCCGACCCCGATCCCGAAGCAAAGACCGGCACCGCCCGGCCCGTCCGCGCCGATGCACAGCGCAACGTGGCCTCGCTTCTGGAAGCGGCCAAGGCGGTCTTCGCGGAGTCGGGGGTGGATGCGCCGGTGCGCGACATCGCGCAGAAGGCCGGCGTCGGCGTCGGCACGTTCTATCGGCATTTTCCCGATCGTGCCGGCCTGATCGCCGCCGTCTTCCGGCGGGAGGTGGATGCCTGTGCCGATGCTGCGGCACAGCTTGCGGCCGAGGATGCCCCCTTCGACGCGATGGCGACGTGGATCCAGCTGTTCGCCGAGTTCATCACCACGAAGCGGGGCCTGGCATCGGCGCTTCATTCGGGCAGCCCTGCCTTTGACAGCCTGCCCGCCTATTTCGATCAACGACTGCGCCCGGCTCTCGAAAAGCTTCTGGCAGAGGCGGTCGCATCCGGTGATGCGCGCGGGGATGTCGATGCCGATGACATCATAGGTGCCGTGGCCAGCCTGGCCATGGCGACCAAGCCTGACCGGTCAGGCCAGGCCCGGCGCATGGTCGCCCTCTTTGTCGACGGGTTGCGGGCCCGGCAGCCGCTTTAGCCTGCTTGGGCGGTACTACGCAGTCCCGGCGCCGAACTCCGCTTGCAGGAGGTCCATGAACGCGCGCACGGCGGGGTTGCTGCCGCGGCTCGCCGGCCAGATCGCGGTGATTGCGCTGCGCTCGACGGCAAAGTCACCAAGCACCTCGACCAATGCGCCGCTTGTCACATGCGGCCGGGCCAGCAAGGTCGATGTCATGCCGATCCCTGCGCCTGCGACAAGGGCGGCCACCACTGCCTCGCTGGCGTCGACCGTGATCACCGGATCGGGCAGCAGCTCGATGATCTTGCCGCCGCGCAGGAATGGCCAGCGCAGCAACTGGCCCGAGCTCTGGAAGCGCAGCGCGACCGTGTCGTGCGCGGCGAGGTCGGACGGGCTGCTGGGATGGCCACGCTCGAGAAGATAACCGGGGGAGGCGAAGCAGCAGAGCCTCTGCACGGCGAGTTTTCGTGACATGAGCCGGGAATCCGCAAGCTCGCCGATCCGCACCGCCGCGTCGATGCCCTCGCCCGCGATGTCGACGATCTGGTCGCTGAGCCGCAGGTCGATGGTGACGTCCGGGTATCGCCTGCGGAAGGCGGGGAGGGCAGGGGCGATGACGTGGATGCCCAGGGACATCGGCGCGGCAATGCGCAGCCTCCCCGAAGGCTTGGAGCGCAGGCTGCCCGCCGCCTGCTCGATGTCTTCTGCGG
>Ga0209643_1002122_pt1 | contig 14156 bp, 10 predicted proteins | sample AutmiccBRH37_all_FD_187383 | JGI IMG/M metagenome (GOLD analysis project Ga0209643, IMG submission 187383) | Deep subsurface microbial communities from Mt. Terri, Switzerland - Autotrophic microbial communities BRH/37_all (SPAdes) (version 2) | ecosystem: Environmental > Aquatic > Deep... | reverse complement strand
CAGCTATTTTGACGATCCCGACAAGCTGGTGGCCGATGCCGGCGCGCAGGCGAGCACCAACGAGGCCTTCGTCGTCTCGACTGATCGCAACAATACGCGGCCGCAGTTCGATGCCCAGGAGATCCTCGACACGACCCGGCGCGCCACCGAGATCGAGGCGAACCCGGACACCTACCTTCAGGGTGAGCAGATGGGCGGCCAGGCAGGCAGTTGCACGGCCCTTCCCCCCGGTGGCGGCAATGTCAGCTATTACGAGGCGACCTGCAACTACGGCTCCAAGCTTGATCAGGTTGATCGCACATGCACCTCGACGCTGAACGTCTCGGTCGAAAACCGCACGCTGTACTACTACCACATGTCGGACAAGGGGCCTTACGTCGATCCCGACAGTATGGCCGACGAGATCGCCGCCGGCACCTGCAAGGCGGTCGGGACTGCCTCCTATTGTGGGACAATGGCCGAGTATGGCTCGACCGCCGCAGGTAGCTGCAACAAGGACTTCGGGAACTACCCGCTGCATGTGATGGAGTGCTCGGTTCAGGCCAGCGTTAAGGGCAACACGATCTTCTCCGGAACCTATCCGGTCATTTCGCAGACGACCGGGCAGCACTGGTTCAGGGTCGATAACGCGGCGCCTGTCATTACGACTAACAAGGTCGATGGCTGCGCGGCGCTGGAGAATAATTCGCAGTGCGTGGCGCAGAGCGCAGAGGTCTGCACCGACAGCGATCCTGTCACCCGCGTCATCAACGGTGTTCCCGTCACGCAGCCGTGCTGGGCATGGCAAAAGACTTACCAGTGCAACGAGATTACGCAGGGCAATGACTGCGGCGAACTCGATAACAAGCCAGAATGCAGTTACGTGCGCGACGAGTGCATCGATGACGAGGACGATCCCGATTACACGCCTGGGGCCTGTAAGGTCAGCCAGAAGGTCTACCGCTGCCCCGTGCCCACGACGCCGGGCAACGATCCCAAGCAGTATGTCTGCGGTAACGACGTCTACTGCATAAACGGCGATTGCGAGACCATCGAGCGCGAGGCCTCGACCGAATTCAAGGATGCGCTCGTCGCGCTCCATGCCCTTGGGCAGGCCGGAGAGGAGTTCGACGAGGAGAACTTCACCGTCTTCTCGGGCGAGCGTAACACCTGCCACAAGCCGGTCTTTGGTCTCGTCAATTGCTGCGCAGGGAAGACCTCGGGTCTACTGACAGCCGGCGCTGGCGCTGCGGCTCTGGCCGGTGGTCCCACGGCGATCGCCGCGCTGGCGACGCCTTTCCTCACGATGTTCCTTTGCTCCACCGAGGAGAAGATGCTCGATATCAAGGATCGCATGGGATTCTGCCACAAAGTGGGCACCTATTGCTCCTCGAGCGTGCTGGGCATCTGCCAGAGCAAGAAGACCGCCTACTGCTGCTTTGAGAGTAAGCTCAGCCGCATCCTTCAGGAGCAGGGCCGTCCCCAGCTGAACAAGCCATGGGGCAAGCCCAAGAAGGAGCAGTGCGAGGGTTTCACCATCGACGAGTTTTCGCGCCTCGATCTGTCCGTCATGGACTTCACCGAGGTTTATTCCGAGTTCGTGGACGCCGCCAAGCTGCCAGACGAAGTCAGCACGCTCAGCGAAATCCAGGACAAGATCCAGGACTACTATGACATCCACACCAGCCAATGACGCCGGCGGCGCTGGAGCCAACGTGCCATGCCTGATCGATATGAGCGTTCTCGACCTTGCGATCTTCATGCGGGTTCACCGCGTCAGCAGGGCAACGGTAGCCGGCGAGGTTTCCGCCACGCTCGGCCACTGGTTCGATTGCCACTTCGATGCCTTCGAGATCGAGCAGCGGTTCCGCGCGATGATCGAGAAGGGCTGGCTCGTTCGCCGGACGGGAGGTGTGCGCCCGACGCTCGACGGGCGACGGCACGGCCGCACGCACCTGCGCGGTCTGGTTCGGATGATGGATCAGGGCACGAGCATGCTCGACGTGGCCCGAATGATGTCCGTCCTGGGCATCGCAATGCAGGAACTCGATGGGGAGCACTCAGTCGATGATGACCAATAAGCGTAACGCTCTGGAGATCCGCGCGCGCGGGCGCATTGCCCGCCTTGGCGCGATTCTGTTGGCTCTGGCCCCCGCCCTGCCCCTGCCGGTGCTCGCCGCCCCGCAGGATGCCGGGCTCGAGGCAGGCGAGGAAAACGATGACTTCTACTGCCGCGAGCGCAAGCTGGGCCAATGGTTCTATTGCGAGAAGCCCAAGCCTCGGCCGAGCGAGCAGAAGCAGGCCGAGCCCGCACAGTCCGCCAGCGAGCGCATCGCTGCGATCGCAAAGCAGCTGGACGAGTTGAAGGCCCGCGCCGTCCTCGAGCCGAGCGAAGAGAACGTGATCGCCTATGTGCGCTTCCAGCGCGAGCAGCTCGATCGCGCATCCACCTTCTCCGACACCTGGCAGCGCGCCCTGTGGCAGAACCCGGACATCGACTACACGCTGCAGCGGCCTGTCTCGACGGTCGCCAAGCGGGCGTGGACCGACAATCGCACCGCCGATCGCGGCCAGGTGCTCGCGCACCTCGGCCAGCGCTATGGCATGTTCTACTTCTTCGCGCAGAGCTGCGGCGCCTGCGAAATCTTCGCACCGATCCTGCGCTCGGTTGCGGACAGCCATGGGCTGGCCGTGATGGCTGTCTCGATGGATGGCGGGCCGAGCAAGGACTTCCCGAATTACGTGGTCGACTCCGGTCAACGCGAACGAATGGGCGTGCCAGGTAACGCGACGCCGGCGCTGGTCCTGTTCGACACCGCCACCAAAAAGACCGTCCCGATCGGCTTCGGCATCCTCTCGGCCGACGAGATCATGGACCGGATCTTCATGCTCACCAACACCAAGGTCGGGAGTGACTACTGATGGCCGAGCTTCCCCCCTCCCCTCGCGCCAAGCGCCTGGCCTCCCCCCGCTTCCGCGCCTTTCGTCGGCGGCTCGCCGCCGCGGCCCTGAGCCTCGGGGCAGCCAGCATGGTGCCGATCGGCATCGCGCGCGCGGACGTCGCCAGTTCGATGAACTCGTTCTTCAACGACGCCGGCGGCGCTGCCAACGTGACCGGCCCGACCGCCTATCAGGGCCAGTCGGCGGGCTACTACTCACTTGGCAATGCATGGACCCGCTTCCCGCAAAAGAGCGTGTCGCCGTTCAACCTCCAGCTGCCGAGCGCCCGCGCTGGTTGCGGCGGCATCGATCTGTTCACCGGCTCGTTCTCGTTCATCAACGCCTCGGAAATGGTGGCGATGCTGAAAGCGACCGCCAACAATGCTCTCGGGTTCGCCTTCAAGCTGGCGATCGACAGCGTCTCGCCCGAGATCGGCAAGATCATGGGTGAGTTCCAGCAGGCCGCCCAGCAGATGAACCAGATGAACATCTCGTCGTGCGAGGCGGCGCAGGGCCTCGTCGGCGCCGTCTGGCCCAAGATGCAGGGCGCGCGCTCAACCATCTGCACGGCCGTGGGCAACAGCCAGGGCGTGTTCTCGGATTGGGCGCGTTCGCGTCAGGGCTGCGGCGCAGATGGCCAGATCGACGATGTGCTCTCGGGTAACAACGACCCGAACATGAACGAGCATATTCCGGGCGAGCCGCGCAACTACACCTGGGAGGCCCTAAAGCGGTCGCAGAAGTTCGGTGCCTTCGACGCCGAGTTTTCCGAATACCTGATGACCGTCGTCGGCACGATCATCGTCAACAAGGCCGAGGGCAGCAATCCCGCCTCGATCCAGTATATCGGCCCCGCCGAGGATGCGGTGGTCACGGCGCTTCTCGATGGCACCCAAACCGGCAACACGGCCAAAATCCTGACCTGTACCGATGATGACAAGTGCCTGCAGGTGTCGGAGCAGAATCTCTCGATCCCGACCAATGTCGCCCTGCGCCCTCGCATCAAGACCATGATCATCTCGATGCGTGACAAAATCCGTAGCGATGCCGCGCTCTCGGGGGCTGAACAGCAACTTTTGGCGCTGACCACCGTGCCGCTCTACAAGTTGTTGGCCGTCGAGGCGATGGCCCATGGCGGCTACATTGATGGCGACCTCGACGCTCTCGCCGAGATTGTCGCCGTCAATCTCCTGAGTTCGATGATCGAAAACATGCTCGATCGCGTGACGCAATCGCAGGTCCATTTTCAGCCGGCAGACCAGTCAACCGCGGAAACCTGGCGCAAGCAGCTGGGGGAAGCTCGCGCCAAGTATGCGGAGCGGGACGTGAAGGTGAAGAACACGCTCAACATCACGATCTCGCTCATCAACAAGTCGATCGCGCTGGAATCGACGCTGCAGAATGCCATGTCGCCGGGGATGGCGGCCGCGCTGAATTTCTCGCGCGGCCTCAACGTCCAGGGGCTCAACTAAGCGGGAGGTAGGGCCATGGTCGAGGTTTTCACGATCGGCGGCGGGGAATACATCGTCAACACCTTCAATGCCGTTGCCGCCTGGACGGGCGGCGGCGGCTACGGATCGCTGATCAAGGTGGTGATGGTCATCGGCCTGATCTACGCCCTTCTCTCCGTGGCCTTCACGCTCAATTTTCGGGTCTGGTTGAACTGGTTCCTTGGTTCGACCCTGATCTATTCCTGCCTGATGGTTCCGACCGTCGACGTGAAGGTGACGGATCGGATCAACCCGTCGCTCGCGCCGGCGACGGTCGCGAATGTTCCTCTCGGGCTCGGCGTGATCGCCAGCTTCTCGAGCCAGGTGGGCGACTGGCTCACACGCACGGCCGAGACCGTGTTCACGATGCCCAGCCAGCTCAATTATTCCAACAACGGCATGATCTACGGATCGCGCTTGTTCGATGCGACCCGCAATTTCCAGATCCGCGATGCGGAGTTCGCGACCAACCTGCAGAACCACTACAAAAACTGCGTGTTCGGCGACGTACTGCTCAATTTCAAATCGCTGACGGATCTCGCGAGCAGCACCGATCTTTGGGCGTCGATCGGGCCCGGCTCGCCCGCGCGATCGCAAGTCTGGCTTCAGAAAGAGGCTGGCGGGTCCGTCAGCAACACCATCATCACCTGTCAGGCGGCCTATCAGGCGCTGACAGGGCAATGGAACACCATCATCGATGCTTCGACGCCGCTCTGGGGGCGTCAGACCTACACGAACCTCAGCGAGACGGCCGCGGCCGCAAAGCTACGGCAAGACGTCCCGATCGTGAATCAGACCTTCACCGGATCGTCGAGCGATTACACATCTGCGATGCGGCAGACCACGGCGATCAACGCTTTCATGCAGGCTCGCGATGCCATGGGAGGAAGTGCTGGCAGCGCGTCCATGGATGCCTTTGCTGCGACGCGCGCCGACATCCAGGCTCGCAACACCTACAATTCGATTGCCATGCAGGCGATGTCGTGGGTGCCGATCCTCAACATCGTGCTCACCGTCGTCTTCTACGCCATGTTCCCGGTGATCTTCCCGCTCTTCCTGATGCCCCAGACCGGGGTCCAGGCGCTCAAGGGGTATGTGACGGGGTTCTTCTACCTCGCCGCCTGGGGACCGCTCTACGTCATCCTTCATATGATCTGCATGACACGTGGAGAGAGCGCATCGAACGCCGTCGCTGAAGGCGGGATCACCCTCTCGAGTTATGCTGGAATCGGGGCCGTGAACGCGGAGACGGCGACGATCGCCGGCTTCATGCTCATGAGCGTGCCGTTCATTGCGGCGGGTTTGGCGCGCGGAGCCATGAGCATTTCCGGGCAGGCGACGTCGATCCTGGCGCCAGCACAGAACGCGGCCGAGGCGGCGGCCGTCGAGCAGACGACAGGCAATTATTCCTACGGGAATACCAGCTTTGCGAACCTCACCTCGAACATGCGTCAGAGCAACCAGTGGTCCGATGCGCCGACGTTTTCGACGGGGGCGTCCGCCTTCACCGTCAGAAATGATAACGGTTCCACCGATACGTACACGGCGGACGGGTCAATCGTCACGGATACGACCGGGGCAATTTCTAAACTCCCGATCTCGGCAACCGTCAGTTCAGGCTTCGTGGCTGAAAACCGCCAAAGTGCTTCAGACTATTTAAGGGCGGCCGAGTCCAACGAAAATTCAGCTGCGCGTGTCTTAACAGCCTTGAGCGCAAACAGAACAACTCAGGGAACAACGACCGATTACACTAGGGGTACAGAGGCCGGAAGTAGGACAACGCACGGTACAGGTGATGAGGTTTTCGACAGAGATTCAAAATCCCAATCCGACGGCGTTGAAAATCGTGATAGTATCACGCACCAGCAACGAGTAGGCCAGTCGGTTAACAGGGTCTCAAATACCAGCGATACTACGAATGCTCGCCTCGGTGTTGGCGTCAGTGGTGGCGGCGGTGGTGGTGGCGGTGCTGGCCGGGGTGGTCGTGGAGGAATGTCCCCAATATCGGTGGGCGTTGATAAGGTAAACACGCTCCAACAGTCGACAAACTTGAACCATAATGTTGATGAGTCACGCGCTCGCGATGATTCATCTAGTGCCACCGATTCAACCAAGAACGACCATAGTAACGGTCGAAACATCTCGAGCAGCACATCAACTTCAGACTCGAGCGGGACATTTGCCAGGAGTTCGACATCGGACACCTCGTCAGCAAGCAGAGAAGAGGCTCTTTCACTTGCACATTCTTACGAGGAGCGCGCCCGCAGGTTCCGTGAGAAAGCCCAACAACTTAGCAATGAGGCGAATTACGCAGAGTCGCATAACCTGCAATTGAGCGAAAATCTAAGCCAAGAATTGGCTCAATGGTATCGACGTGAAGCTGCCCATAATCCTGGATTGTCTGCTCCTGGGCTTCATGAAGTTGTCTTGAACGAACATCAACGTGATGTTCGTGATGGCCTAATTGCCAAATTCTTTGAGGATCGCCGAGAGGCGATTCATGACGAGGTGGCACCGTATCTCAAAGAACCCGATCTCGCCTCAAATCTTACATCCCCAGGAATTCAAACCGAGGCTGATGTCAAAGCCCAATATCACCCGCTGCAGATGAGAAGTGGTCCCCGCTTGGGAAGCGCGAGTGATGGAAGTGCGATCGCACCAGCAATCTCTGCCGGGAAGAAAGAAATTGAAGCTGCAGAGGCTGCCAAGCAATATATGCGCGGGCAAAGTGTGGTCGGTGGAATTGAAGTTCAGGGAGAGGTCAACAGGGGTTTGGACAAGGACTTCTTCCGAGACCCTAAACTCAGGGAATAAGAGTTACAAACCACACCATAAGCCCAACAATGATTATACCACTAAGCAGTAAGCCAATCCTTCGACCGAGGGTCATTTGGCCTTCGTCATTGATCTCATCATGATTAGGATACTCGGGTTCCCAAAAATACATCGGGCCGCCGGGTTGATCCTGGGTGATAAGATAAGTGGTGATGTCCAGCTGCGGCATATCAAAGTCCTCCGCGTCGACTTTAGCACGGCGAGAACATCATGGCAACGAAACGAACGGAACGATGCGCCAGCATCAATGAAAATAGCAACGATACGATAAGCTACTGTACCCTAGGGCTCTCATGGCTAATCGTATCGGCGCTGGGCTTGCTTCCGTTAGCGGAAGCGTCGTTGCAACGGTCCCCTTCCATTACAGCACCAGTCATCGCTGCCTTTTTCTTTGCGGTTGGTAGCGGGGCCATCTTGAGGCGCCGATATTCATGGGTCGGTGTGGCGCTGCACATCTACAGCCAGATAGCGATATGGCTTTCCCTCTTTTGCGCGTCACTTACGATGGTTTTGATCTGGCTTGCCCCCCAATGAGCCGATCGCTTTGGGCAGCGTTTAGCGCGCAACGGGCACCTGGTCGATGCGCGTGGTCCATGACGGGCTCTTGAAGGTCCGTTTGGTGTCGTAAGATTTGGCGCCCATTCCTTCGGAGGCGAGGCGCAGGGTATTACGGCCGAACCTGTCGTTGATGCCGTCAAGCGCGGCCAGCAAAGCAGGCGAACGGGGATCAGGCGCAGCAAAGAGGTCCTGCTGCGCTCCGGATTCCGGCTCCAGTCCTTCCAGCATTACGCCGCATTTAGTGTAGACCGCGCCCTGCTCGAACATCGCTTCGGCCATGCGCGCTGCGGTTCCGGCAATAACGCGCGGATCGTTGGTCGAGGGCGAAAGCCGTGCCACCTTGGAGGCCGAAGGTGCATTAGGCTTGAACCGGCTTCCGTGCGCGAATGCGATCATCCGGCAAGCCTGGAGTTTTTGAGCGCGGATTTTCTCGGCCGCGCGTACCGCCCTTCGCACCATCGCTTCACGCAGTACCTCGCGATCGTGGACCGGATCTCCGAACGTGCGCGTCACCGCCGTAGACTTCAGTGCTTCCGGCTCAGGTTGGAAGTCGCTGCATTCGACGCCGTTCAACTCGCGCACTAAGCGCTCAAGCACGACAGTCCCGACGTCACGAGCGATGTCAGGGTGCATCGCTGCGAGATCGGCCGTCGTGCGGATTCCGAGCGGGTGCAAACGCTTCGCCATAGCTTTGCCGATACCCCATACCTCCTCGATCGGCCACTTGGCGAACATGCGCCGGCGCAGGCCCTCATCGTGCAGGTCGATGACGCCGTTCCAGACCTTCTCCGACGCCTTCGCCAAAGCGTTGGCCACCTTGCTCAGAGTCCTGGTCGGACCAAGTCCGATCCGGGTCGGCAGGCCGACATGCTGTTTGATGGTTGCGCGGATGCGCTGAGCTTGCTCGACATCGCCAAGGCCGGAAGGTAGAACTGGCAAGCGAAAGAAAGACTCATCTATTGAATATATCTCGACCGTATCGGCAAATTCAGAAAGAACCATATTGAAACGCCGGTTCATGTCCGAGTAAGGTTCATAAGAACTCGATCGATATTGTACGCCATGACGCTTGACGATGTCGCGTATTTTGAACATGGGCGCCCCCATGGAAATGTGAAGAGCCTTGGCTTCAGCTGATCTTGCGATGGCGCAGCCATCCCCATTCGATAACACTATCAGCGGCACATTGCGCAGTGTGGGATCGAAGACCCGTTCGGCCGAGCAATAGAAATTCTCGATGTCGACGATCGCCCAGCTCATGACGGATCAGGCCTGAAGGTTGCGGACGCTGGCACGTACCACGCCCCACACCTCGACGCTCTCATCCGCGACGACCGGATCGTAATGCATGCGGCTGTTGCGCGCCTCGAGCGTTGGGATGCCATTACGAACGCAAAGTTGGCGGACGACGAAACCGCCATCGACCACAGCTATGACTATGCGGCCGTTTACCGGCTTCGCGTCGCGATCGACCACGAGTACGTCTGAATCGAATAAACCTGCATCGAGCATGGATTGGCCGCTGACACGGAACACGAAGCTGGCGGCGCGATCAAGCCGCAGGAGGTCGACTAGGTTGATCGCGGATTCCTCCCAGTCCTGTGCAGGACTGGGGTCGTTTGCGGGAGGGGGCGAAATCCTACGCTCTCATGACTGCCATCCGAGATACTGACCAAGTTTACCCCTTCGCTGGCCGCAAGACCAGCGTTCGCATTGACCTTGGCGGGTGTGCCGCGGACGCCTGATCGACGACGATTGATCATGCTCTCATCCGCGGGTTGGTTACCGCACTACCCGTATCCGTCGCTGGGCCTATCCTCCGTCTAAGTTCGGGCGTCGGACGAACCTGCCCCACCGTATACCGTGGATTGCCCATCACAGTCGGGTGCCCGCGGCACGCCAGCCAAGGCTATGCAGCTGGTGCGCTGGCGCCTCCTCTCGCGATCGTTGTACGTCGATCAGCCAGCCACCGCCGGTGACACCCGACGGGCGATGTCCCAGGCATAGCCGACCAGTTCACGCGCGATTGCAGTGGTCACCTTTGGCTGTGGTTTGCCGGCGGCGGCCAGGCGCCGGTAGCGCTGACACAGGCGAACCTGTGCCTTCCACCCGATCTCTTGGATATCCTCGGGCATCTCGATGACCCGCTCACGATAGCGGCGCTCCTCGCGTGCGGGCAGTCGATACGACCAGCCAGCCTCGATCAGCATGGTTCGTGCCTGCGCGTTGCCCGCCCGCGTGATCCTGCCGCGTTTGGTCCGGGCACCGCTGGAGTGCTCGGACGGCACCAGGCCGACATACGCCATCAACTGCTTAGGATTGTCGAAGCGGGTGAGATCGCCAACCTCGGCCACCAGCGTCGCGGCGCTGACCAGCCTGATACCGCGCAGGACCTGTAGATTGCGGACCAGCGGCGCAAAACACCATGCGTCCACCGCTTCAGCCAGCGCCGCTTCTAAGCGCCCGACCCGTGCCTGCGCCTCCAGCACCCGCTTCTGCATTTCCTCGAATGCCAGTTGCTGATGGGGAAAATCGAACCGCTGCTCGGACAGCCACGGCCAGTACATCTTTGTCCAGGCTGCCTTGCCGCCAAAACGACGATCGTGTCGCAACAGGAAGCTGCGCACCGTTTGCTTGGCCCCGATGGCATCGTCCTGCGCATTTCGTCGAGCGCGGATGAGATCGCGTACCGCCTCATGCGCTTCGTCCGGCACCCAGATCGCCGTGAGTTCGCCGGCGCGTAAAAGCCGCGCCAGCGTCATTGCGTCACGTCGGTCCGTCTTCACATGGTCGCCCGGGCGTCGCGGCATCATTGAGGGGGCGATGACGATGCAATTCTGTCCCAGCTTTGTCAGCAGTCGATGCAAACCATACCCACAGGGACCCGCTTCGTAACAGACATTCAACGTCACGCCCGGTGACGTCAGCCGCTTGACCAGTTTCCTGACCGCATCGTCCTCATTGGCGACCGTGCCGACGAAACGCACCTCGCCTCCGCGTTCCCCTTCGGCAACTGCGACCGCAATGGTCTCCTTATGAACGTCCAGACCAACATATTTCACTGCCTTCACCATGACTCGCCTCCGCTGCTGAAAAATCCATCATCAGCATCTCAGATTTGAGCCACCGAGGCTCTGGCAGTCATGGGGTCTAAAAGACCTCTGTTTCGAGTTCGACGGCCAGGCTGATGAGGGCCTTATCTGCCCCAGCATGGGGCACATCACATACCCATCTTCAAATCCAGCTTGATTCCTTCGATCGGCATGCCCGTTAGGACCGCAATCTTTTCACGCGAAAAGGTCAGTACCTCGGCCACGGTCTTTAAATCGAATGCGCGCGCCGCATCCGGGGTATGCACCACCTCTTCGGCCAGCGCCTCGCCAGCATCCCCGTCTTCAAGCAGATCGTCGATATTGTAATTGGCGATCGGCGGGAAATCGGCCGCAAGGCCGTGGCCCGCCTGGCTGGGAACAGTGTCGTCGGCCTTGTCGAGCGGCACCCACATCCCATAGTCATCCTCGACCTTGTGACCGTTCTTGATGCGTACCTTATGGCTCGTGTCGAACCGCTGCGTCACTTCCGTCGCGTCAAACAGGTGTACCGCGATAAACCGGGGTTGTTCACGGCTGTCGATGGCGCTGACCAGAACCAGGTCGCTGTCGCTCAACGTTTTCCAGCGCTTGCCGCCCTCTTGGGGGACGAAGGCGATGGCACGATCTTTAGTTGTCCGCACGCAGGCGATTTTCGTCACCTTGTCCTTGGTCAGCTCATAGGTGTTCGACAGCCCGCGACCGGGCCTGCGCTTGTAGGTGTAGCCCTTCTCCGTGACGGCCTTCAGGGCGGCGTCGATCAGCATGTCTCGAGTTACGGCTTCCAGCGAATGATTTGTCATGGCTTTCGGGTCCTAATCCCACGCAGAACAATTCCGTCAGGATGGCGAAATTATATATAAAATTTGACCACATGGCAATTGGTTTTGGATTCGTTGCCGGAGACAATTGGATTCCCTGGATCTCGTGCGCGAATGGTCTCGGTGAGAATTATCTATGCATTGGCTTTCCTCAGGGAAGATAGGGCTTCTCCCTTCGTACGAGACGCTCGGCGTCTCGCCGTACCCACTCAGCCCGGGAGGGTCAGCAGGCTGTGACGAAATTTTGCAGATAGGCATACCCATCATGGTTAGGTTTTGGCCACCCGGTCAGGGCGCCCCCATTTTCGGTAATTCGGCGGCCGCGAGCCGTTTACGCTGCAACGAAGGCATAAAGAACCAATGGTAATGGAATTCTGCCGGGTCTTCGGGCCGAACCGCCGTCAAGGCTGATGATTTCTACCGGTCGCCGTCCAACATGCTGGTCTCGGTGGCGGCTGGCCTATTAGACGAGGGCATCACGCCTGCGGCAAGACCGGAACACCTTTCGATTTAGCTCTGAGAAGGGAGATGCCAGGGCCTCTCCGGGAGCATATATCGGCATGGCGCGCTACCTATACCATATGCGCCAGGCGCAAAAGCTATGGCGCATATGGTGTATGGGGCAACCCTATTGCGCCTAGTAGACGAGGCCAGCATTGTGCGCCATCTAGCTTTCTCCGTGAGCAATGGGTTTCGTTTTAGTTTCAGGCGGGGATCTCAGAATGCGCAAGAATTGGCTGGCGATATCTGCGCTTCTAGCTTTGGGAGCCCCAGGTAACGCACTCGCGCAGAAACCTTCGAAACAGATCACAATCACCTGTGACCATGAAACATTTGAGTTTTACGCCGGATCGGCCAGCGCAGATGTAGTAGATAAGAATTACAGTCGTGAGCCGCTTGAGACCATGGCCAAAATGGCTGAAACGCCAAAAGCATATTCATTTGCTTGGACACGAAAGTTTCTAACTGCATTAGGTGAGCAAAGAATAGACTATGAAGTCTATGTAAATAAAACTTCAGGTGCTCAGTTAAAATCGTATGTAGATAGAATGCCGGGAGCGCCAGTAACGTCAATGCAGCTTGAGGGAGTTTGCAAAATTAGCCCATAAAGTTGGGATTTTACCTTTAGAATACGGCAGTATCCTTACCTGTCGGAGGGAACATATGATGAAAGCACGGACCGTAGAACCTTAGAAAGCACGGTGTACGTGTTGCGTTTTTGCTATGTTCCCATTCCGTTCTGATTTGCGGTATACGGGACCAATGTCCACCGCTCTTGCCATACCAGCGTCCACGCCGATCGCCCTCAGCGATCTACCACGCCCCGTCCAGCTCAAGGTTGTCGGCGCTGCCGGCGCGGGCTTTCCCAGTCCTGGGGTCAGTTCCGGTTGGGGGCGAAATGACACCCTAAGCGATCAGTCAAGGATTTTTGCTATCGTAGCCGCGCAGGTTCGGCGATTTCATCAGCTTCTCCGGGCGTCGCATAGACCTCCTCGCGGATGATGCGATTGGTGATTTCGAGGAGATGTGCGGAGAGAGCCTCGCTGAGCTCCTCGAACTCGGGCCACAGAACCTGATTGATGAAACTGACGGGCGCATGGACGATCACGGTCTGGCGATGCATGCGTGAATAGCGGAACGGCTTGAGACCATAGCGCCTGCAGAGGGCGGTAAAGAGCTGTCGGGACCACGGGTCGGGAATGGAGAACTTGAACTCTTCCGACGTTTCGCGGCGGCTCGTTTCGGTGAACTGGCGCCTGATACGTTCTGCGGCGGCACCGGCTGCGGCCTTTTCACCTGCCGTGGCGGCGCCGGCGAACAGGGCTTCGATCTTGCGCAGCTTTTCGCGAAGACGCTGCTCCCCATCCGAATTCTGGTTCAATGCCGAGTTCCCAACGGCGTCGTGATACCGGGGAGGCCTTGGGCGCGCGCCCGCGTACAGGCCAGAACCACGGCATGGATCTCGGTCTCCATGATCTCGGTCATCACACGCAGATGCTTGATCGTCTCTTTGATTTGCCCGCGATCCTCAGGTTCGTTCCTGGTGCGTTCGATGAGGTCGGCGACGCCCGCCATCATGGCTCTGATTTCCCCGAGATGCGTGACCGCTTCATGCGCGCGTTCGGGTAGCCCGGCTTCCTCCTCGCCATTGAACAGGCCTTCCACAAAACCTTCGACTTCCTGTGCGCGTACCAAGCCCAGATTTCCCAGATTGGCACTGGTTGGTTCCAGGGGAACACGAGTGGCTCGAAATGGCTTCTTCGGGTCCTGATGGTTGGCCAGTTCATTCCACAGGCCCATGACCAGAGCGCCAAGCAGCGCATTGGCGTCACCCACGCTGTCAAACTCGGGCAAGGTTCCACCCCACAGGCCGGCGATAACCGCCATGGGTTGCACGGCGGGATCGGGACAGGCGATGTTACCCAGCAACCGCGTCCTCACTT
>Ga0209643_1002120_pt1 | contig 14169 bp, 10 predicted proteins | sample AutmiccBRH37_all_FD_187383 | JGI IMG/M metagenome (GOLD analysis project Ga0209643, IMG submission 187383) | Deep subsurface microbial communities from Mt. Terri, Switzerland - Autotrophic microbial communities BRH/37_all (SPAdes) (version 2) | ecosystem: Environmental > Aquatic > Deep... | reverse complement strand
TCCAATTCTCCCGCGACCGGGACGCTGGATCCTATCGGCTGCACGGCGAGAGACGCGCGGTCCTCCATGCCCCAAATGCCATGCGCATTCTGGCGACGGCGCGCGGCGCGGCCGACAACAGCGTGTGCCTATTTCTCCTCGATCCAAACGCCGAAGGGGTAACCGTGCGTCCCTATCGCATGATCGACGACCAGAATGCCGCGGATATCACGTGTCGCGATGTCGTCGTCGCCGATGCGGACTGTCTCGCGGGAGCTGGAATTGGGAGCATGCTCGCGTCGGCGCTGGGCGCGGCCGCGATTGCCAATGCCGCTGCCGCCGCCGGCGCGATGGAAGCGCTCAATGAACTCTCGCTCGACTATGCCAAGGCCCGCACCCAGTTCGGCAAGCCGATCGGGAGGTTCCAGGTTCTGCAGCATCGCCTGGTCGACATGATGATCGCAGAGCGCCAGACACGAACCCTGGCACGGCATGCGGCGCGCGCCCATGACGACAACGCCGCCGCATGGTTGCGCCTCGCATCGGCCAGCAAGGTGACGGCGGGCAAGGCCGGACGCTTCGTCGGCGAGCAGGCGATCCAGATCCATGGCGGAATTGGAATGACGGAGGAATACGCCGCTGGGCATTACCTCAAGCGGTTGCTGCTGCTCGGTGCGCAATTTGGCGACGCCGAGTTTCATCTGCGCCGGTTGGCGGCCGAAGACCATGACAGCGAGTTGCCATGCTCTCTCCCGCGCTGAATGAAGAGACGGTTGCGCGCTATCGCCGCGAGGGGCTATGGGCCGGACGCACGCTGATCGACGATGCGTGCGAGCTCGCCGCGACCGGCGGCTCGGCGCCGGTGTTCCTCGGCGAGACATGCGCCACGGATTACGCGTCGCTGCTCGCGGACGCGCATGCGCTCGCGGCGGCGCTGTGGGAGCGGGGCTTGCGGCCCGGCGACGTGATCGCGTTTCAGTTGCCGAACTGGATCGAGACGGCGGTGATCAATCTCGCAGCCTGCAGGCTCGGGCTTGTGTGCAATCCTCTGATGCCGATTTACCGCGACGCCGAACTCGCGTTCATGCTCAACGACTCGCGAACGCGAGCGGCCTTTGTCCCCTCATCTTTCCGGGGGTTTGACTTCGATGAAATGTATGCACGTTTGCGCCCCGAACTTGCGCATCGCCCGACTGTGATCACGGTACGCGGGACGGGTGATGCCGGTGAGCGCTACGAGGACCTTCTCGCGGCGGGACAGGGGCGTGCGGTTACATGGCCGCAGGTTTCCCCGAGCGATACCAAACTGCTTCTTTACACATCGGGAACGACAGGGCGCCCCAAAGCCGTCCTGCATTCGCACGAAACGCTGGCGCGCGCTGTGAAACTGAGCGCCACGCATTGGGGGATCGCGCCGGGTGATGTCGTCCTCATGCCGTCGCCGGTCACGCATGCAACCGGCTATGCGAGCGCGCTTGAGCTGCCATTCCTGCAGGGCACGCGCACGGTGTTGATGGAGCGGTGGGACGCCGCCGAGGCGGTGGCGCTCATCGAGCGCTACAATATCGCCGCGACGATCGGCGCGACGCCGTTCCTGAAGGAGCTGACGGCGGCGGCGCGCGCGTCGGGGTCGCGTCTGCCCAGCCTTCGTGTTTTCGCGTGCGGCGGCGCTGCGGTTCCGCCCGAGGTCATTTACGAAGCCAATCGCGTGTTCGCCAGGCAGCCGGCATTCCGCGCCTATGGAAGTTCGGAAGTGCCCTATGTCGCGCTCGGCCGTCCCGGCGGCGCCAGCGCCGATGAGGCCGCGACCACCGACGGTCAGGTTATCGACTACGACGTTCGAGTCCGCGACGACGAGGGGCGCAACCTTGCCCCCGGCCAGGCGGGAGAGATCGTCGCGCGCGGTCCTGCACTGTTCCTGGGCTATGCGAACGCCGGCGATACCGACGATTGCTTCACGGCTGATGGCTATTTCAGGACCGGCGATATCGGCGTGCTGACAGCCGCGCGGTGGCTCACCATCACCGGCCGCAAGAAGGACCTGATCATTCGCGGCGGGGAGAACATCTCCGCCAAGGAGATTGAAGACGTGCTGCACCGCCATCCCCAGATCGCGGAGGCCGCGGTGGTGTCGATGCCGCACGAGCGGCTGGGAGAAGGCGTGTTCGCATTTGTGATTACACGGGACGGCGCGGCGCTCGATTTTGACGCGCTTGTTGCCCATCTGCGCACCAGCGGTCTCGCCCGGCAGAAACACCCCGAGCGCATGACAATCGTGACGCAGTTTCCGCGCACGGCGTCCGGAAAAATCCGCAAGGACATTTTGCGGCAGATGGCAGTCCAGATCGTTGCCGCTGCGGCCACAGTTGGATCACATGAAACGGATGGAGGCCTTATGAAAACCACAGCTCATTCCCCGCGCATGATCGCTCCGGATCTGGTCGCGATGGCGGACAAGGAGATGCGGATCGTCGCGGGTCTCAGGACGGGCGACGGGCAACTTGTCTTTCCCATGCCGACTCACGAGAGCGAAAAGGCCGCGTACGAAAAAATTCTGCTGAGCGGGCGCGGCACGCTGTGGTCGTGGACCGTGCAGCGCTTCCGCCCGAAAACGCCGCCCTATCGCGGTCCGGACGGCGATGCGTTTCGCCCGTTCTTCGTCGGCTACGTCGAATTTCCCGAAGGCATCGTAGTGGAGGGGCGGATCGACGCCCGGGTGGATGTCGACGAGCTGCGGATCGGCATGCCGATGGAGACGACCGCTATCGCGAGCTTTACCGACGAGGACGGCGAGGTGGTCCACACCCACGGATTTCGCCCGGTTGACCAACATCACAACTCAAATCGGAGCTGAACGGCAATGAGCAAGGTTTATATCATCGGTGCGGGGATCCGCCCTTTCGGACGCCACGAGGCATCCGGCGTTGAACACGGCGTCATCGCGGCGCAAGAAGCAATGCGCGACGCGGGCGTCGCCTGGAAGGAGATGAACTTTGCATTCGGCGGGTCGTGGCACGGCGGAAAGCCAGATGCCGCGCTGCGCTTCCTCGGGCTCACCGGCGTTCAGTTCATCAATGTGGCGAATGCCTGCGCAACCGGCGGCTCCGCGCTTCTGTGCGGCTATTCGGCGATCAAGTCGGGCGACAGCGATCTGGGCCTCGTAATGGGCTTCGACAAGCATTCGCGCGGCGCCTTCAATGAGCAGCCGGAGGACTGGGGCCTTCCCGACTGGTATGGCGAAGCGGGATACATGCTGACGACGCAATATTTTGCGATGAAGATCCAGCGTTATATGGCGTTGTATGGCGTCACCAGCCGCGCGCTCGCGCTGGTCGCGGAGAAGGCCTACCAGAACGGTGCGCTGGCGCCTCACTCGTGGCGCAAGCAGCCGGTCGATGCAGACACCATCCTGCACTCGCCGATGGTCAGCGATCCCTTGACCAAATACATGTTCTGCTCGCCGTCCGATGGCGGCGCGGCGCTGGTGCTGGCAAGCGAGAAGAAAGTGCGCGAACTCGGCGTCAAGGGCGTTGAGGTGCGCGCGGTGACGGTGCGCAGCCGGGTGCCGGGATCGTTCGAGGTTTTCGCGCCGTCCCTCGATGCAGGGGGCGGGCGGTCGGCGACCGAACTGGCGTCGGCTGCGGCCTATGAAATGGCGGGTGTCGGGCCGGCCGATATTTCGCTCGCGCAGATTCAAGATACCGAGAGCGGCGCCGAGGTGATGCACATGGCCGAGAACGGCTTTTGCGCCCATGGCGAGCAGGACCGGATCTTGAGCGAGGGCGGCTCGCTTCTCACCGGGTCGCGGCCGATCAACACGGACGGCGGGTGCCTCGCCTGCGGTGAGCCGATCGGTGCCTCCGGGTTGCGGCAGATCTACGAGAATGTGATTCAGCTGCGCCAGCAGGCCGGTAAGCGCCAGGTGAATGCGCCGAAACTCGGTTACACGCAGGTATATGGCGGTCCGGGAGTTTCGGCGGTCTCGATCCTGGGGCTGTAGGTTCGCGCGCGAATTGGCGGCTACTCGATCATGCGTTGACGCAGCGCGATGGCGACGGCGTGAGCACGATCGGACGCATCCAGCTTTTCGTAGATATTGCTGAGATGCGTCTTGATCGTTTCCTCGCTGAGCGACAGGCGGGATGCAATTTCCTTGTTGCCAAGCCCGTCGGCGAGGCATTCGAGGATCTGCAGCTCTCGCAATGATAACAGCTTGCGCGTCTCCAGCGTGCGCGCCTCGTGAGAAAATCGCTTGAGGAGCGGCATCGTCACTTCGGCCTGCAGATAGCCGCTGCCCACCGCGACGGCGGAAATCGCGCGGATGAGTTCCTCGCGTGTCGCCGTCTTGAGCAGGAAGCAGCTGGCTCCGGCATTGATCGCGCCCCAGACATATGCGGGGTTGTCGTACATCGTGAATACCGCGATGCGGATATCGGGGTCGATTTTCAGAATTTCCGGAATGGCGGCAAGGCCGCTCAATCCCGGCATCTTGAGATCAATCAGAACCACCTTCGGCTTGAGTTCCGCGACCTCCGCGAGGCCGACAAGCGGGTCGCCGCTCTGGCCCACCACCTCGATCGTGTCCGTGCCCTCCAGCATCGCCGCCACGCCCTGGCGGACGGCATTGTGATCGTCGATGAGGTAGGTGCGAATCTTAGACATGCGGCTCAAACCGGACCGAGATCTTCGTGCCGTGACCAGGACTGCTCTCGATGCTGAGAACCCCGCCAGAGACTTCGGCGCGCTCGCGCATGGTCAGCAACCCGAAATGGCCGACCGGCGTGCGGGAGGGATCGAATCCGACGCCGTCGTCCGTGATTGTCAGCACGACCGCACTGCCGTGGCGTTTAAGGTCGATCGACACTGATTTGGCATTCGAATGTTTGCGGGCATTCAAAAGCGCCTCCTGCATCAGGCGGAACAGCATCGCATCCTCCTTTGACCGCCAGCGTCGCAGCGCAGGATCGAGATTGGTTGTAATCGAGAAGGGCACTACATTGGAAATGAGCGCGACATGTTCGGAGATCGCTTCCGACAGGCCGAGCTCGTCGAGCACCGTAGGCCGAAGCTCGTTCATGAAGGCACGAATGTAGGAGGTGAAGGCCAGAAGTTGCGACCGCAGATTTTCGAGGCGCTCGCGTAGAAGTTCATCCTTCGCGGCGCGTATGCACTCATCAAGGCCGCGGTTGAGCGAAAACGATCGCTCGCCCATGGCATCGTGCAGATCGCCCGCCAATTTCTTGCGCTCGTTCTCCTGCGCGTTGATGAGGCTGTGGAGAAGATCCTGCGTGCGGTCGCGTTCCCTTTCAAGCGCCTGCGACTGGGTCAGGGCGCGCCTCAGATTTGAAATCGCCCACGACGACATCAAGCTGCCGAAGACGTAGGAATAGCTGAGGAACAGCAGGATGAACATGACCAGCTTCAGATCACGGTCGTCCGGTGGCTCCGTCAGGAAGACCGCGAAAGCCAGGATCGCGTTGAAGACCAGGATGAGAATCGCCTTGCGCCCGCCGAAGCGGAAGGCGGTGGCCAGTATCGTAAAATAGAAGAACGGAACGAACGGCGAGGACGATTTGCCCATCGCCATGCACATCATGAAGGTCAGGATGGAATCGCCTACCGTTCCCACCCACGCGGCCACGATCAGGTGCTTTTGCGTGCGCAGCCACGCATGCAGGAACGTGACGTAGACGACGCTTGCGAGATACGAAACCCAAACGAAGTTGAAGCCGAAGGGATAACCGGTCCACACGATCGCGGCGCCCCAGCCCAGCATGCCGATGCGCCGCACCCACATGATGTTCTGTTCGACCTTGAAGAGCCGTCGCGCGGCTTCCTCCCGTTCGTGGCTGGCCACGAACGGGCTTAATTCCTCCCGCCCTGCGAAGACGGAAACGGCCGGGTTATCGAGCGTCATCGGACCGAAACAGCGTGATACTGCCTCCACAGATCGAACCGCCGGCGGCGCGGGCGTGCTTGCCGGCCGTTCTTCTCACTTCAATGCGCGCAGGAACTCCAGGATGACGGCGTTGGTCTCCTCTGCGCGCTCCTGCTGGATCCAGTGACCCGACCCTTTCAGCACGCGGCTGCCGAGCCAATTGGGAATCATCTCCGGCGCGCGCTCGATCGCTTCGGCGCCCCACCATGTCGCGACGTCGTACTCCGCGCCGAGAAACATTGCGGGGACCTCAAGCTTTTTGCCTTGCTGCGGCGCGAGGTCGTGCCAGTCGTTTTCGATATTGTAGTAGTAGCTCAAGGGACCTGAGAATCCGCCGCGTTCGAGCGCATCGACATAAACGTCCAGATCGGCATCGGTGAACCAGTCGGGCATCTTCTGGGGCGTCATGAAGCGGTCGCGCATGCGGGTGCCCGGCTTGACGCACAGCGCGCTGCCGCGCGTCAGCGCGATCGGGTCGGCGCCCTCGAGCTGAAGTCCGGCGCCGGCCAGTGCGTCGCCCGAGACGGTCCAGGTGATGTCGCGCACCCAGCCGCGCAGGTCAGATTCGATCTCCTCGATCACCGGTCCCAGACCGGCGAAGTAATCCTGGTAGAACTCCTGGCCCGGACCGGCCATCAGCGCATGCATTTCGTGGGGCGGGCGCTCGCCGAACGGCGCGCCCGGCAGCGCGATGATGCCGCGTCCGGAAAACGGCACGCTGATTCCCAGCACGCCCTTGAAGATCTTGGGATGGAGCCAGGCCGCAGTCCACACCACCGGTGCGCCCCAGTCATGCCCCATCAAGATCGCTTCCTTCTCACCCAGCGCGCCGACCAGCCCGACGAGATCGTTGACCAGCGGGTGAATGCGGTAGGCGTCGCGCTGCCAGAATTTCGAGGAGCTGCCATAACCGCGCTGGTCGATCGCAACCGCCCGGTAGCCGGCCTTGGCGAGGACCGGAAGCTGAAAACGCCACGAGTACCACAGCTCGGGAAAGCCATGGACAAGGATGACCAGCGGTCCTTCCCCTTCCTCGACGACATGCAGCCGGACGCCGTTCACGTCCACGAGCCGGTCCTTGCGATCCCCCATACGTTCCTCCTGAATATTCTGTCTTGGTTGGTTGTCTCAGGGCAGGCTCGCCGTGCTCTCGCCGATCCCGCCATTGTCGAAGTTTCGTTCGATCAGTGTCTTCTTGAATCTCAGCCGAGTCATCAGCCATTTTCCCAAAACGCGGGCGATTACACCGGGGCTCATCAGAACGGTGGGCGGCGATACGAAATGAGTCACGCTCAAGAAGCGGCGGTAAATGTCCGGGTCCTCATGCATCAGCTCGATGACACGGTCAGTGTACCAGTTGTGGATGCGAAAGTAGAACGGGCGTTTTTTGCGCGCGCCCTCGATCCAGGAATAGCGGAGGTTCTGTTCGCGAATCACGATCCAGATGAGATCGGAGATCTTGGCGATTTTCTTGTAGTAGCGGTGGACGAAGGCTTCGTCCCGCACGGCACGCGTGCGCAGCAGAATGCGGAGTTCTTTCAGTTCGAGCAGGGCCTTGGGGATGCCGGCGCCTGAGACGGGGTCCGCGCTGCAATAGGCGTCACCGACGCTCACCAGGCCGGAGGGCAGGCGGCGCATGTCCTCGTAGCGGTAACGCTGCATGGTGGGGTATCGGAAGTTGTAGACCGGCGAGCATGGCTCAAGACCGTCGAGTTCATCGCCGATGACCTGGGATGGCATCAGGCGCGCGAACTCGCGAAACTCCTCCGCGTTGCGCGGCGGTGTGTAACAGTTGTATCCGATCAGCGACGTCGTGAGGACCGTGCGGCTGCTGTCGGTATAGTATTGCGCGGCATAGTGTTGCTGATTGGGCCGGTAGGCGTAGCAGATCACCGACACCTTGTCGCGCCACCTGCGCTCGGGCGGTACGCGATGCTGCATGCTGGAATAGAAGCAGTTGATGTGATCCTCCTCCACTTCGGGCTTGGCGTAGCCGAGCCGTGAAAGGAGCGCGGGAACGGGTGTGTTTTTACCGGCCGCATCGACGACGAATTCGGCCGGGATGACCTCCTGGCGTCCATTGTGCTCGCTCACCACGCCGATCACCGCGCGCGTCTCCTTGTCGTAGATCAGTTCGCGGACCACGTTTTCGTAGCGGTATGAAATAGCGGTCTCATGGTCGAGACGGCGGCGGATGCACCATTCGAGCAGCGGCCGCCCGGCACACACGATCTCGATCCCGGTTTTCGCGACTTTTTTCCAGGATCCGGCGAGCATCAAGCGATATTGCTCGCCCATGTCCACCTTGAAGGCGCCCGCTTTCACCATGTCGTCCACGATGCCGGGGAAAATGGTTTCAAGTTGCTGCTGGCCGGCGATCAACAGATGATGCAGGTGCCAGCCCTGCGCGGCCCCGGGGCGTCCTTCCATTTTGCGATGCCCCTGGTCGGATTCGAGCACCACCACCTTGCCGAACGTCTCGGTGAGGATTTTCGAGGCGGCGATCCCGGCGATCGAGCCACCGATCACAACGGCGGTGCCGCGACCTGCGTGCTCGATCGCGGACAAATCGAGTGCACTGAGCTGAACGGTATCGCCGGGCGCTGCGGGGCGCGCGCCGGTCGGGACGAACTTCTCATAATAGAGATTTGCGTTGCCGAAGCCAGCCGCAAGCAGCCAGTCGCGAGTCGCATCGACCATCGCGGACGGGCCGCAGAGATAGACGTCGATCTCGCCGCGATGAAGATCCGCGGTCTCGAGCAGGTCAGTGACCAGCCCGGTCTTGCCGCTCCACGCGGCCGAGGGGTTGCTCACGATCGCTTTCCAGCTGAAGCGCGGCTCGTCCGCCGCGAGCTGATCGAGCCGATCGGTCAGTACCAGATCGGGAGCATTCGTCACCCCGTAAATCAGATGGACCGGCTGTACAGGGCCATCCCGCACGAGTTGCTGCGCGATCGCGAGAATTGCAGAAAGCCCTGTCCCGCCCGCCATCAGCAGAACCGGCCGCGTGCTGTCGCGCAGGAAAAATCCACCCTTGCTGCCGCGAATTTCAATCTGGGCGCCGGGTTTGGCACTGCTGCGCAGCCAATCCGACATCGTGCCCTGAGGAAGCAGGCGGACGAGAAATTCGATCTCAGTCCCGTCGCCCTGTGCATGCGCATAGGAGTAGCTGCGCCAGCAGTCAGTACCCGGCACGTGCAGCTGCGCGAACTGGCCGGGCTTGAAGCTCAACTTCTCCGGCAACGTGGAGATGTCGAGCGCCAGCAGAGCGGTCGACGGCGAGAGTTGCTCGACGCGCGTGATGAGGGCTGTACCCGTGACGATCCGCGCCGCGTTGCGGCCGAGCGGATAATCCAGCTCGATCACGCAGTCGGACGTCACGCGGGTCTGGCAGGTCAAGATCCGTCCCTGCTTTTTCTCGGTCTGGTTCAACCCGATCGATTGACCCAGCTCATATGTGCCCTGAGTGCAGCGCCCGACACAAGTTCCGCATACGCCGCTTTGGCACTCGCTGACCACCGGCACGCCGCTCGCCTCGGCGGCATCGAGCAGGGTTTGCCCCACTTCGACGGGCATCAATCGTGATCTACCGTCGGAATAGCGGACAGTGACATTGTACGACATGGACGAACTCCGGCTTCAGGATACGTGTCGCAGTCTCCGGAGTCGGCGTGCCGCATGCCATCGCGCGAAGCGGTGATCCCCCAACCTCAATTGGGGGGCGGGCGATCTTCTTGCCGGGCCATGCGTTGTGTGCGGTGCACCACGGGGAGGTGCGCGCGATGTGACCCCGGCAGGATGCGTCCTTCGATCCTGCTATTCGCGCAGGCCCGCCTTGCGCAGACCTTCCATAATGTGGGCCAGATCAGCCGGCGCGGTATTCCACTTCTTCAGCTCGGTACGGACTGAGATATCGGGCTTCGCCATGAACATTTGATCCAGCGATGCGGCCGCATCCTCGAGACCGAGTTGGCCTTTTGCTGCTGCGACAAGCAGGTGGGTCCAATAGAAATGCGGCAGCGCGACCTTCTGAATATCGGAAATCGCGTCCTCATAGGCCTTCTGATAGTAATGGAGCCGCGCGAAACTGAAGTGGTACCAGCCTGGATGCAGGGGATTGAGCTCCTGCGCGCGCCGCGATAATGCAGCGCCGCGTTCGAACTCACCCATAAACGCGAGATAGTGACCGACGTCGGCAAGAGTTTCGGGATCGTTCGGATTGAGACGAATGGCAAGAGTCGATTCGGATTCGAACTTGTCGTTTTCGCCGCGAAAGAAATGCACGATCGCAAGCCAGCAACGCGCATAGGCGTTCTGCGGATCCAGCTGTGTCGCGGCAAGTGCGTGGACCAGCGCGCGGCCTATTGGATTGGGTCGCGGATTCATGTCGAAACGGTGCTCGCCGAGATATACATTCGCGAGCAGGGCGTGCGCCTCCGATGACATCGGATCGAGCTCGACGGCGCGCTCCAGCAGGTCGCGCGCTTCGGCGTGCATCTCGGCGCTGAGCGCCCAGGTATAGCGGCGCGCGCGCAGGAGACAGTCATAGGCATCCAGCGCCGTCCGGTGCTTCTTCAATGCATGCTGGAGAACGACATCCTGCAATTTTACGCCGAGCGCGGCCGCGATCGTGCGTGTCACCTCATCCTGCAACTCGAAGATGTCGCCCATGTCCCTGTCATAGCGGTCCCCCCACAGATGCAGCCCATGAACACCATCGACGAGTTGCACGGAAATCCGCACGCGCCCGGCGGCGCGCCGCACGCTGCCTTGTACGATATAGTTGGCGCCGAGTTGCGCGCACACGTCGCGAATGTTGATCGCGCGGCCCTTGAACTGAAATGTCGATGCGCCCGCAATCACCCGCAGATCGCGAAACCGCGACAGGTTCGTGGTGATGTCCTCGGTCAATCCGTCGGAGAAATATTCATCGGCCTCCGCACTGAGATTCGAAAAGGGCAATACCGCCAGCACGGGCCGTGCCGCGCTTTCCGCCGTACCCGCGGCCTCGGAGCGCAGCTGTGTCTCGCGCGCATGCTGAGCGACCGCCTCCGCACCGTCATTGCTCTCGATCGTGACCGATCCCGTGAACTCGAATCCACGTCCTCTGACCGTGCGAATCAGGGATTGCCCGTCGCCGCTTTCCTGCAACGCACGGCGCGCGGACTTGATGCAGCTCGCGACCGTCGCGTCGGAGACCGAGCGACCCTTCCAGACCTTCTCGATGATGTCGTCGCGGCTGATCACCCGGCCCGGATTGGCGAGCAGGTGGACCAGCAGATCGAACACAAGCGGCTCCACATGGAGCGCGCGGGCGTTGCGCCGCAGCTCGTAGCGCTCGGTATCGGCCTCGAAATCGTTAAAGCGGTACCGCATCTCCTGTCCTCGTCAGGTCCACTCAAATCCGCGCCCGGCACCTTCGTACCCCACTTTCCCGGACTTTCGCGCCTCTTCAGAAAATCCCCCCGATTCCCCCGAACAATTCCCGGCCTCTGTTCAAGCAAGTCCCTTCGACTTGCCCGAGGATGAACCATCAACAGGCCAGAGCAAGCAGATTCTGGCGAACCGGACATGCACACGCAGGAGATAACACATGACAACGATGACGACGTCAGTTTTGGAACCGGACTACGGCGCGATCAAGGCCAAGCAGAACGCGGCCTGGGCTTCCGGCGACTATGCGAAAATCGGAACGACATTGCAGATTGTCGGTGAGACGCTGGCGGAAGCGATGGATCTGGCGCCAGGTGCGAAGGTGCTCGATGTCGCCGCCGGCAACGGAAACGCGACCCTGGCGCTCGCGCGCCGCTGGTGCAACGTAACGTCTACGGATTATGTGGATTTGCTTCTTGAGCGAGGGCGCGTGCGTGCGGAGGCCGAGGGCCTTGATGTCGAATACCGGATGGCGGACGCGGAAAATCTGCCCTTCCAAGACGGCAGTTTCGATGCCGTGGTTTCGACGTTCGGGGTGATGTTCGCGCCGCGTCAGGAAGTGGCCGCCGCCGAAATGCTGCGCGCCTGCCGCTCGGGTGGGGCGATCGGCATGGCGAACTGGACGCCGGAGGGATTCATCGGCGAGCTCTTCAAGACGATCGGCCGCCATATCGCGCCCCCCGCCGGCGTCAATTCTCCGGCACGGTGGGGTACGAAGGACTGGCTTAAGAAGACGTTCGGTTCACACGCGCGCACACTCGCTATCGCCGACAGAGAGTTTATATTCCGCTATCGTTCACCAGACCACTTCGTCGAGATCTTTCGGACCTACTACGGACCGGTCCACAAGGCGTTTCTGGCGCTGGATGCTGGCGGTCAGAGCAAGCTCGCCGAGGACCTTCACGCGACCATCGGGCGATTCAATACAGCGCGGGATGGGACAATGCGCGTACCTTCAGCGTATGCTGAAGTTGTGGCAGTCAAACGGTAGTGTGATGCGGGACGCTTTGTCCGTCACGAACAAAAAAAGGGGAGTTGCGGCAATGAACGCGGAAACCAAAAGAAAATTACTCAAGTGGGCGCTGATCGCGTTCGGCGTTATCTTTTGTCTTGTGTACCCGATCGGGCTCGTGTGGCCGGCGGGCTGGGTCTGGCACGGCGGACATGGACAATATTATCTCCAGATGATCTGCGGGCTTTATTTCGTGCTGGGAATTTTCCTGATCATCGCATCGCGAAACCCGGCGGAGCATCGAAGCCTGTTGTGGTTCACGGTCTGGTCGAGCGTTGTTCATGCCGGCATCATGGCCGTGCAGGCGGTGGTCGACGGGCACGAGCTTGGGCATCTCATCGGGGATGTGCCGGCGCTGCTGATCGTGGCCGTCGTCATTGGCTATCTCATGCCGAAACGAAACGCGTCGACGATCGCGGTCTAGTTTCCCGAATTGCAGCCGCCCGAAGCCGCGGTCCCGTCCGCGGCTTCGGCGCGTCTGCGCTCGCGCCGCGGCCTCATCCGTCGAGTTCGGGGTAGTGGCGGAAAAGGCCTTCCTGGTTGAATGGAATCCGACGGTCCGATACGAGGTAGCGCGCAATCCGCGGGCGCTCGCGAACCCGGTCATGAAGCGCGCCGAGGCGCGGATACCGGCGCTCCAGCCGCTTCGTCGCCCGGGGATATGCGTAGCGTAATCCATCGATCACCTGGAACAGCGACACATCGGCGTAGCTCACGCGCGCGCCGGCAAGATAGCGGTCGCCTTTGGGATTTTTCGACAGCACGCGGTCGAAATAGCCGAAGAATTTCGGTAGCCGCGCGAGACGAAGATCCCGTGCGCGCCGGGCGGCCTCCGGCTTCTGGTCTTCGTAGTAGAGGCCCGACGCGATCGGGTGATGGGAGTCATGAATTTCCGAGACGAGATCGGCAATCGTCAACTGAAGCTGGTGAACCCACAGGCGCCCGGTTTCGCTGCTCGGCGCGAGCGCGTGCCGCTCGCCAAGGAACAGCAGGATGTTCGAGGTCTGCCCGATGACGCGCCTGCCCGCGACGAGGAACGGCGGCGCAAACGGGAGATATGTGAGGGACGTGTCCTCAAGGATCGCCGTCATCGCGGAGAAGCCTGGTGCGCCGTCGCGGGCCAGATCGTCATAGGGTGCGCCGCACTCTTCCAACGCAAGTCGCACAAATTCGCCGCGTCCCTGGATCGAGGGCCAGTAGTGAAGCTGATATCGCATGATGGGAACGTCCTATCGCACAGGGACGCCGGGGTTTGGCGCAAAGACACTCGCCCGCAATGCCGGGTGCGTCAACACCGCAACGTTCACGGCCCCAGAATCGCGGGCGTGCGCTATAGCGCCGCTTGCGGGGGCGTGGGTACCTCGCACCCTGTGGCGCAGCAGCGCCCGGGTTGCTTCGATGCCCGTGTGCCGTCCGCGAGCAATCCGCGGCCCAGCAGGGTTTCGACGAGTTCGACTTTCTCCGCGACCGGATAGTTGCGCCAGATCTCGCGCTTCATCGCCTCGGGCGAGCCGCCGCCGTGCAGTGAAATGATGGAGTACCAGCCACCCTGATGCGAGGCGGTGAGATCCTCGATCAGGCGCGAGACTTCGAGGCGCTGCTCGGCGGGAATGTCGGGACGGCCGGCAAGCACGGCCGACAGCGATGCCTGCGTCTCGGGATTGTGGTCCTCGTCAGGGCCGGGCAGGGCGACGATCAGGCCGCCCGAAACGTAATGCGCGAGCCGGTGCATATCGTAAATCTTGGTCGCCAGCAGGAGCTTGCCGATATTCGAGAACACTGGATCGGGCATAACGTTGCCCGCCGG
>Ga0209643_1002116_pt1 | contig 14198 bp, 18 predicted proteins | sample AutmiccBRH37_all_FD_187383 | JGI IMG/M metagenome (GOLD analysis project Ga0209643, IMG submission 187383) | Deep subsurface microbial communities from Mt. Terri, Switzerland - Autotrophic microbial communities BRH/37_all (SPAdes) (version 2) | ecosystem: Environmental > Aquatic > Deep... | reverse complement strand
AGGCACAAATGAAGAGGATTATATTACTGCAGCTCGCAAAGAAGCCAAAGAGGATGATGCAATAAATAACTTCAAAAAAGATTTTGATACAATTGACCCTGACAAGAAACTCACGGGTATTGGTATTTTATGTGTTTGTGATAAATTGATAACCGGCTTTGATGCGCCAATTGAACAGGTTATGTATTTAGATAAAAACCTGCGAGAACACGATTTATTGCAAGCCATTGCAAGAGTAAACCGTACCAAGAAAGGAAAAATGCATGGATTGGTTGTTGACTATTTTGGAATTACAAAAAACTTAAACCTTGCTTTGGGAATATACACAGACCAGGAAGCTACAGACAACAAAGCAACCCTTGATGAATTCAAAGAATATTTTAAAGATATTAATGATGAAATTCCAGAACTGGAACTGCGGTATAATAAAATAATTCAATTTTTTATTGCGAATGGAATTCCGGATTTCGAAGATTTTTTACAGCAAAAAACAGCAGTAAATCGAGAAATCAGTCTCGTTGAAAAAGTAATCGAAATAGTCGGTGATTTAAAATTAAGAGCCGAGTTTGATATTTTGGTCAAAAATTATTTTGACCGCCTCGACTTATTATTTAGTGAAGCAGAAACGCAACGAAAATATTGGATACCTGCCAAAAGAATAGGTTATTTGCTTTGGCGTATTCAATATCATTATAGGGATGCTCCTTTGGATATTGGTTGGGCAAGTGAAAAGGTTCGTAGGCTTATTGATAAGCATCTTGAATCAATGGGAATTAAACAATACATTGATGAAGTCTCAATTTTTTCAGATAATTTTCCAATTAAAATAAACAGTCTTTACGGCAACAGTAAATCAAAGGCATCTGCAATGGAACACGCACTCAGAGGCCACATAAAAGTAAGTTTGCAAAATAGCGACCCGGCTATGTACCGCAAATTTGATGATAGAATTAATGACCTGATTATAAAATATCAAAACAATTGGGATCAACTGGTAGTTGAATTGGAGGAATTAAGAAAGGAAATTGCCGATGGCAGAAATGAATTGGAATTAAAGGTTCCAATTTATCAAGCGCCTTTCTTCGATTTAATTGGATTGGCTTGTGAAAATAATGAGCAGAAAACAAAGGAAACCGAACTGATAAAACTCTCAAATGAAATAATGGCTGCCATATTTGAAAGTATTGTAATTTCCGACTTTTGGAGCAAAGCAGATGAAACGCTTAAATTGACAGGTAAAATTGAACAGTTAATTCGTTTCTCAGGCGTGCCAAGTATTGAAGCTAAAGACAAAGAAATTACATCAGATATTTTGAAACTCACAAAAAATAACCATGTTGAAATACTTAGGTGTTTGAAATGAATTTAAACGGACTTGAAATAGAAATTAGACGTTCTAACAGGACAAAAACCCTTTCAATTAACATTGAAAGAGATGGTTCTGTGAATGTCATAGTTCCTGTTGATTTAGAGGAATCTAAAATAATGGATATCATCAAATCAAAAGAATATGAGATTCATAAGCGGATTACAAATAACCGGGAATTAAATAAAGAGCGCATTGACAGGAAGTTTGTGCCTGGTCATTCGTTTTTATATTTGGGTAAAAGTTATAATCTTCACATTGTGGAAAATCAAGAAATACCTTTAAAACTTTATAATGGTAAGTTTCTGTTAGCTTCAAAATCAGTAACAAAGGCAGAAGAGGTATTTATTAAATTTTACAAGAAACAAGGCAAACCGATTTTAGAAAAAAGAATAAACTATTTTAAAGATTTTATTGCGGAAAAACCTAAAGAAATTAAAATAGTTGACTTAAAAACGCGATGGGCTTCGTGCACGCCAATGGGTAATTTAAATTTTCATTGGAAATGTTTTATGGCGCCACTTTCTGTTTTAGATTATTTGATAGTCCATGAGTTGGTCCATTTAAAACATTTAAACCACTCACGACAATTTTGGGATGATGTTTCCGTAATTGTGCCAGATTATAAGGATCACGAAAATTGGTTGCGTAAAAATGGTGTTAAACTGACTTTGAATGATAATTTGTAGTATTTAAAATTACAGGTGAATTAAAAAACATCCTGCGTAAATTAAAATGATATAACCAATTTTTATTGTGATAAAACAAGTTGGCAAACATTAAAATGAGATTAACAAAACTAATTTTACTCGGATTATTAATATTTAGTTGTAAATCAAAACAAACTATTAAAGAACAACCAGAAAAGATTTTTGATATTCAATCTGGATACGAAATCCAAAAGATGACGAAAAATGGAATTGAATTTAATTTTGTAGTAAACAAGTATTCCGACACTCTTAAAACTTGGACAACTGACCCTGAATTTAAAACTCCAGAAGGTTATAAAATTGGAACTAAACTAAATGAAATTCCACAAACTCAACAGAACAAAATTTATAAATTATCAGGATTCGGATATTTTATTAACCTTAATTCCGAATGGAGATTAGCATTCTGTGAAGGAAAAACTTGCACTGACAATTCACCTGACCTGAATTCGATTGTTCAATGGATAGAAAAAAAATAACGTTTGCCGTATATAATTTATGCTCAAATCGGATTTAGTACAAACTGACAAACATTCAATAAAAATATTGCTTCGGCGGAAAAATCTCCGATTTTTAAGCCGCACAAATCATTATACGAACACGTTGTTGTAGCCAATTTAAGACAAAAAAAACTTTATGGATATTTTTTTTATACAATTTACATTTGGAGTTATATTATTCTTTTTAATTAATTGGATAGGAAAACACTCCTATTCTATAGGTTATATGGGAATCTCTATCTTTGTAAAGGCCGAAGAAGCGCCAGCTCTAAATTTTTTAATTCGTGTATTAACTCCAATTGTTTATTTAATAATAATTTCATCTATTCTTTATTATTTCAATCTTGACAAATATGTAATCGATATTTTCTTAGTTAATATTTATTACATCATTTTTCGTTTATTTTTTAATCTTATTACAAGTAGGGGAAAACTTTTAGATTGGTATAGACAAGCATTATATTGGTCAGCAATTATAATAATTTCTTATTTTGTTTATGATAAAATCATCAGAATTAAAGAAAATATTCTACCTGATTTTACAACAATTGCAAATGAATTATGGATAATAATTCTAATTTTTATCTTTCAAATAACTAATAACATTAGATTTTCTCAAATTGGAACAATTAAAAGAAAAGATAATTATTTAAAATCAAGATATAAACATTTTAATAAACTTTATGGAGAGTTGATTAAAGATATTACGAAAAACGAAGCTTTAGAATCTGTTACTTATGCAATATTGATTTACGAAGATTTCAATCGTCCAAAAATTATACGGATAGTTGAAGACCTTAAACATAAGTTTTCGAATAAAAGTCATACATTAGGTGTAATGCAAGTTAAAAGTGATAAACTAATAAATGACAAAGAAAGCGTGATTTTAGGAACAAACAAAATTGTAAATAGTTGTTATAAATACATTAAAGAAAACTCTATTGAAAAAGAAAAAATTTATGAATGGAACGTAATTAGTAGTATTATATCAGATTATAATATAGGTTCGGAATATTTACACGAAGTGAACGAATTGAGTTATGAAATTAGAAAAACATTTTATCCTAACTCAAAAGATAATTTAGGATACGTTGAATAAAAACTGGCTACAACACCTCATAAAATTTATGCTCAAATCGGAACTAGTACAAACCGACAAACATTCAATAAAAATATTGCTTCGGCGGAAAAATCTCCGATTTTTACGTCGCACAAACCATATACAAACACAAAAGCCAATTCGAAAAAACTTTGCAAATGAAACTAGATACACTAAAATTAAAAAACTTTAGAGGTTACCAAACAGAAACTATTATTCCAATTTCTAATCTTACTGCATTTATAGGAAAAAATGATGCAGGAAAATCCTCTATCCTTGAAGCTCTTGAAATCTTCTTTAATAATTCTTTAGTTAGTTGCGAGAAAGATGATTTAAACATAACAGCTGACAATAATGATATAGAAATAACCTGTGTTTTTTCTGATTTTCCAGATGAATTAATAATAGATGCTGCGAATCCAACAACTCTTCAAGCAGAACATTTATTAAATGTAGAGAATAAACTTGAAATAAAGAAAGTATTTGCTGCAACTGCAGCAAAACCAAAAGAAAAGATTTATATAATTTGTAACCACCCAACTATAGAAAATGGAAATGACTTACTAACTCTTAAAAAAGCTGAGCTAAAACAAAGAGCTAATGTAACCTTGAATATTCCTATAGCAAATTATAATGGTAACGTCAATTCGTCCATTCGACAAGCAATTTGGAACTCGTTTGATAATCTTATTTTACAAGAAACTCAATTATTGGTTGATAAGGAAGATACAAAAAAGGTTTATGAAACTTTAAATTCCTATTTACCAATGTACGCTCTTTTTCAATCAGATAGACAAAGTAGAGATGATGATAAAGAAGTAACTGACCCAATGAAAATTGCTGTTCAACAGGCTTTGTCTGAATTATCTGCTGAACTAGATTATATAAAAGAACAAGTTAGAAATAAGGCAATTGACACTGCAAACCGAACTTTGGCAAAACTTAAAGAAATGTCACCAGAGTTAGCAAATGAATTAATTCCTGAATTCAAAACAGAACCAAAATTCGATTCTCAATTCAAATTAACAATAAAGTCAGAAGAAAATATCCCCATTAATAAAAGAGGCAGTGGAATAAGAAGATTAATCCTATTAAACTTCTTTAGAGCAGAAGCAGAAAGGTTAAGAGCACAAAACCTAGGAAGTCAAATAATATTCGCATTCGAAGAACCTGAAACTTCGCAACACCCGGACCATCAAGAAATGCTAATTCAAGCATTTAAGGAATTAGCAAATACTGGAAACTCACAAATTATATTGACAACTCATACACCAGCTCTTGGAGGTTTACTCCCATTAAACAGTTTGCGTTTCATTCAAAAAAACGGAAATGACAGAACTGTAGAACTGGGAACAGAGGATGTTTTTAAAAAAATCGCTGATACTTTAGGCGTTTTAGCAGTTCCTATTTCTAAAAATGCGAAAGCAATTTTGCTTTTAGAAGGTAAAAGTGATGTGACATTTATAAATCATATGGTAACTCAATTAAAGAATGGTGGGCATATTAACCACACATTTGAGGACAAGAAAATTGCTTTAGTACCAATTGGTGGTTGCGGAAATTTAAAACACTGGTCAACTTTACGCTTAATTGACCAATTTGGTATTCCATATTGTGTATTGCTTGATTCAGACAAAGGAACAAATGAAGAGCAAAAAAATATTGAAACTATTCGGGAATTAACTGATAATGGAATAAAAGCATATCTAACTTTAAAACGTGAGCCAGAAAACTATCTGCATTTAGACGTTCTAAATCTACCAGTTAGAAGTACTTTTAGTTTTACAGATACTTGTGATGCTAAAGTATTAATTGCTGCGGAAAAAACATCAAGAAAACAAAATGTACTTGAAAATTATTGGACTCTTATGTCAACTGAACAAATAAGAGAAGTTGAAAAGTATGAAGACAATGGAACTGAAAGATTTGAATTCACAGAAATGTTTACTGACTTTTTAAGTATTGTAGAATAAATATGAGCTACAGCAACCCACATAAAAATTTGCTAAATTCTGTAAAATAGAATGTCTCTAAAACATAAAAATATTAAATTTAATCATTGGAAAATTGCGTTTTCAAATCCGTAACTTTATATAATCTAAACCGTTGGCGTAATTTAAGAAATGAACAATATAGTTGCAAACATTATAATTGGCATTATAAGTGGATTCTTTGGAGGTCTTCTTGTCTATTTGTATCAAAAGCGTTCAGAAAACGTTGAAAAGAAAAATTATATCCAAAATCAAATAGTATCATCTAAAAAATTGTTGCCAAATGATTTTTTAAACTTTCTTGATATTGGAATGAATATGAAAAAGGTTGACGAATTAATAGGGCTACCTATTTATTCCTATCAAATTGATGATAGTGAGTTATTAATAGATGGTTTAAAAACAAATCTTAATTCATATTATTTTAAAAATTGCTCATTAAAAATTACACACAATAATTTTCAAGTAACATCATATATGTTACAGTCATATGACAATAGTCACATCGAGTTTGATATGCCTAATTCAGATTTTGAAAAAACAATATTAGGAAAATTTGCGGTCGATTCAAGTTTTGAGGAAGTCAAAGAAGTTATTTACGAATCTAACTATAGGGAAAGTTGGTTTGGAATTATTATGTATTTTGGACGTCGAGGCAGTTATTATGACTATTGCTATTTTGGTGATTTAACTAGTGATATTGTCGTAAATGGTGAATTGAAAATAGAAAATTTAATGACGCATCTTATTACTGCATATGGTGTTTCATCAGACTCTCGATTGTTTAGGTATCATTCATATTATTGATGTATAAACAGACTTAAAAATAATATTAGCTAATATCAGTAAGACGAAATATAAATAATCTATGAATATATCATATTACCAGATTCAAATAAGCAGTATTGAAAAAGACATTGCTGACTTTCATAAAAAAATTGCAGATGAAAGTAAAAAAGAGATTGATAAAAGTAAGTGGATATTCCGGAGTAAGCTGACCCCTCCAAGAACACTAAAAATTCAGGTGTTTTCATAAGCATTTTTAACTGCCATTCCGGCGGATGCCGCCCCCCTAAAATATAAAAGAGCGTTAAAGGCAAATTTGCCCATTGTAATCTGTTTTAATTATTCCTGAGTATACTGCCCCCATATTCTCTCTATAATAATCGATTTTGGTTTTATTTGGATAGAATCATGTAGAACCTAGAATTGCTCTAATTGTTTCATGATTCTGAATATAACAGTATTTGAGTATCTTGAACTTATTTTGTGATTTGGGGTCTTATGGCAAATTTCACGCTCTGAGAAGATAGTTTCCGCAATAGTCATATATGAATTAGTTGGCTCTTCTCCAACTGACTCAAAATATTTTGACCATATTTTTATATATTCTTTTTTGTTATTCTTCCTAAATGTGAGACCATTAGATTTCATTGATTCTTTAATTATCAATGTCGATAAATCTCGATAGGTTTCAAGATCTCTATATAGTACACCATCAATCCAAAATTTGTGTGGAATAAATTTTTTCACTTTCACTTTCATTTTTCTATTAAATCTAAGTTGGCAAATTTAGTAAATTTATTGAAACAGTTTTACCAAAAGTAAAGTCGCAAAATTATTCTGTATGAAGTACCATTTCTTCAAGTAGTAAATTAGGTTCCAAATTGCCTGTTTGTATAATTCCAAAAAAGCCGGAGTTATCGTAATGGGTTTAACACCAAACAACGAAACGCAATTGTCATTTTTTAATACGTCAAATACCAAACACCAACCTTTAATGTCTGTAGTTGATAAACTCAACAAAAGTTACGGAAAGAATAAAATAAAGTTTGCCAATCAATCTTTAGGCAGACAATGGAAAATGAAACAAGAAAAATTATCTAAATCATTTACTACTAGGATTGATGAAATAATAACTGTTAAAGTTTAAACATTAAATTGCTGTCTCAGTAAACTTATTTTTCTTAATTTAGTCATCCAAATAATTGCTGCCAATCAAAATAAATAAGAATACAATTAAATTTTAATAGGAAAGCATTGTTGATACTGTGCTATTTTATTTGGGATAAAGCAAGTTGGCGGTAATAAAACAAAAAAATAATCATATGAGCAGACCAGAAATACCACAAATGAATACATGGCCAAGAAATCTAAGCACTTCTCTAGGAGGTGGATTATCTACTTCATTAAATGGAGGGATGTCGACATCACTTAACGGAGGAATGTCAACTTCTCTAAATGGAGGAATGTCGACATCATTGTACGGAGGAATGTCAACATCACTTTATGGTGGGTTGTCAACATCATTATATGGTGGACTATCAACATCACTTTATGGAGGACTATCAACATCACTTTATGGAGGACTTTCAACATCTCTTGGAGGAGGACTATCAACATCTCTAGGAGGAGGGATGTCTACATCTTCTAGTAATGTTTATAGAAGTAATATTCCACCTTGGCCAGTATTTTTAAGAGAACTGGAAAGGAGAGGTTATGATTCTCAGGCTAAATTAATTAGAAGACACTTACCTGATTTTTTGTGGCCTGAAAATTTCTTTAGATAAAAAATACAACCGCCGTGTATAATTTATGCTCAAATCGGATTTAGTACAAACTGACAAACATTCAATAATAATATTGCTTCGGCGGAAAAATCTCCAATTTTTACGTCGCGCAAACCATATTAAAACTCGTTGTCCATAATTTGAAAAAAACCATATCTAAATGATAAAACATCATAACTTTTTTAAAGTTCACTTACCGAAAAAAGAATATAAAGGTGAACGTGAGAACGAACTGACTGAAATTTTTATGGAGGAAGTTTACTTGATGTCTGACGGAGAATGGACTAAAGATTATGTTCCAATCAGTCCAAAAACGGACAAGTTTGAAATTAGTCTTTATCCATCCATTTTATATGCAGCTAATGAATTAAATTATTCAGAAAACGAAAAATTCAATTCTGTTAATAATTTTATTGACAACGCTTTTGTTGACTTTTTAGAAAGATTTAGTCCACTTTATAAATGTACAAGTTTCATAGAATATCATCTTCATTATTACAAAGGTGAAAAGACTGAATTTTATAAACATATAAAATATCAAATTTTATCAATAATCAAAAAACGAAAAACGAGTGAAAAGAAAAATTTTGATTATGATAATTTGGAATTAATTTTAACTGATTGGTTTGAAAAAAAAATGAAAATACAAGTCAATAAATCAAACGTTTTTAATGCTGAAAATATCATTATTAATAAAAAAAATAAAATTATAAATCAATCTCTTGGAAAAGAAAAGGGTCAGAATGAATCAATTTGGAATAAAACCAATGTCATAATTGCATTAGTTGTCGGAATTGTGACAATATTTGGAATTATATGGGAAATACTGAATTAAAAAAATACGCATTATATAAATTTATGTTCAAATCTGTTTTATAGAAATAGACAAACATTCAATTATAATATTGCTTCGTCAGAAAATCTCCGATTTTTATGTCGCACAAAATTTAAAACAAACTCGTTAGCAACGTGTAGTGAACTAATTTTCGCAATTGAATTAAATAAATGGAATCGAAAAACGAAAAATATCTTAGTCAAATTTTATTAGAAATTTCCAATTTTAAGGACGAGTTTTTGATGAGCTCAAAAAGAATTATGGAAGCCGGAAATAGCAAGCTTTTTGCGCTTGACTTTTTAGCTTTATCAGTTAATAATAGGGCGATTTCATTAGTTAATGCTTATTTAGCATTAATAGAGGATAAAAACTATTTGACAGCCGTTTCTCTTATACGACTTCAACTTGATAATGCTTTACGGTTTTTCGCCTCGACTTTAGTAGAAAACTCAAATGATTTTGTGGAACACTTCATTGATGGTAAAGCAATCAGAGATTATTCAGATATTGATGGTAAAAAATTAACTGATAATTATCTAGCTAAAAAACTTGAAAAATACTTTAAAGGAACACAAAACCTATATAACGAGACTTGTGGTTTCATACATTTAAGTGATAAACATTTCTTTTCTACTTTAACTAAAGAAAAAGCAAAAGACAGGAAAGTTAGAATTCAAATTGGCAGTTCTGAGAATTTTAGTCTAGACGAAAAAATTGATTTTTGCTTTACAATGCTTGAAGTATGTAAAATTGTATTAATTGTAGTAGAACAATGGAAACACGAAAAAATAAAATTAAGTGATATTCACGACCAAAGAATTGAAAAAGAAAAACGAAAACAAGAATAAATGCCCTGTTGCTTAAGCCATGTATAACTTATGCTCAAATCGTATTTAGTAGAAACCGACAAACATTCAATAATAATATTGCTTCGACGTAAAAATCATAATATAAACTCATTGGTAGTCATTGAAAAAAAACACTACCGAACATTAAAATAAATTAACTTTGAATAAACTTTAATCAAAAGATGGGGTATGACTTTTCGAAACTTAATGACAGAGAATTTGAAGCCTTAGGAGCATCAGTCATTGGTAAAATTTTAAACAAAAGAATTGAAACATTCAAAGCAGGTAGAGATGGTGGTGTAGACGGCAGATTTTGGATAGGTAATAAGAATGAAGGAATAATTCAATGTAAACATTATATTGAAACACCATACAATAGTTTAATTTCGAAATTGAAATCTGAGGAAGTAGCAAAGGTTAAAAAACTCAATCCTGAAAAGTATATTTTTATTACTTCAAAAAAACTATCAAGACTAAATAAGCAGGAAATAAAAAAAATATTCCATCCTTTTATTGAGAGAGAAGATGATATTTTTGGTAAAGAAGATTTATCAGACTTCTTGTCAAAAAAAGAAAATCAAGACATAGTTGAGCAAAATCTTAAATTATGGATTACAAGTGCTTCAGTTTTGGATTTAATTCATAATAATGCTATTAAGGGAAGGAGTGAATCTACAATTCGTGAGATTGAAGAAAACTCTTATAAATACGCTATTACAGAAAATCACAAAAAAGCATTAAAAATTTTAGAAGAAAATAACGTTATAATATTGACTGGTGAACCAGGAATTGGTAAAACAACTCTAGCTGATAATTTAGCACTTTATTATACTGCAAAAGGATATGAATTTTGTGATATTGAAGAAAATATTAGTGAAGCTGAAAATTTATTTAGAGAAAAAGAAAAAAAGAAAATTTTATTTTACTGTGATGATTTTTTAGGTAGTAATTTGTATGATGCGATTAATAACAAAAGAGATTCACATATCGTTAAATTTATAAATAGAGTTTGCAAGGATAATTCTAAAAAATTCATCCTAACTTCTAGAACAAATATTTTAAATAAGGCTTATAGTCTAAGTCATAGATTTCAAAATGAGAAAATTCGTGATAATGAGTTTTTACTTAGAGTTGAAAATTTAACAAAAATTGATAAAGCTCAAATTTTGGATATATCGGATCAAATTGTGCCAGTGATATCGGTTTGTTAGTGCCAGTGATATCGGTTTGAATTGTGCCACTTTTGCGGTTCATTTAAAATCATAACGTTTCGATTTGTGCCAGTAATAACGGTTTGAATTGTGCCACTTTTGAAAGATCAAGTATAAACTACCTTGTCGCAAAAAAATAAGCGATATGGCTAACACACTTGATCCGATGGATTTAAAACAAATTATCACTTTACAATTAGATGGTTTTAGCAACCGTAAAATAGGTTTTACCTTGGGGATTTCCCGCAATACCGTGAATGCCTATATGATGCTTTTTAGGGCCAGCGACTATTCTTTTAAAGAATTGTTGGCTTTTGACACTGCCGCTTTAGCTGCGCTGTTTCCTTCCTATTCTACCATTGACAACCAGCGTTATCAAGCATTGATGCTTTACTTTGAGGGGGTCAATAAGGCCCGGAATCATCCTGGTTTTACTTTTTTATACCACTATCAGGAATATACCCAAACAACAAAAAACCCATATAGCTATACGCAGTTTATGGAACATTACCGACGTAAATACGCTAAGGTTAAAGGATCTATGAAACTGGAACATGAAGCCGGAAGCGAACTGTTTATCGACTTTGCAGGCAAGAAGCTTAACATTGTTGACAAACATACCGGTGAGATTATACCTGTTGAGGTATTCGTGGCCATCCTTCCCAACAGCCAGTACACTTATGCAGAGGCCTGTTTGAGCCAGAAACGGGAAGATCTAATCACTTGCTGTGTTGGCGCCTTAAACTTTTATGGAGGTGTTCCCAAAGCCATTGTATCGGACAACTTAAAATCTGCGGTTACCCGAGCCAGCAAGTATGAGCCTGAGATTAACAGATCCTTTAAAGACTTTGCCAGGCATTACAACTGTGTAATCAATCCTGCCCGCAGTTACGCACCCCAAGATAAAGCATTGGTTGAAAATGCCGTACACCTTGTTTACCAGCGAATTTATTACCCTATCAGGGAAATGACGTTCTTCTCATTGGCAGATTTAAACAGGGAAATAAAACGCTTGTTAGACCCTTATAACAACTTGCTGTTCCAGCGAAAAGAAGCAAGCCGCAAGGAACTCTTCCAATCAGTGGAGCGAAGCTATTTAAAACCGCTGCCTTCAACCCTTTATGAATTAAAAGATTACAGAAGGGCCAAGGTTCAGAAAATGGGGTATGTATACTTCTCTCCCGACAAGAGCTATTACAGCGTGCCCTATCGATATATCGGAAAACACACCTTGATTCACTACACCAAAAGTATGGTTGAAGTTTATTATAACCATCAACGAATAGCCTTGCATACGAGAAACCCCGCCAAAGGAAGTTACATCACCAACGCGGAGCATCTTAGCAGCACGCATAAATTTTACACCCAGTGGAGTCCTGAATATTTTAAAAATATGGCGACACCCCATGGGACATATGTCTTGAGCTGCGTAGAGAAGATATTAACTGCCAGCGACTATCCGGAAGTAGGCTATAAACGGGCTATGGGCTTAATACAGCTCCATAAAGCATACGGATCGGAAAGACTTAATAATGCTTGCAAAAGGGCGCTGCAAGCAGACACTTCTTCATATATGCGTATCAAGAATATCCTTAAAAACAACATGGATAAGACCTCTTTATTTTACCAGAATCTAGAGGATGAAAAAACGCATATTCCGGAGCATAAGAATTTAAGAGGCGCCTCAGCCTATCAATAATTATTAATTTTAATCCAATATTATGAACAACAACCAGACAATTGAAAAACTCAAACAAATGAGACTGGGCGCTATGGCTCAATTACACTTCCAACATGTGAAGGACAACTTATTAAGTGACGTCACAGCCGACGAATACCTGGCCTTGCTGACAGACCACGAATGGGAAGACCGGGAGAACAAGAAAATCGACCGCCTTATAAAACAGGCTGACTTTAGGCAAAAAGCAAGTCTTGCAGAAGTAAGTTATGCGGATAATAGGAGTTTGGACAAGAATATGTTTGTGCGCTTAGGTACCTTAAATTTTATGGACAGGAAAGAAAACATCATTCTTACCGGAGCTTCCGGTGTGGGAAAAAGCTATCTGGCACAAGCATTGGGCTACCAAGCCTGTCTTATGGGGCATAAAACAATATACACCAACACAGCGCGTCTGTTAAAGAAATTTAAACTCAGTAAGGTTGACGGAACTTATCTCAAAGAACTGTCAAAACTCTTAAAGGCTGATTTACTTATTTTAGACGATTTTGGGCTACAGGCCTTTGACAACCACGCCAGAGAAGCGCTTATGGATATAATTGATGATCGCTACAATAAAACATCAACTATTATATCCTCACAAATACCTGTATCTGCTTGGTATGATATTATTGGGGAAGGAACTATTGCTGATGCCATACTGGACCGTATTGTGAACTCATCCCATAGAATCGACCTAAAAGGCGAATCACTAAGAAAAGGAGTTTTAATGAAGGAATAACATTAATTTTTTATATAATTGTAGGATCTTTCAAAGTGGCACTGTTTGACCGAAATCAGTGGCACGGTCACTCCGAAATAGCCAAATTTTATATAATCATATATATCATTCGAATTTAAATAAAGAATATCTTGATAAGATATATCAAGACAAAAGATATAAAGACATAATAACTCATCGAAATTTTAATCCTCGAATAATCGAATTTGTAACAGATAACATAAGAGTTGGGAATACAATTCCTGATGACTATTGGGAATATATTAAAAAAAACCTAGAAGAGCCAGAAGATATTTGGGCTGAATATTTTCAAAATCAGACAGATGACTGCATCAGAGCATTAACATTTCTAACCGTATTCAATAATGGGAAAATATCAGAGGAAAAATTAAGAAGTTCGTATAATACATTTCTTAAGATTCACACAGTAAACTTAGGTGACTCTTCAGATAAGAGCTTTGAAGCTATTAGAAAACTAGCTACAAAATCCTTACTCAATAGGAATCAAATAGGTGAAAAAAAATATGAATATGTTCTTTTTAACCCATCAATCACAGATTTTATTCTTAGTTCCTACTCTGATGAGAGCGAATTAATTTCAAATATTTT
>Ga0209643_1002114_pt1 | contig 14228 bp, 15 predicted proteins | sample AutmiccBRH37_all_FD_187383 | JGI IMG/M metagenome (GOLD analysis project Ga0209643, IMG submission 187383) | Deep subsurface microbial communities from Mt. Terri, Switzerland - Autotrophic microbial communities BRH/37_all (SPAdes) (version 2) | ecosystem: Environmental > Aquatic > Deep... | reverse complement strand
CGCCGTTTCATCTGATTCTGCAGCAGACGGTTCATGGCCAGCACCCACACCAACGACGCGCTTCCAGCTTCGGTCGAAGCGGACCTGCACGCCGAGACGGCGACCGCCGCCGAGCACGGCTCGGGCGGCCTGCCGCAATTCCAGTTCGAACACTGGGCGGGCCAGATCGGCTATCTGCTGATCCTGTTCGTCGTCCTGTACGTCCTGGTCTCCAAGGTCTTCGCGCCGCGCCTTCGCAAGGTGATGGACGAACGGGCCGACACCATTTCCACCGCCGTCGCCACCGCGCGTCAGGTCCAGGCCGAGGCCGCGGACCAGGCCGCCCAGGCTCAGGCCGAGGTCGCCAAGGCCCGCGCCGACGCCCGCGCTATGGCCGCCGCCGCCAAGGCGCGCGTGACCGAAGACGCCAACGCTCGTCAGGCCGCTGAAGAAGCCGTGGTCAACGCCCGCATCGCCGAGGCCGAGACCGCCATCGGCAAGACACGCGACGCGGCCATGGTCAATGTCGGCGTCATCGCCTCCGACGCCGCCGCCGCCATGGTCGAGCGCCTGACCGGCAAGGCCGCCAGCACGGCCGAACTGGCTACGGCCAAGGGAGCCGCCTGATGAACCTGATCTTCGAACACGGCATCTGGAGCCTTTCCAACGCCGAGATCTGGGTTGGCGTCGGCCTGCTGATCTTCTTCGGCATCCTGATCGCCGCCGGCGTGCCCAAGATCGCCGCCGCCCAGTTGGACGCCAAGGGCGCCAAGATCCAGGCTGACCTGGACGAGGCCGCCCGTCTGCGCGCCGAGGCCGAGGCCCTGCTGGCTCAGATCCGCAAGGAGAAGGCCGAGGCCGAGGCCCAGGCCGCCGAGATGATGGCCCAGGCGGAAGCCGACGCCCGTCGTCTGGAAGTCGAATCCAAGGCCAAGCTGGAAGAGACCCTGGCCCGTCGGCAGAAGATGGCCGAGACCCGCATCGCTCAAGCCGAGGCTCAGGCCTCGGCCGAGGTGAAGGCCGCCGCCGCCGATCTGGCCGCCAAGGCCGCAGAACAGATTCTGGCGGCCCGTCTCGCCAGCGGGGCCAAGGATCCGCTGGTCGACGCCGCCATCGCCCAGATCGGCGAGCGGCTGAACTAGGTCGCGGTGTGCGAAGCTGAACTAAAAAAGGGCCCCGGCGTCGCTCGGGGCCCTTTTCTCGTGCCGGATCGGCCAGTTCAGTGGGCGATGGCGCCGCCGGTGAACTCCGCCGCCTGACGCTTGTCGCGGCTGACCAGGCGGGCATAGACATTGCCCAGAACGATGCCGAACACCGCGTGGGTGACCAGCAGCCAGCCGATGGTGCCGAAGCCGGCCCCGGCGGTGAAGGTCCGGTAGTTTCCGAGCATCACGATGGCTCCCATCATCACCACCCAGGCGCCGACCGCGAAGACGATGCCCTTGGTTTCCGGGGTGTCCGTCGGCAGTCGTGGGCAGAGGATGGCGAACAGCGGGCCGAGGATGAATACGCCGCTGAAGACGTGAATGGCCCAGCCGACGGCCAGATTGCCGGGCATGCCGATGATATTGGCGATGACCCCCTGGAAAGGGTCGAACCAGTTGAGGAACAGGTTCGGGACTTCAAGCAAAGAAACGGCCACAGTCGCGGCGACACCCGCGACCAGACCTTTTTGTACGCGTGACATCATGACCTTGGCGCCTCCCAACGCTTTAGTGGTTCTCTGATAACGCGGGATCAGAATACGCCTGACGGGAGGTGGCGGGGTTCACGATACTGTGGTTAGCAGCTGCGACAACGCAGGTGCGAAATCTTTGCTTAACTACCGGAACATCTTGCGGAAATGACGCCGCAGCCCTTTTCGCGCGCGGATCAAGCGACGACGCGGCCGCTTCAGCACGACCTTTTCGGCGCGCAGGGCCTGCTGCCAGAAGACGGGGGCGAACTCGGGCTTCTTCCGCATGAGTCGGCGGAAGGGATAGACCCATTTGGGGCGGGCATACTGGGCGCGGATGAACTGGCGTTTGGCCCAGAAGGAGCTTTTCAGGATCAGCATCAGGCCGACCGCGATGACCGGAATGCCGCCGGGGCCCGGCAAGGGCGCGATCAGGATGCCCAACAGAATCACAAACACGCCGCCCGCCATCATCGCCCAGCGCTTAGCCACACGCAGCATGCGGCTGCGCGGCTTGGACGGTTGGAACAACAGAGCGGGTGCGTGGGTCACGAATGCGCCAGATGGGAAGGGGGAGGGCCTGTGACAACGGCCGCCCCGACCGCTCGATCCCATATTGGGAAAGGAAAGAGCGACCGTGGCGAGGCTGCCACAAGACCCTCATGAACCTGCGTCGGTGGCCGATCCGTGTCTGTGAAATGACGCTTTGGTCATGATGCGTCTTCGGCTTTCGTCTGTTGCTCTCTGGACACGCCCCTGTGCCCCATGCCCCAGCTTCATCCGTATTGAACGCCCGTCAGCTGCTCGGATTCAAGCCAGAGCCGGCGCGCTACTTCGATGTCCAAGGCGTGGGGCTCGATCTTCGCCCGACCGGGCGGTCCCTTCATCTCTTGCCAGCCTTGGGGGCCGTAATATCCGCCCGGCGCGGCGTCGGGCACGACCGCCGCCATCACGGTCGGCAGGGCCCCGTCGGCGGCGGAGTGGCTGGCGAACAGCGCCAGGACGCCGGAGGCCCAGTCGTAAAGGCCGTTGCCGTCCGCTGGGCCGTTGGCGATCAGGTCCGTGCGGGCGAAGCCGGGGTGGGCCGCAACGCTGGTCAGCCCCCATTCGTAGGCGTCGCTGCGCCGCTGCAGCTCGATGGCGAACATCAGCATGGCCAGTTTGGACTGCTGATAGACGGGCCAGGGCCTGTAGCCGGTCTGGTAATTCAGGTCGTCCAGCCGAATGCGCCCGCCGCGATGCGCCATGCTCGACAACTGCACCACCCGTGCGCCGGCCGCCGTCAACAGGGGCAGGAGACGCCCGGTCAGGGCGAAGTGCGACAGATAGTTGGTTCCGAACTGCATCTCGAAGCCGTCGGCCGTGGTCTGGCGCCTGGGCAAGGCCATGACGCCCGCATTGTTGACCAGGATGTCGATGGGCCGCCCGGCTGTTAGATAACGATCCGCGAATGCCTGCACCGAGGTCAGGTCGGCCAGGTCCAGCAGATCGAACCGCACGTCAGCCGACGGATGTCGGGCGCGGATCAGGCGTTCGGCCTCCACGCCCTTCTTGGGATTACGGGCGGCCAGCACGACCTCGGCGCCCCGTTCCGCCAGGACCAGGGCGGTTTCCAGTCCCAGACCGCCCGTGCCGCCGGTGATGATGACCAGCTTGCCGGTCTGGTCGGGAATATCGGCTGTCGTCCACGTCGGCATCGGGGTTATCCTGTTCCAGAAGAGAGTCGCCGGGAAAGGCGCTGGATTGCATATCTGCATCCGGTGCAAATATGCAATAAGTGCAAGATAACATTTCCTCTACCGAACCCGGCCTGCGCGAACGCAAGCGCGCGGAGACCCATGCCCGCATCCAGACCGAGGGGATGCGTCTGTTCCTCGACAAGGGGTTCGAGGCCACCACCCTGGACGAGGTGGCGGCGGCCGCCGAAGTGTCGCGTCGCACCCTGCTGAACTATTTCGGATCGAAGGAGGAGATCGTCTTCTCGACCAAGGCCGATTTTCCGCAGTTAATCGCGGACGCCGTAGCGGCGCGTCCCGCCGCTGAACCCCTGTTGGACATGGTCGAAAACGCGCTGATCGATCTGGCGGAGCGGCACCGGTCGGATCAGGCGCGCGCCGTCGCCGCTCTGATCTGCGCCACGCCCTCGCTGCATGCCGGGGACCAGGCCAAGTACGAACGGATCGAACGCCTGCTGGCGAAGACGCTTGCGGACAAAAAGGGGCTGCCCGAGCACGACGTCGCCTGCCGCGTCGTGGCCGGCGCGGCCGTCAGCATCCTGAAGCTGGCGACCAGCGCCTGGCTGGAGAACCCCGAGCAGGAGCCGGAAATCTTCGGTCGTCAGGCCTTTGCGGCGCTGAGACGGGTGGCCGGCTAGATTGGGGCATAAGACGTCAGCGTCGTTGACGCTTGCTCGGATTAAAGTCCGAGCGCTCTTGCTTGCCGTCATCCTCGCCCTTGTGGCGACGATCCATACTCCCGGTGTTTCCGCAGAACGCACCCTCGTCGAATACCGGGCGTATGGATCCTCGGGACAAGCCCGAGGATGACGGAATCAAATGAAGCCAAGCGGCCTAAAGCCTGTCGAGTCGGGCCCTAAGCCGCCTGGTTCGAGCCTTCCGGGGCCGACCAGCGCAGCACCGGCGAGCGGGCGGCGCGGGTTTCGTCCAGACGCTTCAACGGCGCATGGAACGGCGCGCCCTTGAAGCGGTCCACGTCGCCGGCTTTCGCCGCCTCGGCCAGCAGACGCATGGCGTGGATGAAGCGATCCAGTTCGGCCTTGGACTCGGTCTCGGTCGGTTCGATCAGCATGGCGCCGTGGACGACCAGGGGGAAATACATGGTCATCGGGTGGAAGCCCTCGTCGATCATCGCCTTGGCGAAATCGAGCGTGGTGATGTCCGTGCCCTTCAGCCATTCGTCATCGAACAAGGCTTCGTGCATGCAGGGGCCGTCGGGGAAGGCCGGGCTCATCAGGTCCGACAGGCGGGCCTTGATGTAGTTGGCGTTCAGCACCGCATCCTCGGCCACCTGACGCAGGCCGTCGGCGCCGTGCGACATCATGTAGGACAGGGCGCGCACATACATGCCCATCTGGCCCTGGAAGGCGCACAGACGGCCGAAGGCCTGTGCGGCCTCGTCTTCCTCGCGCTCGACCAGGCGATAGCCATTGTCGTCGTGCACCACCCAAGGGGCGGGGGCGAAGGGCGCCAGGGCTTCCGACAGCACCACCGGACCCGCGCCCGGACCGCCGCCGCCGTGCGGCGTCGAGAAGGTCTTGTGCAGATTGATGTGCATGGCGTCGACGCCCAGGTCGCCGGGACGGACCCGGCCGACGATGGCGTTGAAGTTGGCGCCGTCGCAGTAGAAATAGGCCCCGGCCTCGTGCGTCAGGCGGCTGATCTCCAGGATGTCACGCTCGAACAGGCCGCAGGTATTGGGGTTGGTCACCATGATGGCGGCCACGTCGTCGCCCAGCTTGGCGGCCAGATCGGCGACGTCCACGCGGCCGTCCTCGGTCTGGGCGACCTCGACGACGGAATAGCCGACGAAGGCGGCGGTGGCCGGGTTGGTGCCGTGGGCCGAGGTCGGCACCAGGACCTTGCGGCGCTTCTCATGCTGGCCCGAGGCCTCGTGGGCGGCGCGAATGGCCATCAGGCCGCACAGTTCGCCGTGGGCGCCGGCCTTGGGCGACAAGGCGACGGCGGGCATGCCGGTCAGGGTCTTCAGCCAATGGGCCAGAGTGTCCATCAGCTCCAGCGCGCCCTGGACCGTCGAGATCGGCTGCAGCGGGTGGATGTCCGAGAAGCCGGCCAAACGCGCCATCTTCTCGTTCAGGCGCGGATTGTGCTTCATCGTGCACGAGCCCAGCGGATAGATGGCCAGGTCGATGGCGTGGTTCTTCTGCGACAGGCGCACATAGTGGCGCATGGTCTCAGGCTCGGACAGGCCGGGCAGGCCGATCGGATCCTTGCGGACCAGGTCGCCCAGGTCCGATCCATCGGTCTTGGGTTCCGGCAGATCGACGCCGGTCTTGCCCCAGCCGTCGCCCTCGAAGATCAGGGCTTCATTCTGCAGCAGGCCCCGGCCGCCGGTCAGTGTGGCGGGCTTGGTCTGGACCGGGTTCGGGGTGGTCGGGCGGCCGACGGTGTTCATAGTGCTCATGGTCTTGTCTCCGCTCAGGCCGCCAGAACCTTGGCGAGCACGGTCGCCAGGAACTTGATGTCGTGATCCAGGGTGGTCTCGGTCGCGGCGACGAGCAGGACGTCGTCCATGCCGGCGTCCGGGGCCAGGCGACTGTAGGGCACGCCCGCCAGGATGTGATGCCCGGCCAGGGTGTCGACGACCTCGGCCGCGTTCTTGGGCAGGCGAACGGCGAACTCGTTGAAGAAGCGGTCGGTCAGGATTTCGACGCCCGGAATGGCCGCCAGGGCGTCGCGCGTGGCGACCGCCTTTTCGTGGTTCAGCAGGGCCAGTTTGCGCAGGCCCGTCTCGCCCAGAAGGCTCATGTGAATAGTGAAAGCCAGGGTACAGAGGCCGGAATTAGTGCAGATATTCGACGTGGCCTTGTCGCGGCGGATATGCTGTTCGCGCGTCGACAAAGTCAGGACGAAGCCGCGCTCACCGTCGGCGTCCACGGTTTCGCCGGTCAGGCGGCCCGGCATCTGGCGCACCAGTTTTTCGCGCGTGGCGAACAGGCCTACATAGGGGCCACCGAAGTTCAGGGCGTTGCCGATCGACTGGCCCTCGGCCGCGACGATGTCGGCGCCCATCTCGCCGGGCGACTTCAGCAGGCCCATCGACACGGCCTCGGTGACCACGACGATCAGCAGGGCGCCGGCGGCGTGGGCCGCCTCGGCGATCCTGGTCACGTCCGTCGCCGTGCCGAAGACGTTCGGAGTCTGAACCACGACGCAGGCCGTGTCGGGACCGATCTGGTCGATCACGGCGGCCTCGGCGTCCACGGCGGCGGGCAGCGCCTGGGTCTCGACGCCGACGGCGTGGACGACGGTCTCGGTCGCCTTGACGTAGTGGGGATGGACCCCGCCCGAGATCACCGCCTTGTTGCGGCGGGTGACGCGCGTCGCCATCAGCACGCCCTCGGCCATGGCGGTCGAGCCGTCATAGAGCGAAGCGTTGGCCACCGGCATGCCGGTCAGGTTCGCGACCTGGGTCTGGAACTCGTACAGATACTGGAGCGTGCCCTGCGCGATTTCCGGCTGGTAGGGGGTGTAGCTGGTCAGGAATTCCGAGCGCTGGATCACGTGATCCACTGTCGCCGGGACGTGGTGCTTGTAGGCCCCCGCGCCGCAGAAGAAGGGCACGGCGCCGGCCGCGGCGTTCTTGTTCGCCATGGCCGACAGGGCGCGCTCGACCTCCAACTCGCCGGCCACGCGGGGCAGGTCGACCGGCCCGTCCAGCCGCGCCGCCTCGGGCACGTCCACGAACAGGTCGTCGATGGATTTGGCGCCGATGGCGGCGAGCATCGCCGTACGGTCGTCGGGCGTCAGGGGGAGATAACGCATGGTCTTGTCCTGGGCCATAGAAGGCCAAAGACCCGCTGACTCTTAATCAGCGGGTCCGATGAGGGCTTAGAGGGTGGAGAGGAATTCGTCGTAGGCAGCCTGGTCCATCAGGGCATCCAGTTCCGAGGCGTCCGAGACCTTGATCCGGGCGAACCAGCCGTCGGCCTGCGGGGCGGAGTTGACGGTTTCGGGGGCGGTCGACAGGGCGTCATTGGCTTCTACAACCTCGCCCGAGACGGGGGCGTAGACGTCGGAGGCGGCCTTGACGCTCTCGACCACGGCGAAGCTGTCGCCCTTGGCGACCGTCTTGCCGACTTCAGGCACTTCCACGAACACCACATCCCCCAGGGCGTCGGCGGCGTGCTTCGAAATGCCGACGGTGGCGATGTCGCCGTCCAGGCTGACCCACTCGTGATCCTTGGTGAATTTCATCTGTCTGTCCTCGCAAGACCCGCCCGCAGGCGGTCCGATTTTTAAACTCGTCATCCTAGCCTTGTGCCTAGGATCCAGACTCCCGGTGTCGGAAGTCGTGATCCGACGGCGGGCGTCGGTGTGTATGGACCCTAGGCACAAGGCCTAGGGTGACGGAAGGAAAGGGCGTTACGCCTTCGGCTTTCGATAATAGCGTTGCGCCACGAAGGGCGTGGCGATGACTTCGGCGGCGGCGGACTTGCCGCGCACGATGACCTTCAGGTCCGCGCCCAGTTCGGCGAAGGCCGGCGGCACATAGCCCATGGCGATATTCTTGCCGAGGGTCGGCGAGGGACCGCCCGATGTGACCTTGCCGATGATGTTTCCGTCGGCGTCGGCGATCTCGGCGCCTTCACGGGCCGGGGCGCCTTCCTTGACGACCAGGCCGACGCGGACGCGCGAGGGGCCGTCGGACAGCTCTTTCAGGATGCGGTCGGCGCCGTTGAAGTCGCCGCGGTCCTTACGCGATTTCGACAGGGCGAAGGTCAGGGCGGCTTCGACCGGGCTGGTGGTCGGATCGATGTCGTGGCCGTGCAGCGGCAGGCCGGCCTCGAGCCGCAGGCTGTCGCGGGCGCCCAGGCCGATCGGCTTGACGCGAGCGTCCTCCAGCAGACTGTTCCAGATACGCTCGGCCTGATCCGCGGGGATCGATATCTCGTAGCCGTCCTCGCCGGTGTAGCCCGAACGCGAGACGTAGCAGTCGGCGCCGAACAGCATCAGCCGCGCGCATTCCATGAAGCCCATCTCGGCCAGGATCGGCTCATGCGCCGCCATGACCTCCGCGGCTTCCGGCCCCTGGATGGCGATCAGAGCGCGGTCCAGCACCGTCAGTTTCGCATCGCCCTGCAGGTTCGCGTTCCAGAAGGCGAAGTCCTCGTCCTTGTTGCCGGCGTTGACGACGACGAACAGGCCGTCGTGGTCGGGGCGGCCGGCCATCAGGTCGTCGATGATCCCGCCGTCACGGTTCAGCAGCAGCGAGTATTTCTGCTTGCCGGCCTTCAGGATTCCATAGTCGCCGGGAACGAACCGCTCGAACTGGGCGACGGCGTCGTCGCCGGTGATCTTGCACTGACCCATGTGCGAGACGTCGAACAGGCCGGCATGTTCGCGGGTCCAGCGGTGTTCGGCCAGCACACCCTCATATTGAACGGGCATGTCATAGCCGCCGAAGCCGACCATGCGGGCGCCCAGCGCGCGGTGCGCGGCGTTGAGGGGCGTGGTCTTCAGGGTCTGGTCGGTCATGGTTCAGGCTTTCGCGGTCGCGTGTTGTGGCGGAGCTCCGCCGTCCTCGCGCCCCCGCTGTCCTGAAGCCTGAGAGATTCCGGCGCCGATACCTGGCGCCTTGCTCCGTCGGCGCGCCCATCAAGAGCGGCTTTCCAGCGTCCGTATGCTGTCGCGGTCCGTTTGCCTGAGCGTTTCCGGGGCGGTTGCGCCTTCGGCGTCGGGGCCGGCTTACTGGTCCCGAACTCTCCCGCGAGAGCATCCGACCTAAGCCACCGACTCCGGTCGCAAGTCAAGCGTCGCAAGGCCTTGCCCCACGCCTTGGGGGCAGCCAAGAGTGGGCGACACGCCTTTAATGCACCGGAACGACCGCATGACCGCCGACCGCACCCGCCTCGACGCCCATATCGCCGCCCTGGATGTTCCCGAGGGCCTGAAGGCGGTCCTGACGGTCGTGGCCGCGACCTGCGCCCGGATCAGCGACGTCGTCGCGGGCGGCGCCCTGGCCGGCGCTCTGGGGGCCTCGGGTCAAATCAATGTCCAGGACGAGGAGCAGAAGAAGCTCGACGTCATGACCAACGACATGCTGACCGACGCCCTGTTGGCCAGCCCCGCCGTCGCCGGCGTGGCGTCGGAGGAGATGGACGAGGTTCAGCCGGCCTCGAACCCGGCCGGTGAATATCTGGTCCTGTTCGACCCGCTGGACGGCTCGTCCAACATCGACATCAATGCGATGGTGGGCACCATCGTCTCGGTGCTGAAGTCCGCCACGCCTTCGCCGACCGAGGCCGACTTCATGCAGCCGGGCCGCGATCAGGTCGCCGCCCTTTATGCGCTGTACGGCCCCCAGACCATGCTGGTCCTGACGACAGGCGCCGGGGTGAAGGGTTTCACCCTGTCGAACGACGGCGACTGGATGCTTACCCACGACGACATCGCCATCTCGCCGGACACCAAGGAGTTCGCGATCAACATGTCGAACCTGCGCCACTGGTCCGAGCCGGTGCAGACCTACGTCGGCGACCTGCTGAAGGGTGACGAAGGCCCGAGGGGCAAGAATTTCAACATGCGCTGGGTCGCGGCCATGGTCGCCGACGTTCACCGCATCCTGATGCGCGGCGGCGTCTTCCTCTATCCGTGGGACAAGCGCGAGCCCAACAAGCCAGGCAAGCTGCGCCTGATGTACGAGGGCAATCCGATGGCCTTCCTGGTCGAACAGGCCGGGGGCAAGGCGACGACGGACGGGGTGCAGCCCATTCTGGACGTCCAGCCTGAGCATCTGCATCAACGTATCCCGGTGGCTCTGGGCTCGGCCAACGAGATCGACGCCTACGCGAGCGTCTGATGAAGATCGCGCCTGCCGACGCCCTGCTGGTCATCGATCCGCAGAACGATTTCTGCGAGGGCGGCGCCCTCGCCGTTTCGGGCGGGGCGGCGATCATGCCGCTGATCAACCGGCTGGCGGAACGGTTCGACAGGGTGATCCTGACCCAGGACTGGCACACGCAGGACCAGATCAGTTTCGCCTCCAACCACCCTGGCGCCGCGCCCTTCACCGAGATCGACGTCGCCTACGGCCGCCAGATGCTGTGGCCGGACCACTGCCTGCAAGGCTCGACCGGCGCGGACTTCCATGCGGACGTCGCGCCGACGGTGCAAAAGGCGCTGGCGGTGATCCGCAAGGGCTACAACCCGGCGGTTGATTCCTATTCCGGCTTCTTCGAGAACGACCATCGGACGCCGACCGGTCTGGCCGGCATGTTACGCGACCTGGGCGTCACGCGCGTCTTCCTGGCGGGCCTGGCCTTTGACTACTGCGTCCGCTTCACCGCCGAGGACGCGGTGCGCGAAGGCTTCGAGGCGGTGGTGATTTCAGACGCCAGCCGGGCCATAGCGCCCCAGACCGAGGCCGCGGCGCGGGAGAACTTCCGGGCGCTGGGGGTGGCGGAGATCGAGGCTTTGGCCCTGCTGAGCGCTCATTCGTAGAAGTCTTCCGCATCCGGGATGCGGGTGAAGGCGATCTTGGCGCCGATATAGTCCGGCAGGCCCACCGAGGGACCTATGCTGACGGTGTCCTTTCCATAGCGGCGATTGAGCGAATCCAGCGCGTGGGACAGCCGCAGCGAGGGCGCCTGGCCGCCCTGATCCGGACCGAGGTCGAACAACTCCGTCTCGAACGCATCGCGCGATTTCAGGCCGTGGACGCCGACGCCGACATAGCTGAGGCGTCCCGCCTCAAGCTCGGGCTCGACCTTGCGCCACAGACCGTCCAGCGCGATCAAAAGGGCGAAGGTGTCCTGGGTCGGGGAAACGGCGCAACTCAGGCCCGCGGTCTCCCAGCCACGCCCGGCGCCTTTCGGGCTTCCCTTTGGTCCCATGTCCAGGTGCAGGCTGATCCCGGCCCCGGTCAGGCCCATCCGTCGCAGACGGGCCCCGCATTTAACCAACAGGCGCCGCGCCACGGCCCGGGCTTTTTCCGGGTTCCGCATGGGCTGGGCCAGCACGTGGCTATGGCTGATGGAGGCGGGCGGTTTGGTCGGGGTCGGCTCGCTGTCCAGTCCGTGCAGACCGCGCCAGATGCGTTCCCCCTCGATACTGTTCCAGATGGCCCGGGCCTGTCTGGAACTCAGGGACCAAAGGCCGGCGGTGTCGATGACGCCCGCCGCCGCCAGCCGCGCCTGCATCCGGGAGCCTATGCCCGGATACCTGGACAGAGGCAGGTCCAGAAGCGGGCCGGGGAGTTCATGGGCCCTCAGGATAGTCAGACCGTTCGGCTTCTGCATGCCGCAGGCGGTCTTGGCCAGAAAGCGCGACGGCGCCAGACCAATCGACGAGCGCAGACATTGTCCGACGTTCTCGCGGATGCCGGCCTGTATTTTCCGCGCCAGGGCGACGGCGTTCGCCTCCCGCCGCTCGGGCCCGATCAGTTCGCACGAACATTCGTCGATGGAGCCGATCTTCCACACCGGCACATGGCGGTCGATCTCGGCGATGATCCTCTTGTGAACCTGGACATAGAGGTCCGGTCGGGCTTCGGCGACGATCAGGCCGGGGCACAGTTCGCGAGCTTCCGACACCCGCATGCCCGTGCGAACGCCGAAGGCCTTGCTTTCATAGCTGGCGGCGATGGCCCCGGTGTATTCGCTCGGCGCCGGCCGGACGATGACCGGACGGCCCCGCCAGTCCGGGTTCATCTCCTGCTCGACGCTGGCGAAGAAGGCGTTCAGGTCGATGAACAGCCAGCGCAGGCCCGCAGCGTCGTCATGCGCCTGATTTTCCACCTGTTCCATGCTGAGAACATAGCAAGAACATCATGCAGTGGAAAGACGAGGCGGATGGACGGTGCGGCGTCAGTTCGCCGCCGCGTAGGCCTCCACCTCCGCGATCCGTTCCGCCTTCTCCGCCTCGCCCAGGAACGAGCCCTCGAAACTGTTCCGGGCCATCTGCGTGACCTGCTCCCGCGTCAGGCCGACCGCCGCCGCCAGCCGGCTGTAGTTGTCGTTCACATAGCCGCCGAAATAGGACGGGTCGTCCGAGTTCAGGGTCACGTGCAGGCCCCGGCGCAGCATCTCGGGCACGGGGTGGTTCTTCAGGTCGTCGACCACGCACAGTTTCAGGTTCGACAGGGGACAGACGGTCAGGGTCATCCGTTCACGGACCAGGCGTTCGATCAGCGCCTCGTCCTCCATCGAGCGATTGCCGTGGTCCATCCGGTCGATGTGCAGCAGGTCCAGGGCCTCGTGCACATAGGCTGGTGGGCCTTCTTCACCCGCATGGGCGCACAGTTTCAGGCCCAGATCGCGGGCGGCGGCGAAGACGCGCTGGAACTTGGACGGCGGATGGCCGACCTCCGACGAATCCAGACCCACGCCGATGAAATGATGCAGATACGGTTTGGCCGCCTCCAGCGTCGCGAAGGCTTCTTCCTCGGTCAGGTGGCGAAGGAAGCTTAGGATCAGGCCGCTCGACACGCCCAACTCCGCCTCGGCCCGGTCCATCCCCGCGATCAGCCCCTCGACCACCACGCCGAAGGCCACGCCCCGGTCGGTATGGGTCTGGGGATCGAAGAAGATCTCGGCGTGGCGGACATTATCGGCGGCCGCGCGCTGGAAATAGGCGAAGGCCAGATCCTCGAAATCCTGGCGGGTCAGCAGGACGGCCGCCCCGGCGTAGTAGATGTCGAGGAAGTCCTGCAGGTTCGAGAAGTCATAGGCCGCCCGCACCGCCTCGACGCTGTCGTAGGGAATGGAGACGCCGTTGCGCCGCGCCAGTTCGAACATCAGTTCCGGCTCCAGCGAGCCCTCGATGTGGAGGTGCAATTCGGCCTTCGGCAGGCCGGCGATATAGACGTCGAGCGACATGAACGATCCTTCGGGAGAAGGCTCAATTCGACACTACCAGGGTCAGATGTCCAGCCCTGGTCTCATGGAGCGAGGGCGCCGGGCGGGTCGACGGACCCGGCGGGGGATGATCCGGTGGCGGGGGCAGGGACGGCGCCGCGCTCCAGGCCAGAGGACGTTCGACCCAGCCGGCCGCCGTCTTCAGACGATCGGGCAGCATGGACTGGGCCAGCAGATTGGGTCCGATCCCGACCAGTTCGTCCGTCCAGTGGGCGATCTGGCGATTATGGACGCGGCCGGGCGGGGCGACGCTGACGATCCTCTTGTGAGGATAGCCTTCGCGCACGAAGCGCGCCGTCGCAGCGTGATCCCCGTCGGTGGTCAGCAGATAGGCCGTATCGAACCGGTTCGCGGCGACATCGGCCGCCACCGCCAGCGCCAGATTGACGTCGCTCTGCTTTTCCGTCGCCGAGCTCCAGCTGTGGCCGCAACGGCGACAGTGTTCCGGATGAACGACGAAATGGCCCATCAAACAACGCACCTTGCGGGCCCGCAGCGCCGCCTCGTAACGGAACAGGGCCTCCATCCGCGCCTTGCCCTGGGGGCGATGGGCGCTGACCCAGACGACCGAAGCCAGCCGCTCCATCGGATCAACCAGGCCCCGTCCCAGGGCCTGGAGATCCAGCCATAGCCATTCCCGTCGCTGATCCAGCAGGGCGTGGAACAGGTTGAAGCCGTCGACATAGAGAATGGCGCGCCGCTTCAGGAAGGGCGGCGTAAGATCACCGGGGCCGAAGCCGCGAAGCGCGCCGTCCGCCATGCGGATCCGCCCGTGATGCTGACCGTGGGGTTTCCCCATCCGCCGCCGCTCCCTGTCCCAGTAAAGGTTAATCAGAGGAGCGAAGCAGAGTCCGCGTCTTTCAGGTCACAGAACGCCGGTCACATCCGTTCCGGCGTGTCGATGCCCAGAAGATTGAGGGCCGTTTCGAGCTGGCGCAGGGCCGCCGCCGACAGGGCCAG
>Ga0209643_1002112_pt1 | contig 14234 bp, 14 predicted proteins | sample AutmiccBRH37_all_FD_187383 | JGI IMG/M metagenome (GOLD analysis project Ga0209643, IMG submission 187383) | Deep subsurface microbial communities from Mt. Terri, Switzerland - Autotrophic microbial communities BRH/37_all (SPAdes) (version 2) | ecosystem: Environmental > Aquatic > Deep... | reverse complement strand
TGTCACGCAAATAATAATTAGAAGAATAATATGAATGCAGAGACTCAAAGCGCCTATATTAGTTTGGCCAGTAATTTTTATGCGACTCGGATGCAGGGCGTTGAGCTTGATGAGCTCAATATTATTGGTGCTTTACTACGGGCGGCCCCTGATTACCGCCCGGATTATTATCGGCGCCTACGTAACGCTTTGGCGTTTGATCAAAAGCATCGAGGAAATTTCTGGGCTGCCCAAGAAATCAATCGTACGCTCAATCCGGTCACTGTGTTAAATCTGCCGCGAAAGAAAAAGCAGCGACGTCCGCAGAAGCTTTCTACCGCTGATTTCGAAGCGTGGCTACGGTGTCTGGCTGAACGAGATATGCCTGTCGAAGCGGGAGCTTTAATGGTGATATCTCTTACCGGAGCGCGACCATGCGAGCTTAACGGAATTTCTATCGATGGCCGGCGCATCCATATATCCGGTGCAAAGCTTAGCCACAACGGTTTACGCGGCGCTAGCCGAACGCTTGAGGCTGATGGAGACGTCTGCAATATCTTGAGAAACGCTCTCGCTGCTTTTAAATGTCAGCCGCGCAGTATGGATTCAATACGCGTTGCGCTTCACCAAGTCGCTACTGAGCTATTCGGTAGGAGGAAGGTGCCGAGTATGTACACACTTCGTCACCAGTTCGGCTCAAATCTGAAAGCCTCAGGCATGTCCGCAATAGAAATGGCATACGTCATGGGGCACCAGGCTACCGATTCGATTAGCCGCTATGGCGATAAAAGATTTGGACGTGCAGAAGCGGTTAAGGTTAAGCCTGCAAGCGATGCTGACTTTTCAAAGGTGAGAGATACAGTGCCTGCTCGAATGCGTGCGGACGCCGTGGCCCTTAATGATCAGCGAGACTTGGATCGTAGGTCTGAGGTCGCTGACGGCTGAGGTGATGTGGTCATTTCAGCGGACAATCAGAGGAATTCCTCAGGCCATAGAGCGTTTGTATCTAGCTTTGGTTTCGATAGCGGCTTCTAACTTTACGTCGTGGATGCCCGGGTGTCTGTTATGTAATATTGCGCACATGGGTTGCTCACTGGCAGCTTGCGGCCGATTCTGTTGAAAAACTCCCGTTGCGATTTTCACCAACGAAAGTGCGTGCCTGAGGTTGAATCTGGATCATTGCGGAGGCTGAACTCCTCCAGATTTCGCGTAGCAACTCCTGAATCGGCCGCTTTTGCGGTTCTGTGTAAGTGAAGCGGAGCAGCGCCGACTTTTTCAACAGAATCGGCCAATAGCGGACGCTAATGATAAGTCGAATCTACGCCAAAAAGCGGGCAGCGCCTGGCGGCTGGGTAACCCCCATTTCCATTGGCTGCCACCTGGAAATTCTCCCAGACATAAGAGTTCGGCATGGTCAACGTAGTGGTGTGGCGAGACCTTGCGGAGCGATACACCAGTCGCCCTATCCCGGCGGTCACAGCAGCCTCAACCATCAAACGCCTCCTTGTCATGGACAGCACTCGGAGAAAGCGGCACATTGCCATACTGTCAAAGCACTCAATTCGGAAGCTCCGATCGTGCTGACTATGCTGCATCAGGTTCAAACGGGTAGCGCCTTGCGCACTCAAGGTATGGAAACTTTGGTCGTGAGGACTTCAAATGATTAGTCGGGGTTCAGAGTGGCATCGGTGGGAACCACATATTCATGCTCCTGGCACCGTGCTCAACAATCAGTTTGGATCTGCAAATCCGTGGGGAGAGTATCTCTCGAGCCTCGAGAAACTAACGCCACAGATCGAAGCCATTGCCGTAACTGACTACTACGTTACGGACACCTACGAAGAGTTTCTCAGGCACAAAGCCGCAGGCCGATTGCCAGGCGTGAAGCTAATTTTCCCCAACATCGAGCTGCGCCTCGATGTAGCTGCAAAGTCGGGGTTCGTGAACATCCACCTCTTGGTAAGCCCGGAAGACCCGGAGCATTTGTCTGAGGTCAAACGCCTCCTCAAGCGGCTTCAGTTTCCAGCATTCAATGACAACTTTGACTGCACACGCGAAGAGCTGATCAAGCTCGGCAAGCGTGCTGACCAGTCAATCATTGATGATGAGGCGGCTCTACGGCACGGCGCAACGCAGTTCAAAGTCAATTTCAACCTGCTGCGAAAGGTCTTTCACGAGAGTGAATGGGCAAAGAAAAATATCCTGATCGCGGTAGCCGGTGGGTCTGGTGATGGTACGTCCGGATTGCGCCAGGCTGCCGATGCAACGGTTCGCCAGGAAATCGAGAAGTTCGCCCACATCATTTTCTCGAGCAGTCTGTCTCAGCGAGAGTTCTGGCTTGGCCTGCGGCCTGGTATGACTGCAGCTGACTTGCGCAGTCGATATGACGGTTGTAAGCCTTGTTTGCATGGGAGTGACTCCCATAACCAACAATCCGTGGGGCAGCCTGTCGACAATCGTTTTTCGTGGATCAAAGGAGGGCTGGAGTTCGACTCGCTTCGCCAGGCCTGCATTGATCCCGAAGGTCGGGCCTATGTTGGAGAAGTGCCACCCCGTACGGCAATGCCTTCCCAAGTCATCTCTCACGTCAGGATCGATGATGCGGACTGGCTAACAACGCCGGACATACCTCTGAACCCAGGCTTAGTAGCAATCATTGGCGCGCGTGGCTCAGGTAAGACCGCCTTGGCAGACATAATCGCCGCAGGTTGTGAGGCGATTTCGCCATTCGGATGGAGTGCTGATGAAGCTATCAGCCCATCATTCCTTTCCCGTGCACGCCAGCTGCTTGGCGATGCTTCAACGACGCTATCCTGGGGCGGTGGAGCAGAGATTACGCGCTCCCTCGATGGCAGGGATGCGAATGGGCATTTGTCATTTCCTCGGGCGCGCTATTTGTCTCAGCAGTTCGTCGAGGAGCTTTGCTCGGCTAAAGGTGTTTCTGATGGTCTTGTAGAGGAGATCGAGCGAGTCATTTTTGATTCGCACTCGCCGGATGATCGCGACGGTGCCATTGATTTCGCAGAGCTTCGAGATCAGCTCACTGCACGATTCCAACAGGCTCGTGAGCGCGAAGCCGGCGCGCTAGAAGACATCTCAAGTCGAATTGCTACCGAGCTTGAAAAGGAAGGCCTCGTAGCCGCGCTGACTACCCAAGTCGCTCAGAAGAAGAAGCTGATCGCAGATTACAACGCTGACCTGGCAAAGCTGGTCGTCAAAGGCACTGAGGCCCACGTTAATCGCCACACCGAACTCAGCCAGGTGGCTCAAAGCCTTCGCTCCAAGATTCAATCCTTCGGCAACCAGCGTCGGACCTATGAAGCGCTGCAGGATGAAGTTCGAAGCATGCGCGCGACGCGTGCACCAGAAATGCTTCGCCAAGCTCGTGAGCGTCATTCGAACAGCGGACTAAGCGACCAGCAGTGGGACGATTTTTTGCTGGTGTATAAGGGCGACGTCGATGAGGGCCTCGCGTCATACATCAAGTGGGCCGACGGAGAAGTCCGTAAATTAAATGGCATCGCACCACCGCTTGGCGATCCGAATGTCCCTCTTATCGATGGGGCTACCGATCTCTCTAAGCTACCACTAGCGCCCATCGCAGCTGAGATGACACGCCTTGAGGCACTGTTCAGTGCTGACAAGATCGTGCGGGATCAGTACACGACGCTAGCAGCACGGATCGCGCAGGAAAACACTGCACTTCAGGTACTCGAGTCACGTCTCGCTGATGCAGTTGGAGCCGAGGCCCGTCGCAAGGCCTTGCAAGCCGAGCGTAATGACACGTACGGACGCGTTTTCGACGCCATTATTAACGAGCAGAACGCGTTGGCCAGCTTGTATGAACCATTAATGGCCCGGCTCGCAGCATCTTCCGGCACCCTCAAAAAACTCAGCTTCTCGGTTCGCCGCATAGCCGATGTTGAAAGCTGGGGAACAATCGCCGAGGAGGAACTGCTTGATCGGCGGAAGGCTGGTCCATTTTATGGCCGCGGCTCACTAATCAAAGCAGCCATCCAAGAACTAAAGGCAGCGTGGGAAACCGGCTCGGCACCGGAAGTGCAGGAAGCGATGACCTCCTTCATGGAAAAGTACAGCAAGGATCTGCTAACACATGCGCCTTATGTACAGTCCCAGCAAACTGAGTTTCGTGCCTGGTCGAAGCAGTTTGCACATTGGCTTTTTGGAACCGATCACCTGACCGTTCGCTATGAAATTTCCTACGACGGCGTCGATATTCGAAAGCTCTCTCCTGGAACGCGGGGCATCGTCCTTTTGCTCCTGTATCTAGCACTAGATGATGCGGACGATCGTCCCCTGATCATCGACCAGCCTGAAGAAAACTTAGACCCCAAGTCGGTGTTCGATGAGTTGGTGTCGCTTTTCATTGCAGCGAAGGCAAAGCGTCAGGTGATCATGGTCACCCACAACGCAAACTTGGTCATTAATACTGATGCCGATCAAATCATTGTGGCCGCGTCAGGCCCCAATGTAGATGGTGGCCTGCCTCCGATCACCTACATATCAGGTGGGCTAGAAAACGAGGAGATTCGGCAATCTGTTTGCGAAATCCTCGAAGGAGGCACGACAGCTTTCCAGGAGCGAGCAAGAAGGCTAAGGGTTCGACTCGACAGATAAAGTCAGCCGAGAGCAGCATCATTAGGAGTTCCGATGAGCACACCCATCACGTTAACCGTGGGCGACATCGAGCTCACCTACAACACGACCTATATGGGCATTGACCATGGGATGCTCTTCCAAGAGTTAGATCGTAAGCGTCGACGCCATAAATACATCAATTATGAGTACTACGAGCAACACCCTGACGAGGACGTCTCCCAGAGTGAAATGTGCTTTTGTCGTCCGCTTAGGTCGCTCATTCCAAGACTCGAACTGCTTGGTTATACGCTCCCAGCGGTAAAGGCCGAATATGATCGCCTCGCAATGCAGGATCACGAGCAGCGACTGGATACGGAAGCCCCTGAGCGAACTGACACATCTGGGCTGCTGGATTTCGATCAGTTCGTAGCCTTCATACGAACCTATGCCGTGAGCAAACTTAGCGACGAGTACAACGCTGACTACGACGAGGAGCACAGGGCAAAACGCGGTTTTTTCTCGCACGAGGCCGCCATAGAGCAACTGCCGGCAGGCGCTCTGTATCGAGAGACTGGCGGGTACTCCGAGCGAAGTCATTTTGGCAACCTGCTAGGGTTTCTCAGCCCCTATTCAACGCTGAGAGTTCTTGCCGAAAATCCAGAAAATTTAGACCTTGAGGTCGTCTGGGACTACGGTAAATTCGTTAGCGCAGGCTGGGCGCAGAACAGTGATTTTGTTGCCGGCGCACGTCGCACCCAAACGTACTTAATTGCAACGGAAGGATCATCTGACACCCACATCCTGAAGCGAGCAATCGCGCTCCTTCTCCCTGAGGTTCAGGACTTCTTCAAGTTCATGGAAGTGGCAGATCGGCACCCTTTCTCTGGCACGGGCAACCTGGCCAAATTCGCGGAAGGGCTCGTCAAAATCGACGTCCACAATCGAGTCGTTTTTCTCTTTGACAACGACGCAGAAGGTCACGATGCGTTCCGCAGCCTGCAGCGCTTCAACTTCCCCGTGAACATGTGCGCGATGGTCCTTCCTGACCTAGAGGAGCTGCGCAGTTTTCCCGCACGAGGCCCTGATGGGGTATCCAACGCTGATCTCAATGGTCGAGCTGCGGCGATCGAATGCTATTTGGATCTGCGACTGAAAGACCGCAATCCACCGCAAGTGACTTGGACGAACTACAAAGAGAAATTGGATGTCTATCAAGGCTCACTTGACTTCAAGGAAAGCTATGCCGATGCGTTCTACAAAGCGAGTGCAGAGGCTATCGCCGCCAATGAGTACGACGTGAGCAAGCTACGAATCGTGCTAGGTGCTCTTTTACGACAGTGCAGTCAGATGGCTGAACAAATGCACTCTGTGGAATAGCACGCAGAGCTCTAGCCGTATGGCCTGCAGGCATTGATGGCAGCCCCATTCAGGGCTGCCTGGTGAAGTCAGATTACGCGCTTGATGCTGATGTAATCGCCCTGAGTGCGCAGGGTAACTGTCACCGGTTTGCTAGTTCGATTGCGCCAGAACCAACCGTGCTTGCCATCGAATGCAGCCTCCAGAACACCCGAGTCTTCCGCGGTTGAACGTCCTTTCCCATAGCCGTGGTAGAAGTCGCGCGGCGCGTTGTAAGGATCGCCGTGGGTGTCGTAGTTAACGACGCCGCCATTGGCAGTCCAGAGGTAGTTCACCTTGGCTCCCTGCTTCATTTCCAGCTTCACTTCGGCGCCCTGGTTCGGGCTCAAGGTGATGCTCATTTCATGCTGCAGACCAGCTGCCTGCTCAGGCGCAGTCGGTTGCTCTGGAGCGGGAATGACCTCGACAGGAGCTGATGGGGAAGTTGCCGGGGCGGTAGGTGCTACGGCGATAGCTTCAGCTGGCGGCGGAGTTGGAGTCTGAGCTGCGACCTCATCGGCGCGGGCCTCGTCAGCCAGCTGGATCTTCACCTCACCCATCTGGGTGAGTCCAAGTGCTCGGCCCACGCCAGTGGGGTCGATCGCATATTCCGAAGGCATTACCACAGTAACCAGAAGCACGCAGGCAATGATTGCCGCGATGATCGTGGAGCGCAGTAGCTGTGCTGTCGAGGGGAGTTCGTTAAGGGTCGGAAGCTTGGTATTGAACATAGAAAGAATTCCTTACTGAGAGACGATCAGGCCGGTGATCTGGTAGCCCATGAGCAAGAAGCCGGCGCTCATCATGGCGACGTTGGCGGTATAGGCGTGGCGCCAGAAGCTGGCGGTACGTCGCCAGTAGCCCATCAGAATTAGAATGCCGCCGAGAGCCAGTAGCTGGCCGATCTCGACACCTACGTTGAAGGCAATCAGGTTGGCGATCAGGCCGTCAGAAGAGATCTCGAACTCCTGGATCTTGGTAGCCAGACCGAAGCCATGAAGCAGGCCGAAGATCAGCGTTGCTGCGCGGGTGTCGGGTTGATAGCCAAACCAGCGCTGGAAGGCGCCGAGGTTATCCAGGGCCTTGTAGACGACCGAAAAGCCGATGATGGCGTCGATCACATAAGAGCTGATGCTGATGTTGCTCAGCACCCCAAAGAGCAGGGTGATGGAGTGACCAAGCGCGAACAGCGTGACGTACAGCCCTACGTCCTTCAGGCGGTAGAGGAAGAAGATCACACCGAACAGGAACAGCAGGTGGTCGTAGCCGGTGATCATGTGTTTGGCGCCCATATAGATGAAGGGCATCAACATCACGCCGGTACTTTCCTGGATGAAGCCCTTGTCTCCTTCGGGCACACCGTGGGCCAGCGCCTCAGGCATGACTGCCATCAGTAGAGCGATGGCAAGCAGGGGCAGAAAAAGCGGTCGACGCAGGCGTGCGATCAGCGCCGTTGCCCCGCTCAGGGGAAGCGAATTCATAACGATTTCCTAGGTTGTAGTGGTCTGGGCCGCAAGGCGGCCGGTTTCAGAACACAACCTAGAGCGTGGTGGCCGTTCGATCAGGTAGATCGGCACTTCAGGGACAGTTGCCCGCAACGCGTTGGGAGGGGTTTCCCGCTCGGGGCGTGACAGCAGTGTCAGCGCCGACCCGAGATAAGGGATCTCATGGCTATGGTCAGCCGCATGTTTGTGGCTCGGGAACGCCGGCGCGTCCACATCATGGGAATGACCATGGGGCACAGCGCCAGAGTAATCACCCGGTATCAGCGGAGTCTTGATGGCGGCCAGCGAATGCCCTACCCAGGCCAATAGCAAGGCCAGTATCAATGCGATAACGGGTTTCTTCGAGGCGCTATGACTAGCCATTTTTCTATGTCTTGCATCTCGCGATGAGCGAATAGGGTCGTTTGACCGTATCCCCCCCAGGGGGATAGGATGCGAGCGTAAATCATCGAGACATAGGACTCAAGGCATGAGCGATCACGAGCACAGCCATGGCCATCGGCACCAGAGCCACAGCGATGTCGTGAAGCGCCTGAAACGCGCTGAGGGTCATCTGCGCAGCATCATCACCATGATCGAGGATGGTCGTGAGTGCGTTGATATCGCGCAGCAGCTGCATGCCGTTGAGAAGGCCGTGTGCCAGGCCAAGCGCACCCTGATTCAAGATCACATCGATCACTGTCTGGAGCACACGATGGACGCTCTCGCCACTGGCGAGCGCACCTCCCTTGAAGACTTCAAGCAGATCACGAAGTACCTGTAGGTCTCCCTATGTCGAGCTTTGCCGAATTACTGCAGCAGGGTGCGTCCCACGCTTGGCTGTACTTCCCCAGCGCTATCCTCCTGGGGGCATTGCATGGCCTGGAGCCGGGCCACTCGAAGACCATGATGGCGGCCTTCATCGTCGCCATCCGGGGCACCGTAAAGCAGGCAATCCTGCTGGGTTTGGCAGCGACAATCTCGCACACAGCAGTGGTCTGGCTGGTGGCCATGGGTGGCATGTATCTGGGCCAGAACCTGAATGCCGAAACGACAGAGCCGTACTTCCAGCTCGCTTCTGCCGCGATCATCATCACCATCGCGTTGTGGATGCTCTGGCGCACCTGGCGTGGGGAGCAGATGTGGCGTTTCGAAGAAGGTGATCACGCGCATGATCACCATCACGATGAGACCCGCCGAATCGATACCGGACACGGGCGCATCGAGCTTTCGATCTTTGAAGAAGGTGTTCCCCCGCGCTGGCGCTTGCGCACCCTGAGTGGCCATTCCTGGCCGGCAGAGGACGTGAGCCTGTCGACGACACGCCCAGACGGAACAGCTCAGCTATTCCGCTTTGTGCAGTGCGGCGAATACCTGGAGTCGGAGTCAGAGATCCCCGAACCCCATCAGTTCACCGCGCGCCTGAGCCTTGGTCACGTGGGCCATTCGCACGATTACGACCTCGATTTCCATGAGCACGACCACGGCCACGACCATTCCGATCTGCAGGGCCTGGAGCTGTCGGTGGAGGGGTATCAGGATGCTCATGAGCGAGCCCACGCCAACGACATCCGCAACCGCTTCAATAACCGCAACGTCACCACTGGGCAGATCATCCTATTCGGCCTGACCGGGGGACTGATCCCTTGTCCCGCCGCAATCACGGTGTTGTTGCTGTGCCTGCAGGTGAAGGAAGTCGCACTCGGGGCTGTTCTGGTGCTGTGCTTTAGTGTCGGTCTGGCGCTGACGCTGGTGTCCGTCGGCGCAGCTGCCGCAGTAGGCGCTCGCCAGGCCTCTAATCGTTGGCCATGGCTGGGGGCAGTCGCGCGTCGCGCGCCCTACCTCTCGAGCGTGCTCATCATTGGTGTCGGTATCTATGTCGGCGTTCATGGCTGGATCGGTCTGACCGCCTAAATGTGGGAGCTATCAGGCTACCTGGGCCTATTCCTCGCGGCCTTCAGTGCCGCGACTTTGATCCCTGCACAGTCCGAGGCAGTGCTCACCGGCCTGCTGATAAGTGGCAACTACTCGGTGGTCATGCTGTTGGTGGTGGCTACAGCAGGAAACGTTCTGGGTTCCGCGCTCAACTGGCTGCTCGGTCTCTACATTGAGCGTTACCGGCACAAGCGCTGGTTTCCAGTCAGTGACGACAAGCTGGCCCGCGCGCAGCGGGCCTACCACCGCTACGGTCGTTGGTCACTGCTGCTGAGCTGGGTGCCGATCATTGGCGACCCGCTGACCCTGATTGCCGGCGTCATGCGCGAACCCTTTTGGAGCTTCTTATTGATCGTGCTGCTGGCCAAGGCTGCTCGATACTTGGTGCTCACCGTGGTGACCCTCGGGATCATGGGGTAATGCGCTCGACCAGCCTGGATCTCGTCAAATGGCTCGCCATGCTGACGATGGTCATAGACCACCTGCGCTATCTCTGGCCTGAAGAGACAGCCTGGCTGTTCGTGGTTGGACGCTTCGCCTTCCCACTGTTCTGCGTGGGTATTGCCGCCAACGTGTCACGTTCACGCCCAGGAGATCTGTACAGCGATAACAACTTTCGTTATCTGAGCTGGCTACTGGCTTTTAGCCTCATATCCGAGCTGCCGTATCGGGCGTTGTCCGAGATGAGCAATACGCTGAATGTCATGCCGACACTGATGTTGGGGCTCATAGTTGCTTGGAGTGTCCATCACAGCGATCGTGCAGGCTTGATGCTGGGGCTATTCACGTTGACCGTTGCGACAGTGCTTCATGATCGGCTGATGTACGGCGCGTTTGGAGTCCTGCTGCCGGCCACCATGGTGTTGGCAGTGCAGCGCCCCGGGGTCACCTGGCTCATACCCGCAGTCATCAGCGTGTTGGCCAATAGCCGTGACGGTTGGATCGGAGCTGGTCCCTTTGGCACCTGGTGGGCCATGGCCACGACCTTTGCGGCTCCGCTGGTTGGCCTGTGGCTATTGCGCCAGAAAATCACCCAACACATATGGCCAGTGGGGCGCTGGGGTTACTACTTCTACCCCGGCCATCTAGCGGTGCTGGCGTTGTTTCGTGCGGCTCTCTGACCGGTCGATCAAAATCCCCTTGCTCAATGCAGGCCTTTTGCCATAATCCGGAGTGTGACCTAGATCACATATAAGAGCCAATCGAAACGGAGTTTGAACATGAAGAAGCTTTCTGCCGCCCTGATCGCCACCGTGATTGCCCTGTCCTCTGCTGTCGCAGTTGCCCATAGCGGAGGCACCGACTCGAAGGGCTGCCATACCAACCACTCCACGGGCGAGTACCACTGCCATTGATTTAGGCAGTGCTGGCCGCCTCTCGTGAGGCGGCCAGAACCAGATGGCTAGACCAAATCGCACACCGGCTGCTTGGCTTCACGCCAACCTGCAAAGCCGTCGACGAGATACCGCGCATCCAGTCCCATTGCCCAGAGAGTAGCGGCACACCCCTGGCTGATCTCATGCCCATGAGCGCAGTAAAGAATCACGGGGCGATCCCGTGGCACTTGATCCTTCCAAGAGAAAAGCTGTTCGGGGTCATACCATTTCGCCTCAGCGATCTGTGCTCCGTCAGCGTTGCGTGCGATAGCTCGGCGCACATCGAGTAACTCAAAGCAGCGACCTGAAGCCTGCCACTCAGCGAGCTCGCGAATCGATATGCGCTCCATAACCTCTCCCTAACGCAACAGGTGGATAGCCAAACCCACAAGAGCACATCCCACCAACACCTGGATGACTCCACGCTTGAAGCGGAAAAGTGCGACTGCGGCACCGACAGCGATCAACGCCGAGAGCCAATCGAAGCTGCCAGCAAAACCCTCAGGCCACAGCACGTGATAGCCGAAGAACAGCGCCAGGTTGAGGATGACGCCAACCACCGCAGCAGTAATGCCGGTCAGCGGCGCGGTGAACTTCAGTTCGTTGTGGGTGGATTCCACCAGCGGCCCGCCGGCGAGGATGAACAGGAACGAGGGCAGGAAGGTAAACCAGGTGACGAGGCTGGCTGCTACAGCGCCGGCAAGGAATGCCTGTTCTGGCCCGAAGACCTGATGCACATAGGCACCAACGAAGCCCACGAAGGCCACCACCATGATCAGCGGCCCTGGGGTGGTCTCGCCCAGCGCCAGGCCATCGATCATCTGGGTGGGGGTCAGCCAGCCGTAATGGCCTACCGCGCCCTGATAGACATACGGCAATACCGCATAGGCGCCGCCGAAGGTGAGTAGAGCAGCCTTGGTGAAGAACCAGCCCATTTGAGTCAGGGTGCCCTCCCAACCATATAGGGCGGTCAGTAGCCCCATCGGCAAGGCCCACAGCACAGCTCCTACGGCGACCAACAGAGCCAAGCGCGACCAGCGGAAGCGCGCATGCGCCGGCGGTGGCGTGTCATCGTCGATCAATGCCGGCCCATAGGACTGTTTGGATGCCCCATGCCCACCACCGACGCTGAACTTGTCCGGGGCATAGCGTCCGCCCAGGTAGCCAATCATGGCCGCCCCTAGAACGATCAGCGGGAACGGGATATTGAGGGCGAAGATCGCCACGAAGGAGGCAGCAGCGATCGCCCACAACCAGTTGTTTTTCAGCGCGCGTGAACCGATACGGTGGGCAGCCTGAACAACGATGGCGGTGACGGCGGGTTTGATGCCGTAAAACAATCCCGCCACCACCGGCACTTCGCCGAAAGCGATGTAGACCCAGGACAGGGCGATCAGGATGAACAGTGAGGGCAGCACAAACAGTACGCCGGCGATCACCCCACCCCAAGTGCGATGCATGAGCCAGCCGATATAGGTGGCCAGTTGCTGAGCCTCCGGGCCTGGCAGGAGCATGCAGTAGTTCAACGCATGCAGGAAACGGCGCTCCGAGATCCAGCGCCGCCGCTCCACCAGCTCCTGGTGCATGATCGAGATCTGCCCGGCTGGGCCACCGAAGCTGATGAAACCGAGTTTCAGCCAGAACAGAAATGCCTCGAGTAGGCCAATTTTTTCTACCCTGTCCTGGTCTTGCTCTGTCGCTTGCATGGCTGTCTCACTCATCACTCTGTCCTTCCTTGCCGAATGCAGCCAGCAGCCCATCGAAGATGGCGCAGGCCGCAGCCAATAACTGATCGTCGTTTTCGATGCTGGCTCGCAGTCCGGCCAGTACGCGCTCTACACCCGTTGCTTCTGTGGGTTGCGCGCCCCCCACGTCCAGGTAGTGAACTAGAGCCCCTACGCGCTGAAGCCCTGGAGCCTCCAGCCCGAAGCTGGCCTGCAGGGTTTCGAAGGTGACCTTGTTGCCGACATGGCTGAACTGGGCACCATCGAAATCGAACCCAAGTGCTTCCGCAGGGCACGCATCAAGAGAGGGAAGCCAGAGGATGCTGGCACCTGGATCGATGAAGCGGCGGATCAGCCAGGCGCTGGCCAGGCGGTCCACCCAGGGGCGCTGGCGAGTCGCCCAGGTTCGCCCTTGGTAGTCCCGCGGGTCGAGTTGCTCGATGATTTGCTCGTGGCTGGTGGGCTCATCCTTGGAAAGCGCGCGGTTGATGGCCACTTCGAGGTCACGCAGCAGCGCGTCTGCCTGTTGCAGAGCTGCGCCCGGAAAGAAGTCGATGGCTTGGATCTGCGCGAACGACTTGCGCAGCTTGCGGGCCTGGCGAGCAGTCGCCAGTGCGTTCTCGGGCGTCAGCTGGGCCAGTTGGGGCTCAACCTCCGAGCGCAACCTGGTGTAGTCGTCGCCACGGTCAAAGAGAGGTATGAAGCGCTCACCCTGGGGATCAGTGACCGGCAGGAGCGACGCCGAGCCACCACTATCCAGCACGTCACGCTCGACGGACTCCAGTACCTCACGACTAGCCGAGCCATCCGGCAATAGGTACACGCCGTCGCGAAGAACGGCAGCTCCTGCACTCTTCAGCGTCCGCCAAGCCCGCATTCGCTCGGCGGCATTTGCCGTAGGCAGTGCCATCACGAGACATAGCCAATTAATCAATGTAGCGATCTCACCAAATATGTTCGATCTCTACATTACTCTGCGGCTGCTCTATTTGGAACTGCGATATGGGCTCTGCAGCGTCAGTGACTGCTTATCTCCGGGCACCGGCAAAGCGAACTGTCGGTGTGGTGCGAATGACTGTCGGAGGGATGCGAATAGGTGTCGGTGGCGTGCGAATGGCTGCCGGAGGGATGCGAATCGGTGTCGGGGCGTGCGAATGGCTGTCGGAGGATGCGAATAGGTGTCGATGTGTGCGAAAGGCTGTCGATTTTGAAAAACGCGTTGTGTCGGTTTTGCGTGCGAATCAGTGTTGGTTAGGCATGCGAATTAGTGTCGGAACCAATGCGAATACTCACATGGGAAACTGCTTTGTGTGTCTCAGTCTACCGTTTGGGCACGGAGGGAGAAAACTAAGGACCGACCTATTTCGCGAGTGATCCAGTCATCGAGAGGCTGGCAGGGATAGCGCTGCGGAGTGTTTGTCAGCCAGAGATGTGCGTACTTTCCTGACATATGAAGTGGTGGGTTCGCAGAATGGGAGGTGACCAAGCGGCGGCCGTTGCATAGAAACGTCGCGCATCCCGTAGAGGAAGCGGACGTGAGCAGGCTTCTTCCGCTTTAGCAGAGGTAGCCATGCATAGCATCGAAATTCGATCTAGCCATTTACCTGCGGCAAATGAAGAAAGCTGCCTTTTTTGACAACAATGGCAGCCGCTTCGCGAAGGCAGTTGATCATTTTGGTCTTATTGCTCGGTCTCGCTCCACATTCGTTTCGCTTACCTGCAAACGCCCAAAATGCTCAACT
>Ga0209643_1002110_pt1 | contig 14239 bp, 9 predicted proteins | sample AutmiccBRH37_all_FD_187383 | JGI IMG/M metagenome (GOLD analysis project Ga0209643, IMG submission 187383) | Deep subsurface microbial communities from Mt. Terri, Switzerland - Autotrophic microbial communities BRH/37_all (SPAdes) (version 2) | ecosystem: Environmental > Aquatic > Deep subsurface... | reverse complement strand
TATACGCGCCTCCGATACCGACTGCATTTTCCGGTGTCCATACCCGCGCGGGATTATACTTGGTCGTCACCAGGCGATGGCGCGGATCGAGCGGGGTCGCAACCGGCGCGCCGAGATAGACATCGCCAAGCCCAAGCACCAGATAGCGCGCCTCGAATATTATGCGCCGCACTTCATCGTCATCCTTAAGGCCGTTGATGCGGCGGATGAATTCGATATTGGACGGGCACCACGGCGCGTCGGGCCGTACCAGTTCGTGATATTTGCGCACTGCAAGCTGGATCTGCTCGTCGTTCCATGACAGCGGCATGCGTACCACGCGCGACGGCACGGTGACGCTTTCAACCGGCGCAAGCGCTCGCACCACCTCCTTCAGTGCGTCCAGCAATGCCGAACGCTTCAACACCAGCGGATCGAAATGAAGCTGCAGCGAGCGGATGCCCGGCGTCAGATCAACCAGCCCGGAGATCCTGCGGGCCTTCAGTCCCTCCATCACCTGATGTGCACGCAAGCGCAATTTGAGATCGAGGTGCAGCTCGCCGAATTCGACCAGCACGTTGTCATCACCCGCCTGGCGCGCGACGAGCGGAATCTCATCATCGATCCGCATAATGACCGCATCGTCGCGGCGCCCCCGGAGCACGATCGGCGCGGGCGCTTCGAACGTCCCGACCAGTTTGTCCTGCGCCGCCAGGAGCGCTTCGGCCTCCTCGAGCGTGAGTGCGCGGAAACGCACCTTGTCACCTGGCTTGAGCTGACCGACTTTCCACAGCTCGGCGATCGCCACCGTCGCCGGACAGACGAACCCACCCAGGCTTGGACCATCCGGCCCCAGAATAATGGGCATGTCACCCGTAAAGTCGATGGTGCCGACGGCGTAAGCATTGTCGTGGATATTGGATGGATGAAGTCCCGCCTCCCCGCCATCTTCGCGTGCCCATCGCGGCTTGGGCCCTATCAATCGCACACCTGTGCGCGCCGAATTGAAATGAACCTCGTATTCGAATTCGAAAAGCGTCTCGATGTCGGTCGGATCGAAAAAGTCGGGTGCGCCGTGGGGTCCATACAGGACGCCGATGGTCCAGCGATCGGTCAACTCCGGAATCAGCACGGACGGGAGCGCTCCAAGAGGTGCTCCCGCGCCCTCTCTCCTGATGCGCAGCACGTCGCCGGTCTTGACCGGTCCGGTGCCATGACCGCCGAATTTTCCAAGCGAAAACGTTGACGCGCTGCCGAGATAAAGCGGAACGTCGAAGCCATGCCGAACAGCAAGATAGGCGCGCAAGCCCGCGCCCTCGATTCGCTTCATCGCCAACACTTGACCCGCCGCCACGGCCACCGGGAGGTAACTGTCGAGCGGGGAACCATCGAGCGTGGCCTGCATCTGCGCGCCAGCGAGCGCGATCACGGCGTCACAATTAAAGCGCAAGGTGGGGCCTTCGACCGTGCACTCGAGCGCGGGAGCGCCTTGCGGATTTCCCACAAGCCGATTGGCGAGGCGAAACGAGAGCGAGTCCATCGGCCCGCTCGGCGGTACCCCGACATCCCAATAGCCCAACCGTCCAGGATAGTCCTGCACCGTGGTCAGCGCGCCGGGGCCGAGTACATCGATGGTGGCGGGTTGATAGGCAAAGCGGTCAAGCGCTTTGGTCGAGACCGCGCCGTCGCGGAAGAGATCGCTCGCCACAACCTGACGAACATAGTCGAGATTGGTCTCTATACCGTAGAGCGCCGTGTCTGCCAGCGCGGCGACCAGCCTTTCGCGCGCGTCCTCGCGGGTCGGACCGTGAGTGATAATCTTGGCGATCATCGGATCGTAGTATGGCGAGACTTCATCGCCGGAAGCGACCCAGCTGTCCACGCGCGCCGTTTCCGGAAACGCGACATGGGTCAAAGTTCCCGCGCAAGGCTGGAAGTTGCGGCCCGGATCCTCGGCGTAAATCCGCACTTCCATCGCGGCGCCGGCCGGCGCGCGGTCGAGCATCGCAAGCGGTGGCAGATTCCCCGCAGCCTGGGCAATCATCCACTCCACGAGATCGATGCCGAGCACGACCTCGGTAACGGGATGTTCCACTTGCAGGCGGGTATTGACCTCGAGAAAATAAAATTCGCCGCGGGCGCTGTCGTAGATGAATTCGACGGTGCCGGCAGATTCATAACGGACGTGACGAGCAAGTGCTGCCGCGGCCCGGTAGAGGGACCGCCGGGTATCTCCCGGAATGTGCGGGGCAGGTGTTTCCTCGACAACCTTTTGATTGCGCCGCTGAAGCGAGCAGTCGCGCTCGCCGAGTACGAGGACCTCGCCCTTTCCATCGCCAAAAATCTGAACTTCAATATGACGTGCCTGCTCGACGAAGCGTTCAAGAAAAACGCCAGAATGCTTGAAGTTTGCCGCGCCCAGGCGCCGCACGCTTTCGAAAGCCTTTTCGAGTTCGCCGCGCGATCGCACGAGTTGAAGGCCAATACCGCCGCCGCCGCCCGTGCTCTTGAGCATCAACGGAAACCCCAGCGCCTCAGCCGCGCGCGTTGCCTCGTGGACGGTTTCAAGTAAATCCGTGCCCGGAACAAGAGGCACATTACACGCTTTCGCCAAAGCGCGCGCCTCGTGCTTGAGGCCGAAGGCCATTATGTGCTCGGGACGAGGCCCGATAAAGCGTAGACCCGCGTCGGCAAGCGCTTCGGCAAATCCCGCGTTTTCCGAGAGGAATCCATAGCCGGGATGAACCGCCTGCGCGTCCGTCGCCTTGGCGGCGGCGATGACAGCCTGTACGTCGAGATAACTCTGCGCGGCCGCTGCCGGACCGACGCACACCGCCTCATCAGCCTCTAGCACATGCGCGGCGTGGCGGTCGGCCTGCGAATAGATCGCGACAGACCCGATGCCCATTCGCTTCAGCGTGCGAATGATCCTGCAAGCAATCTCTCCGCGATTGGCGATCAGGACTTTAGTGAACATCGCGGACGTGGCGCCTCACCGATCGAAAATGGTCAGGCGAATGGGCGTCGGATTGAATCCATTGCATGGATTGTTGATCTGCGGGCAATTGGAAATCATCACGACGATGTTCATCTGCGCCTCGATCTCGACGTAGGACCCCGCCCTCGACACGCCATCGACGATGGCCAGATGTCCATTCTGTTCGACCGGCACATTCATGAAAAAGTTGATGTTTCCGACAATATCGTCCTTGCCTAGACCGTTGCTCACATAGGCATGGAGAAAATTATCGCGGCACGAATGGAGGTGACGCTTTTCGAGACCGAACCGCACGGTATTCGATTCCGCGCTGCAGGCCCCGCCGAGCGTGTCGTGATTGCCGACCGTATCGTCACTGATGACAGCAAGTGCGCGTCCTTCGTTGGACATCAGGCGGGTACCGGTTGTGACGAAAATCGCGCGCTGCGCCTGGATGGTCTGCTGGAGATCGTAGCGCTCCACTGGATCGTCCGCGTTATAGAGCAGCGTGTCGACGGCCTGGCACCCTTCCAGATCGACGATCCTGAGGCGCTGGCCTTTTCCCAGCGGGTGCGACCAGGAGAGACGCGCGGGATGAACGATATCGAGAACGGTCTTGCTCATGCGCGCGCGCCGATCTGAATCAGAAAGTCATCGGTATTGATGAAGGCGCGCTGCGCCTCCTCGCAGGAGGTGCGGCTGGGATCGTCAGGCGCGGCCGGCGGTCCTTGCCACACAAGGGCGTCGATCGCATCCTCCGACCCGCGCGCGTCAAACGGGTGCGCAGTGTTCGAGAGCGCGACCAGCACGTTCATCTCCGCACGCAGGTCGACGAAATCGCCGGGCTTCGACACGTCACCAAGCCATTTCAGCTTGCTGCCCTCCACAACGTCGATGCCGGTGAAGAACGAAATGCACGGCACCACCTCACGCCGCCCATATCCAAATTTGCCGAGCGCCAGAACGAAATTGTCCCGCGCGTTGGTGCGATAGACGTCCTCAGGGTAGCGCGCCGCCACGCTCGCCGCCGTCGAGGCACCAGCGATCATATCGTGATAGCCGCAGGTGTCTTCGACAATCGAGAACAGCACGCGGCCCATTTCTGAATAGATCAGCTTGCCCTTGCCGAGATAGGCGTTCCACTGGATCTTTGCCGTGTCGCCGGTATTGAGGCGCTCGGAGGGCAGATCTGCGTTGAGGGCGATCAGCGCCGGAGTGCTCTTGCCGCTCGAATTGACGAGCCGCAGCACCTGACCTGCGCGCACGATGCGCGACATCTGCCCCCCGCCGACGATGGTTTCGCGCCACAGAATCTTCTCGCCAGAGATCGTACGCGGCGTGGCGAGCTGCGCGTCTCCTTCGCTGTGGAGCCGTGCCGGCGCGGCATCGCCCTGCTGCTTCAATGCCCGGTAGCGGGCGATTTCAGCCTCGCTCGCCTGTCCTTTCAATCCTTCACTCATCCTCGTCTCCAAACGTCACGCGTGCGTCCTCGATCGCACAAACCATGCGCTGCCTGCCGTTTCATCCCGATCCGGATACGAAGGAATTCCCCACGCCGCCGGACGACACCACACCAGCACCGCAGCTTGCTGCGCCGGCACCGGGTCGTCCCGGCCATGCCCGCTTCTGGGGGGCGATTTCTGAGGCATCAAACCCCAGGACCGGGTCGTCCCGGTCGGGCTATTTTGATTATGATCAGCGTAACCGGCCCGCGGCAGTGTGACAAGAACAAGAATAGGGCATCACGCTGCGTCATAATCTTACGTCAATCTCATGTATCTATAGGGAGAGGACGAATTCAGGGGACATCACGCGTGAGTGACGACGACGATCAACGGGCGCTGGACTACCACCGCTTTCCGACACCGGGAAAACTGCGCATTGAGCCGACCAAGCGAATGGTCAACCAGAGCGATCTGGCACTCGCCTATTCTCCCGGCGTTGCCGCCGCTTGTCGCGAGATCGTCAAGGCACCAAGCGAGGCCGCAACGCTGACGGTACGCGCCAACCTTGTCGGCGTCGTCACCAACGGCACCGCCGTGCTTGGGCTGGGGCCGATCGGGCCGCTGGCGGCCAAGCCGGTGATGGAGGGCAAGGCGGTGCTGTTCAAGCGCTTCGCGGGCATCGACGTGTTCGACATCGAGGTCGACGAACGCGACCCGCAAAAGCTGATCGAGATCATCGCCAGCCTGGAGCCGACCTTCGGGGCCATAAATCTTGAGGATATCAAGGCACCTGAATGCTTCGAGGTGGAGCGCGGAGCGCAGGCCCGCATGGGCATCCCGGTGTTCCATGACGACCAGCATGGTACCGCGATCTGCGTGGCCGCCGCCGCAACCAACGGGCTCGAGATTGCCGGCAAGAAACTGAGTGATGCGAAAATCGTGTGTTCGGGCGCGGGCGCGGCGGCGTTGGCCTGCCTCGATCTCCTGGTCGCCTATGGTGCGAAGGCCGAGAATATCACCGTGTGCGACATCGAGGGCGTCGTCTATCAGGGCCGCAAGGTTCTGATGGACCCCTACAAGGCGCGCTACGCCCAGAAGACCAAGGCACGCACCCTGGCCGAGGCCCTGCCCGGCGCCGACATCTTCCTCGGTCTTTCCGCCGGTAATGTGCTCAAGCCCGAATGGCTCAAGACGATGGGCCCGCGCCCGCTGATTCTGGCGCTCGCCAATCCCGACCCCGAAATCCATCCCGAGCTTGCCAAGACCGCGCGACCCGACGCGATTATCGCGACCGGGCGCTCCGACTTTCCCAATCAGGTCAACAACGTCCTGTGCTTCCCGTTTATTTTCCGCGGCGCGCTCGACGTCGGCGCCACGGCGATCAACTTGGAAATGCGCATCGCGGCCGCCAAGGCGATCGCCGCGCTCGCGCGCGCCGAACCTTCCGACGTGGTGGCGCGTGCCTATCGCGGCGAGAACCTCAAATTCGGTCCCAACTACATTCTCCCCAAGCCGTTCGATCCGCGTCTCATTACGGTCGTGGCTCCGGCGGTCGCCGAGGCCGCGATCACCAGCGGCATCGCCACGCGGCCCTTGAACGATCTCCCCGGCTACCGGCGCCATCTCGAGCAGTTCGTCTACAAGACCGGACATGTGATGGAGCCGCTGTTCGTCGCCGCGCGGGTCAGTCCGCGCCGGGTGATTTATGCCGAGGGCGAAGATGCCCGCGTGCTGCGCGCAGTACAGATTGCGGTGAACGAAGGCCTCGCGCATCCCGTTCTGGTCGGTCGTCACGAAATCATCGAAATCAGGATTTCCGAGCTTGGCCTCAACCTCAAGGACGGCGTCAATATCCGCATCGTCGATCCCGAGCATCTGCCCAACGAGGCGAAGCTGCGCGAGGTCTATCTCGCGCGCGCTGCGCGGCGCGGCGTAACCCCTGCGATGGCGGAAACGTGGCTGCGCGCACGCGCAACGGTACTCGGCGCGGTTCTGCTCGCGGCGGGAGAAGGCGACGCGCTGATCTGCGGAGTGAGCGAACCGTTCTCGGCGAACCTGCGCCACGTTCAGGACATCATCGGCACCGCCAAGGGCATCGAGACCTTCGCGGCGATGCGCATGGTGGTCTTAAGCGACCGCTTTTTCTTCATCGCCGATACTAACGTCACCTACGATCCGACCGCGGAACAGATCGCGCAGATCACAGTGCTGGCGGCGAGGGAGATGAAGCGCCTCGGCATCGCGCCCCATGTGGCGTTGGTGTGTCACGCAAGCTTCGGCTCGTCGAGCGCGCCGACCGCCGTCAAGATGCGCAAGGCGCACGAGATTCTGCGCGCCTCCAATGTCGACTTCCCGTTCGATGGCGAGATGAGCGCCGACGCCGCGATGCTGCCCGAACTGCGCGACGAGCTGCTGCCGGGCTCAGCCCTCCAGGGCTCTGCCAATCTTCTGGTCATGCCCAATCTCGATACGGCCAATGTCGCCTGCCAACTCGCCTGGTCGGCCAATGGCGGCCTCGCCATCGGCCCGATCCTGCTCGGCACCGCCCAGAGCGCCCATATCGTACCCAAGGGCGTCACCGTGCGCGGCATCGTGAACATGACCGCGCTGGCGGTCATCGACGCGCAGGACCGCTAGATGACGAAGAGGGTGAGGTACTCGGGTAAACGATGACTCGCCTTCCCGGAGCCGACGGACTGGCCTTGCCCCCGCGCGCCCACGAGGCGACGTCAAAAAACCGTCACATTTCCCGCGCGGTGCCCCCGCCTGCGCCGCGCAGACCCTCACGATTTCAATTCCGCCAAAAACCGGTAAGGTGGCGCCGGGGTTAGAGACCGGCACTCAAAATCGGCGGCCATCGAGGATATGCACGCGCGGACACTTCATGCCTTGAGCATTGTCGGGCTGGCGCTGTGTGCGGCCACCGCTGGAGGTTGCACGCGCCATATCAAGGATGTGGAGCTGGTTAGCGTGGTCAGGATCCCGCAGATATATCAGGCGCCGCCCAAGCTGCGCATCTCGTTCACCAGCCGCAGCGATTTTCGCGGACTGCGCGGCACTCATGCCTATCTGTGGACGTCACTATGCCCCATTCGCGACGGAATGGTGGTGAATTTTGGCGAGGTCGATCTTGAGGGCCGTGCCGTCAAGCCCGGTCAGGATGTTCCGCGCCATGTCGAGGACGACGCGCCGCCGCTCGTCTATACCGGCGTGATCGACTACGACAAGGTGTGGGTCGAGACGGATTATCCGATCGACACGTATCACCTGCTGCTCCCCCCCGATGCCGTCGACCTGTGCTTTCGCGTCGAGAGCGCGGGCTGGAAGCGCTTCAGAACTAATGACGTGATGATCCCCAAGGCTGCCATCGCGGCAGCGTTGATGGCGCCGCCGCGCGCGCCCTGAGGGCCTTAAGCGCGCGCCACAAACAAGCCGCAGTTCCGCCCGCATTGATCATGATGCCGAAACATTGGCGCCCCAATGCCCGCGCGAAATCATACCCGTGCGTTCGGACCACGAACAGATCGGGGGATCTCAGCCATGAACCGCCTCAAAGCCACCGCGCTTAACCCATCCCATGCATTTTCGTGTTTCTATGTGTTTGCCGCCATGTTCGCGGCGGCGCTTCTGCTCGCCGCTTTCTCGAACATCGCCCGCGCCGAGACAATCGGATGCGGCGACGGGTTAATGGGAATCGACGAGGCGGGCACCGGCACCTTGATGCTGCGCACCTCTCTACCCGGGCGCTTCCTGCCCGCACCGCGAATCGCCACCGACGTCAAGGTCGATATCTCCGGCAACGTGGCGCGCACGCGCGTTACCCAGCGCTTCACCAATCCCGCCGAAGGCTGGGCCGAAGGCATCTATGTCTTCCCGCTGCCCGACACTGCTGCCGTCGACACCCTCAAAATGCAGATCGGTGACCGCTTCATCGAGGGCGACATCAAGGAACGGAAAGAAGCGCGCCAGATCTACGAGACCGCGAAGGCCGAAGGCAAGAAGGTGAGCCTGATCGAACAGCAGCGCCCCAACGTCTTCACCAACTCCATCGCCAATATCGGCCCGCATGAGACAGTGGTGGTGCAGATCGAATACCAGGAAGCCCTGCGCTTCGATCAGGGGCGCTTCAAGCTGCGCGTGCCGCTCGTCGTCGCGCCGCGTTATAGTCCGCCTGCCACCGCGAGTCTGGTGAGCTGCGAAAGCGGTGGCATCGGGCTCAATCTTTCGGACCGCGTCCCCGACCGCGAAGCGTTCTCCGCACCGGTCCTGCGTCCCGAAACAGGCAAGATCAACCCGGTGACCCTGGCGATTCATCTTGAGGCCGGATTTCCGCTCGGCGCCATCGAGAGTTCGAGCCACAAGATCGCCGTGCGCCGCGACGGCACGGAAAACGCCGCTATCACGCTTGAAAATGGTGACGTGCCAGCCGATCAGGACTTCGCCCTCACCTATGCCCCGGCCTCCGGCACCATGCCGAGCGTTTCGCTCCTGAAAGAACGTCTCGGCGGCGCCGATTATCTGATGGCGCTCGTGGTTCCTCCGGTGGGCGCGGCACACGCGGAGCAAAAGCCGCGCGAGGCCATCTTCGTTCTCGATAATTCCGGCTCGATGGGCGGGGAATCGATCCGCGAGGCCAAGGCTGCGCTGCTGCTTGCGCTGGAGCGTCTGAAGACCAGCGACCGCTTCAACGTGATCCGCTTCGACGACACATTGACCGTGCTGTTCCCGCAGGCCGTCGGCGCGACTGCGGAAAACATCGCTTACGCCAAAGGGTTCATCGCGAGTCTCGAAGCCAACGGCGGCACCGAAATGCTGCCCGCGCTGCGTGCGGCCCTCACCGACACGACGCCGCAGGACACCACGCACGTGCGCCAGGTCGTGTTCCTCACCGACGGTGAGGTCGGCAACGAGGAGGAGCTTTTCGCGGCGATCAGTTCCTCTCTGGGCCGCTCGCGGCTCTTCACGGTCGGCATCGGCTCTGCGCCCAACGCGTTCTTCATGAGCGGCGCGGCGCGTGCCGGCCGCGGGACCTACACCAATATCGGCGACGTGAACGAGGTCTCCGCGCGCATGGCCGAGTTGTTTGCCAAGCTCGAACATCCCGTGATGACCGACCTTGCGGCCGTCTGGCCGACCGGCCTCGACAGCGAGGCATGGCCCAATCCGCTGCCCGATCTTTATGACGGCGAGCCGGTCGTCCTCACGGCGAAAATTCCACACGCGGCCGGGACGCTCACCCTCAGCGGCAACCTCGAGGCCGCCCCTTGGACGCAAAGCCTCGACCTTGCCGACGCCCGGCCCGCGACCGGCATCGCCAGGCTGTGGGCGCGCAACAAGATCGCGAGCCTTGAAGACCTGCGGGTGCGCGGCGGCAATGCGGACGTGATCGACAAGGCGGTGCTGGAGGTGGCGCTGAACGCCCATCTCGTCAGCCGGGTGACCAGTCTGGTTGCGGTCGACGTGACGGCGACCCGTCCACAGGGCGAAATGCTGACGACCCAGAAGCTCCCGCTCAATCTTCCCGCTGGGTGGGACTTCGGCAAGGTGTTCGGCGAGGAGGTGCCGCTTGAGCGGCGTGCCGGCGTCACGCTCCCGCCTGCGCTTGTGGGAAAAATGGCGCTGGGCAACGCGCCCTCCCCGGTCATGGTGCCGGAGGGGACCGACCTGATGCTACCGCAGGGGGGAACGGCGTCGACGCTTATGCTGATCCTCGGGATCATCTCCCTGATCGGCGCGGCGCTTCTCCTCCGCAACCGGAAGGAAGCGCGCGCATGAGACGGCCGCTTGCTCTCGCGCTGGCGCTCCTTGGCTGCCTGTTGGTGGCCAAGGGACTCTACATCCCGGCCAAGGCCGCGCTCGCCCAGGTTCTCCTCGAGCGGGCGTGGGTACAGGCCCAGGCCGGAGCAACGGATGTCAAACCGTGGCCGTGGGCGGACATCACCCCGGTCGCGGCGCTCTTGGTGCCCCGTCTTCACGAGCGCGCGATTGTCCTGGAAGGGGTGAGCGGCCAGGCGATGGCCTTCGGCCCCGGGCATATGACGAACACGGCGGCGATCGGCGCCCCCGGGACCGCCGTGATTGCCGCGCATCGCGACACGACGTTTCGCTTCCTGAAAAATCTCGCGATCGGCGATCTGGTCACCACGATCACGGCCGACGGACAAGAAACACCGTTCCGCGTGGTCTCGATGTCGGTGGCCCGCGCGGACGCTTCCGGTCTTGACCCGCAGGCTCCCGGACCGACCGGCGCGCGCCTGGCGCTTGTTACCTGCTATCCCTTCGAAGGCGTACTTCACAGTCCATTGCGGTATGTCGTGATCGCCGAACGCGAGCGACCCGCGCGCAACCTCGCCGCCGCGCTATAATGCGCGATGCGCCTCGCGATTCGCCGCCCGATGCCAGGTTGTTCGCCGTGACGCCCGCTGCGGCCCTGCGTCAGTGGCTGGTGTCGCTCGAAACCGTGCAGCGCGCCAGTCCCCGCACCATCGAAGCCTACCGGCGCGACGTCGAGGGGTTCCTCGATTTCGTCTCCCAGCATCTTGGCGGCCCCGCGTCACTGGACGATCTGAGCACGCTGCGTGCCGCCGATCTGCGCGGCTATCTTGCGGCCCGCAAGCGCGACGGTCTCGCCGCTCCCTCGCTTGCCCGCGCCCTCTCGAGCATCCGCACGTTTTATCGCTATCTCGCGCAGGAAGGTCTTGCCGACAACAGTGCGATTCATGCGCTGCGCGGCCCCCGCGTGCCGCGACGCCTGCCGCGCCCGCTCTCGATCGACGGCGCCGCGAGCCTGATCGAGCACGCCCCGGACGACGCAAAAGAGGCATGGACCGGCGCGCGCGACAAAGCGCTCTTTACACTGATCTATGGAACGGGACTGCGTATTTCCGAGGCGCTCGGCCTGACCCCGCACGACGTGGCAGGCGAGACGCTCACCGTTACCGGCAAGGGAAACAAGCAGCGCGTCGTTCCGCTTATGGCCATCGTGCGAGAGGCGATAGCCCGGTATCAACAGCTCCTGCCCTTCCCGCCCGATCCGCAAGGCCCCCTGTTTCGGGGTACGCGCGGCGGCGCTTTCTCACCGCGCCTCGCCCAGCTTGCGATGGAAAAGCTGCGCGTGCGCTTTGGTTTGCCGGAGAGCGCGACGCCGCACGCGCTGCGCCATTCCTTCGCCACTCATTTGCTGGAGAGCGGTGCGGACCTGCGCACCATTCAGGACCTTCTTGGTCACGCCTCGCTCTCAACCACGCAGGGGTATACCTCCGTCGACCTTTCCCAATTGCGGCGCGCCGTGACCAAGGCTCACCCGCGCGGTTAGCCACCCCTGCGCCCGAGCACCCGCACACGCGCAAGATCGCGATCGCGCACCTTGGAACTTGCTTCGGCCATACCGATGAGCGTGCTGCGCACCGGTTTGATTCCGACGAAATTGAGAATGTTGTATTTCAGGTTCTTCAGGCTGTGCGCCTGGAAATACCAGCGATAAACAAATTCCGGCATGCCCATCGTTACGATCACGCGAGCCGAGCGGCCACCGAGCGCCCCCTTGGGAAAGCCCCTGGCTTCGGGCACAAAAGCAAAGCCCGGCCGCGCCACCTGCTCCAGAAACGCCTTGAGCAGCGCTGGAACATCGCCCAGCCACAGCGGATAGATGATCACCAGGTGCTCGGCCCATTTGATGTCGGCCTGCGCCTGCGCAATCGACGGCGTGGGCTCTCCCGTCATCCATTCCTTGGCGGTGCGCAGGACGGGAAATTCGAACGCGCCAACCTTGATCCGCCTCACATCGTGCCCGCCCTCGCGCGCGCCTTGCGCATAGGCGTCCGCAAGCGCCGCGTTGAAGCGCACAGGCGCCGGATCGGGGTGCCCTTCGATGATCACGATGCGTTTGGACATAACCGCCTCCCTCATGGAGACAGAATAGACGCACGGGCCCTCAGTAGCGTTGAGCTAAATCAAGCCTGAATCGTCCAGCCTTCGACGCCCATGGCCGCCTGGCGGATCGCTTCTGCGAGCGTGGGATGCGCATGGCACGTGCGGGCCAGATCTTCCGACGCGGCGCGGAACTCCATAGCGACAGCGGCCTCGCCGACCATGTTGCCGACATCGGGACCGATCATATGAACGCCGAGAATCTCATCGGTCTTGGCGTGCGCCAGAACCTTGACGAAGCCGTCGGTCGTTCCATTGACCTTCGCTCTCGCATTGGCAATGAAGGGAAACTTGCCGACCTTGTACGGCACATCTTCCGCCTTCAATTCTTCTTCCGTCTTTCCGACCGTCGCCACTTCCGGCGACGTGTAGATGACCGAAGGAATGGCATTGTAGTTCACATGGCCGGCCTTGCCTGCAATCAGCTCAGCAAGCGCGACACCTTCGTCCTCGGCCTTGTGGGCAAGCATCGGGCCTTCGCGCACGTCGCCGATCGCATATATGCCCTGAACGTTCGTGCGGTAGAACCGGTCCGTCACGACACGGCCGCGCTTGTCCAGCGTCACGCCCGCCTTGTCGAGACCGAGCCCCTCCGTATACGGACGGCGTCCGATGGCAACCAGCACGATATCGGCATCGAGCGACTTGCCGCCGCCGCCCGCTGCAGCTTCGACGGTCACCTTGAGACCGTTCTTGTCGCCTTCGATCTTGGTGACCTTCTGCCCGAGTTCGAACGTAAAGCCCTGCTTTTGCAGAATGCGCTGAAATTGCTTCGAGACTTCAAGGTCGATGCCGGGCGTCACGCGGTCGAGGAACTCGACCACGGTGACCTGCGAGCCCAGCCGGCGCCACACCGAACCCAATTCCAGCCCGATCACGCCGGCACCGACGACAAGCAGCCGCTTGGGAACATCCTTGAGCTTGAGCGCACCGGTCGACGAGACGATGCGCTCCTCGTCGATCGTGACGCCGGGAAGCGGCATCACATCGGAACCGGTCGAGATGATGATGTGCTTGACGTCGAGCGCTTCCGCGCCGCCCTTGAGCAAACGCACCTCGACCTTGCCCGGGGCCGTGATCTGGCCAGTGCCCGCGAAATAGGTTACGCCGTTTTTCTTGAACAGGAACTCGATGCCCTTGGTGAGCTGATCGACGACCTTGTCCTTGTTACCCATCATGACAGGCAGATCGAGGCCGAGGCCACCCGTCTTGATGCCCATGGCAGCAAAGCCGTGCTCGGCTTCCTCATAGAGCTCGGAGGTGTGGAGCAACGACTTGGAGGGAATACAGCCGATGTTCAGGCAGGTCCCGCCGAGTGTGCCGCGCTTTTCTATGCAGGCGACCTTGAGCCCAAGCTGCGCAGCGCGGATCGCGCCGGTATAACCACCGGGTCCCCCGCCAATGAATACAACGTCGAAGGATTGCGCCATGACCTAAAGTCCCAGCAACAGGCGTTGGGGGCCTTCAAGGCTCTCCTTCACGCGCACCAGGAAGGTCACCGCTTCGCGCCCGTCGACGATGCGATGATCATAGGACAGCGCTAGATACATCATCGGACGGATGTCGATCTTGCCGTTCACGACAACCGGGCGCTGCTCGATCTTGTGCATGCCGAGAATGCCCGACTGCGGGGCGTTGAGGATCGGGGTCGACATCAGCGAGCCGTAGACGCCGCCATTCGTGATTGTGAAAGTGCCACCCTGCATTTCCTGAATGGAGAGCTTGCCGTCGCGCGCGCGCTTGCCGTAATCGCCGATCTGCTTCTCGATCTCGGCGAGCGACATCTTGTCGGCATCGCGAACCACCGGCACCACCAGCCCGCGCTCGGTTCCGACGGCGACACCGACATCGTAGTAATTCTTGTAGATCAGGTCGGTGCCTTCGATCTCGGCGTTGACGGCAGGAAGCT
>Ga0209643_1002101_pt1 | contig 14358 bp, 13 predicted proteins | sample AutmiccBRH37_all_FD_187383 | JGI IMG/M metagenome (GOLD analysis project Ga0209643, IMG submission 187383) | Deep subsurface microbial communities from Mt. Terri, Switzerland - Autotrophic microbial communities BRH/37_all (SPAdes) (version 2) | ecosystem: Environmental > Aquatic > Deep... | reverse complement strand
CCGTGCGTCAGCCGATGCTGCAGGGCGAGCCGGTGACGAATGTGAAGGTGGTGCGCTCGGGCGAGACCGGCTTCATGGCCGCAATGATCACGCAGGGCAGCCGCGCCTATTCGGTCAAGATTTCCGAGGAAACCGGCGCGGCCGGCTTTATTCTTCCCAATGATCGCGTCGACGTTCTGCTGACGGAAGAGCAGGATGGCGACCACAATACCCGTACGCTCCTGAGCAACGTCCGCGTGCTCGCGATCGACCAGACCTACCGCGAAGAAGACGACAAGCGCGTCGTCGTGGGCCGGGTCGCGACGCTCGAACTCACCCCGACGGATAGCGAGCTGATCGCTCAGGCCGACGCGGGTGGGAAGCTCAGCCTCGCGCTGCGCAGTCTTGCCGACTTCGACCCCAAGGCGGACGCCGGCGCGCCGCGCCGCAATGGAACGGTGACGGTCCTGCGCTACGGGATTTCCTCGCATAAGAATCTCAATGGGGTGTCGGAATGATCGCGCTCACGTCGAAGGCTTTGCGCTTCACGCTCGTTACGTTCGCGGCGATGATTGTCGCGACGGCCGCGCATGCGTCCGATCCCGGGACGGCAGATCCGGCAGATACGCCGGTGCGAATCCTCCAGGCCGGCTCCAGCGCCGCCTCGCGCTCGATCGTGCTGCCGCTCAACAAGGCGGTGATTATCGAGCTGCCGGTGGAAGCGCGCGATGTGCTGGTGGCCAACCCCGCGATCGTCGATGCGGTGGTGCGCACGCCCAAACGCACCTATCTCCTGGGCCAGCAGCCCGGTGCGACCAACGCATTCTTCTTTGACGCCGAAGGCAAGCAGATCCTTGCTCTCGAAATCCGTGTCGACGGCGACTCCGGCATGCTCTCCGACACGATCAAGAAATTCCTTCCCGACGCCAACATCAAGGTGGAATGGCTGAAGGACTCCATCGTCCTCACCGGCACCGCACCTTCGGCCGTCGATGCCGACCGGGCGCGATCGATCGCGTCGCGCTATATCGGCGATGACACCAAAGTGTTCTCGATGGTGTCGATCGGCGGCACTGAACAGGTCATGCTCAAGGTGCGCGTTGCCGAAATGCAGCGCACCGTCGCCAAGCAGCTTGGCGTTGATCTCGAGGCGATGTTCAAGCTCGGTGAGACGTCCTTCGACCTTCTCTCGGTCAATCCGTTCACCGCCGGCACGACACTCAATGCGGTCGCGTCCACGATCGGCTACGCGCACGGCAACCGCTCGGTCGACAGCAACATTCGCGCGCTTGAGCAGCACGGATTGCTGCGCATGCTGGCGGAACCCAATCTGACCGCGATTTCGGGCGAGAACGCGAAATTCCTGGCGGGTGGCGAGTTTCCGGTGCCCGCGTCGCGCGACCGCGATGGCAACATCTCGATCGAGTTCAAGCAGTTCGGTGTGGCGCTGGCGTTTACGCCGGTGGTCCTGAGCGGTGGCCGCATCTCGCTTCATATCTCCACCGAGGTGAGCGAACTCCAGCAGGAGGGCGCGCTCACGACAGGTCAGGCGACGGTCGTCAGCGGTGCAAGCACGACTACGATTTCGGGCATTACGATCCCGGCGCTGCGCGTGCGGCGCGCCGACACCACGCTTGAAATGTCGAGCGGCGGCAGCTTGATGATGGCCGGCCTGCTTCAGCACACGACCAAGCAGAGCATCGATGCCCTGCCCGGAATCAAGAATGTGCCGGTACTTGGAACCTTGTTCCAGAGCCGCGACTACCAGAACAACGAAACCGAGCTGGTCGTGATTGTCACGCCGTATCTCGTCGGCCCGACAACGTCCGACGCGCTGCGCGGCCCGACCGACGGGCTCGTCACGCCTACCGATTTTGAAACGATCTTCCTCGGCAAGCTGAATGCGGTTTACGGCAAGGGTGGAACTCCTGCCGAAGGGCGCCGCCTGGAAGGTCCCGTTGGCTTTATAATGGAGTGATCCGCGATGACGAAGAACCTTGCTTTGACGCTTGCAAGCCTGTCCGCGGTGGCTCTGCTGTCCGCCTGCGGTCCCCTGACGAAAGACGGGCTGGGTCCCCAGTCCGTTGAGCAGGCGCATCCCATCAAGGTCGCGCCGGAAGTGGCGAATCTGACACTCGACGTGCCGGTCGGCGCCAAGAAGATGACCCCGGAGCTCGAAGCGCAGACCCGCGCGTTCCTCGCGATGTACCGGGTGCGCGGCCATGACGGCTTTACCGTCGCGTTGCCGGCCAATGGTGCCAATTCGGGTAATGCCAAGCGGATCGGCGATCAGGTTGTAAAGCTGGCGCGCGAGGAAGGCGTGCCGAGCAACGAGATCTTCACGACGCGCTATTCGGTTGCGCCGGGAACGCAGGGCGGGGTGAACCTGAGCTTCACGCGTTACACCGCTACGGCAAGCCCTTGCGGAGACTGGTCGCACAACGCAAACGAAAGTTTCCAGAACGACACGATGCCGGATTTTGGCTGCTCGATGCAGAACAACATCGCGGCGATGGTTGAAGACCCGCGCGATCTGCTGACGGCACGCACCATGGAAGCCGCCGACGCGGAGCGCCGCGCGACGGTCATGAAGGCCTATCGCACGGGCGCCGTGGCCGGCTCTCAGTTGTCGAACGATCAACGTGCTGCAATCAGCAAGGTGGGCGAATGAGTGAGGATGGATATCAGGCGGCTGCTGTAGCGGCAGAGTACGACGAGGAGACGGTCCGCCCGAGCCTGCCGCTCGACCGGCCGGTTCCGCGCATCGCGATCCACGCGTTCGCCGCAAGCGAGCAGACGGTCGCGGTTGTGGAGCGTGTCGCCGCCGACCGCAGATTTGCCAAGGCGCATGTCACGATCTTCGAAGGGGGGATCGCGACCGCCGCTGCGCATTATGGACAGGCACCCACGCCCAATCTCATCCTGATCGAGGATCACGGCGCCGCGAGCGAGGTCTTTTCCAATCTCGCCGCACTCGCGCAGGTTTGCGATCCCGGCACCAAAGTCGTCCTCGTGGGCCGCGAAAACGATGTCGCGTTTTACCGTGACCTGATGCGCCAGGGGATCAACGAATATCTCGTCGGCCCGCTCAATCCGGTCCAGGTCATGGAAGCCGTGTCGGCGCTCTACATCGATCCGTCGGCCCCGCCGATCGGCCGGATTTTTGCCTTCGTCGGCGCGCGCGGCGGCTCGGGATCGAGTACGATCGCGCACAACGTCGGCTGGTGCATTGCCGAGGAAATCGGTGAGGATACGACGATCGTGGATCTCGATCTGCCGTTCGGGACCGCAACGCTCGACTTCAACCAGGAATCGAGCGGCGCCGCCATCGACGCGTTGACCGCGCCGGAGCGTCTCGACGACGTGATGCTCGATCGCGTTCTGGTGAAGTGCACGGATCATCTCAATCTCTTCTGCGCGCCGGGAACGCTCGACCGCGACCTCGACCTCGACCCCTCGGCGTGCGAGCGCCTGATGGAAGTCATTCGTCAGTCGGTGCCGAGCGTCGTGCTGGACTTGCCGCATCTGTGGGCGCCCTGGACCCGGCACCTGCTTCATTCGGCCGATGAGATCGTGATCACTGCGACGCCGGATCTTGCGTCGCTGCGCAACGCCAAGGCGATGGTCGATATGGTGCGCGGCGCGCGTCCCAACGATGTGCCGCCACGCCTGGTGCTCAACAAGACGGGCATGGCGCGTCGACCGGAAATTTCGATCAAGGAATTTGCCGAGGCCGTAGGGATCGAGCCCGTGATCGTGCTCCCTTATGAATCGCAGCTCTTCGGCGTCGCGGCGAATAACGGCCAAATGATTGCGGAGCTCAACGCCCAGCATCGTGTCGCCGACGCCATGCGGCGCCTCGCCCGGGCGCTCACGGGACACGAGACCGCCGGGCCGCGCACCAAGCCGCTGCGCCAGATGATTGAACAACTCAAGGCGAGAATTGGCACCCGGTAATGTTCGGCAAGCGATCAGACGCAGCTCCCGCAGCCGTCAAAGCACCCGCCGCGACCCAGCCAGCGGCTCCGCCTAAGGCTGTGGCTCCCAAGCCCGCGGCTCCAGGCGCACGCGTGCCTGCGGCCACCAAGGTCGCTCCGCCGCCGATCGTCGCGCCTCCCGAGGCCGATCATCGCTCGGAGGCGTATTATCAGGTCAAGACCTCGATCTTCAACACGCTGATCGACACAATCGATCTCGCGCAGCTCGCCCAGCTCGACGTGCTGAGCGCGCGCGAGGAAATCCGCGATATCGTCTCGGAAATCGTCACGATCAAGAATGTTGTGATGTCGATTGCCGAGCAGGAGCAACTGCTCGACGATATCTGTAACGACGTGCTGGGCTACGGGCCCCTCGAACCTTTGCTGGCGCGCGACGATATCGCCGACATCATGGTCAACGGCGCAGACCGCATCTTCATCGAAGTCGGCGGCAAAATTCAGCTCACGCCGATCCGCTTCCGCGACAACGGCCAGCTGATGAACATCTGTCAGCGGATCGTCAGCCAGATCGGCCGACGTGTCGACGAAGCTTCGCCGATCTGCGACGCGCGCTTGCCGGACGGCAGCCGCGTCAACGTGATCGCTCCGCCGCTCGCGATCGATGGGCCCACGCTCACCATTCGTAAGTTCAAGAAGGACAAGCTGACGCTCAACGATCTCGTCAAGTTCGGCTCGATCACTCAGCCCGGCGCCGACGTGCTCTCTATTATCGGCGCCTGCCGCGCCAATGTGCTGATCTCCGGCGGCACCGGCTCGGGCAAGACGACGCTGCTCAATTGCCTGACCGCGTATATCGATGCGACCGAGCGTGTCATCACCTGTGAAGACGCGGCCGAACTTCAGCTCCAGCAGCCTCACGTGGTGCGCCTCGAAACGCGCCCGCCCAATCTTGAGGGGTCGGGCGAAATCACGATGCGCGATCTCGTCAAGAACTGTCTGCGTATGCGCCCTGAACGCATTATCGTCGGCGAGGTGCGCGGACCCGAGGCCTTCGACCTTCTGCAGGCCATGAACACCGGCCACGACGGCTCGATGGGTACGCTCCACGCCAACAGCCCGCGCGAGGCATTGTCGCGTCTTGAGAGCATGATCACGATGGGTGGCTATTCGCTCCCCTCAAAGACCATTCGCGAAATGATCTGCGGCTCGATCGACGTGATCGTTCAGGCGGCGCGCCTGCGTGACGGCTCGCGCCGGATCACGCATGTCACCGAGGTGCTCGGCACCGAAGGCGACGTTATCACGACGCAGGATATCGTCCTTTTCGACATTGAGGGCGAGGACGAGCACGGCCGCGTGCTCGGCCGCCACAAATCGACCGGGCTTGCACGGCCGGCATTCTGGGAACGTGCGCGCTACTTCAATCTTGAGCGCCGCCTCGCCGAAGCGCTCGAAGCCATGGAGGGTTAGTGTCGATGGCATTCGATCCATTGACGATCCTGATTTCGCTGACCGCCGCGTTGGTCATCGCCGGAATCGGCTACGTCGTGCTCGGGCGGAAAATTGACAGCCACGACCGCGCCTCCAAGCGCGTCGCCAATGTTTCGCGCGCAACGGGTACGCGCGTCAGCCGGAAGGATCCCGCCGATCCCATCGCGCAGCGGCGCAGGTCGATCCAGGATTCGATCAAGGAAACCGAGCACAAGCGCACCAAAGCCCGCAAATCATTGCGTGCGCGCATCGAAAGCGCCGGTCTGACGATTCCGATCCAGACGTACTACGTTTGGTGCGGTGTTTGCGCGGTTGCATTGGCGATCGGCGCCTATGTCGTGTCGCATAATGTGATCGTCACCGCTGGCGCTGCGGGCGTCGGATTTTTCGGCGTTCCGCGCTGGGCGCTCGGCTTTTTGATGAAACGGCGCGAGAAGGCGTTCATCAAGGAATTCGCGAATGCGCTGGACGTCATCGTGCGCGGCGTGAAATCCGGCCTGCCCGTCAATGAGTGCCTGAAGATCATTGCCAGCGAAAGTCCCGCGCCCGTCGGCCCGGAATTCGCGGAGCTTGTCGAGGCGCAGCGCCTGGGGGTTACGCTCGAGCAGGGTCTTGAGAAGATGTATGAGCGGATGGCTGTTCCGGAGGTCAATTTCTTCCAGATCGTCCTGTCGATCCAGGCAAAGAGCGGCGGCAATCTCTCCGAGACACTCGGGAACCTTGCGCGCGTGCTGCGCGATCGCAAGAAAATGCGCGGCAAGATCGAGGCGATGTCATCGGAAGCCAAGGCCTCCGCCGCCATCATCGGCTCGCTCCCGTTCCTCGTGATGGGCGCGCTCTCGGCGACCTCGCCCGACTACATCGCCGTGCTGTTCCAGGAGCGCGCGGGTCACGTGATGCTGATTCTGGGAGGATGCTGGATGATTGCCGGCGTTCTCGTCATGAAGAAGATGATCAATTTCAATTTCTAGCGGGGTGTCATGGGTTTCTTCGATCTGATGCTCGACCCGACAATCGCCGTCACAGGTTTGACGGCGATTGCGGCATTTGCGACGATCTTGACGATCGCGATGCCGCTGATGGAACGCGATCGCCTCGGCACGCGGCTCAAGACCGTCGCGACGCGGCGTGACGAGCTGCGCCAGCGTCAGCGTGAGTCGTTCAACACCAAGGGCAAGAAGCAGCTGCGCAACACGCCGGCGGCGTTCATGAAGCGTGTTGTCGAGCAGGTCAATCTGCAGAAGATTCTGGAATCGCCCGAAACCCGCCTCAAGCTCATCCAGGCCGGCTTGCGCGGACAGGCACCGCTTGTGACGTTCATGTTTTTCCGTCTGATCATGCCGTTCATCGTGTTCTTCGCGGCGATCGTCTATCTGTTTCTCGTGAAAGACTATGGCATGAAGCCGCCGATGCGCTTCCTCGCGTCGCTGGGCGCGGCGGGCGTCGGCTTTTACATGCCTAACCTGTTCGTGCAGAACCTGATCGACCGGCGCAAGAAGTCGATCCAGATGGCGTTTCCCGACACGCTCGATCTCCTGCTGATCTGCGTTGAATCGGGCATGTCGATCGAGGCTGCGCTCAACCGCGTGGCCGGCGAAGTCGGCTCGCAATGTGTCGAGCTTGCCGAGGAGCTTGGACTGACGACGGCGGAACTGTCCTATCTCTCCGACCGCCGGCAGGCCTACGACAATCTGGGCAAGCGTGTCGATCTGCCAGGCGTCAAGGCCGTGACGATGGCATTGATTCAGTCGGAGAAATTCGGCACGCCGCTCGGCCAGTCGCTGCGCGTGATGGCCCAGGAAAATCGCGACATGCGGATGGCCGCGGCAGAGAAAAAGGCAGCCGCGCTGCCCGCTCAGCTGACCGTGCCGATGATCGTGTTCTTCCTGCCGGTGCTGTTCGTGGTCATTCTGGGCCCGGCGATCTTGAGCGTCATGAAGACGTTCCACTGATTGCGGAATGTTGGAGATCCGGCCCTGCGGGGCCGGACCGTTCTAGCCGGCATTGCCTGAGCTCTTGAGGCTCTGCTCGTCGCCGCTCTGACCGATCAGCGAGCGGATATATTCCATATTGTTTTTCACATCGGCCGGTATGAGATCGCCGCGGGCGATCTGTTCGGCCTCGGCGAATTTTCCCTCGAGTCCGAGCACGAGCGCGAGGTTCTGGCGGATCTTGGCGCCCGAATCCGGGATCTTGACGGCCTGGCGGAGCAGGTCTTCCGCCTTGGGTAAGTCGCCGGCGAGGGTGCGCGAGAGCGCGTAATTGTTGAGCGTCGCTGCATTATCGTGCTTGAGCGCGAGGGCCGCCTCGTAGCGCGACTGCGCGGCCTGCGGGTTGCCGAGATGATCCTGCGCGATGCCTGCGGCTGAGAATGCCGCCCAATTTTTCGGATCGATTTCACTGGCACGGTCCAGCACTGGCGCGGCGTCGGCCGCTTTGCCGACCGCGATCAGCGTCTTGCCGTATTCGGTCAGGATCGGGCTGCTCGATGCATTGAGGCGCGCAGCGGTGGAAAGCACTTCCAGCGCGCGGTTGAGCGAGCCGATCTGGCGCAAGGCCGCGGTATAATGAACGATGGTGTCGACATTGGTGGTATCACTGTCGTAGAGCGATCCCCAATAGGCTGCGGCCGCTACGGGGTCCTGGTTGATCAGGTCGTTGGCCTGCTGTTTCTGCTGTTTGAGCTGGGCCGGAGTGAGCGCTTTTTCGCCCGTTGCCGAGGTGCCCTGGCCGGTGGTGGCGCAGCCTGACAGCGCGCCGCATATGAGCAGGGCGAGCGCACTTGCGGCCAATGGGCGCATGGTCGTTTTGAAGCTGGACGTCATGGGGGTCCTCACGCGAGCGTCATACATTGGCCATGACGCTAGGCCAGGTTGGCTAAGGAAGAATTAAGCATAAGCGTGATGTTGTGACGCTGAACGGGCTTCTCCAGGCTGATCATGCGCTCTCCTCGTAAATACGTCGCTTTGGGATGGATCGCGGCCTGCATGGGAGCAGGGAGCGCGTGGGGCGAACCTGCGCCCGCCGCACACGACGCCGCGCCGCCCGCACCGATTTATCTGCGCCTCGCGACCGGGGCGGTGGGCGGCACCTATTTTCCGGTCGGTCAGGCGATGGGCCGGCTGCTCAGCCGTCCGGCGGACGCGGGTCCGTGCGAAGGCGACGAAACCTCATGCGGCGTTGCCGGGCTGACGCTCGTCCCGATGGCGTCCGAGGGCACGCTTGCCAATCTCCAGGTGGTTTCAGGCGGTCTTGCCGAGATGGCGCTGGTCCAGGCCGATCTGGCGGGCGACGCATATCATGGTACCGGGGTATTCGCGGCCGGCGGCGCGCTCGACAATCTGCGCGCGATCGCCCGGCTCTACCCCGAGGCGGTCCATCTGATTGTCGGAAAAGCATCGCCGATCAAGAGCGTCAACGATCTGAAAGGCAAGCGCGTCGCGATCGGTGCGCCGGGCTCCGGCATCAATGCCGAGGCGCGCATGATCCTGAAGGCTTATGGACTGACGCCGGCCAGGATGAAGCTGCTCGACATAGGCGGGCGCGACGCGGTCGATGGCCTGGCGCAAGGCGAAATCGACGCCATGTTCTTTGTCGGCGGGGTCCCGGTCACACTTGTCGAGACGTTCAACCAGACCGACAATATCCGCCTCGTGCCGATCAGCGGGCTGGTCGCCGACACCGTGCTGAAAGCCAACAAGGCGCTGTCTCACGTGACAATTCCCGACAGCGCCTATCCCGGTCTCGGGCCGGTCGAGACGGTCGGCGTGGCGACCTTGTGGGTCACGACGACGGCGCTCGACGACGAACTCATCGAGCACATCTGCCGCACATTCTGGAACGCAAAGACCCAGGCCCGTCTTGCCAACACGCACCCGAGCGTGGCCGCGCTGGAGATGATGCGCGCCCGCGAGGGACTGACGCTGCCGCTCCATGACGGCGCCAGGGCCTGCTACGACGCACTCGGCGTGCCGGACGACGTCAAGCCTGAGATTGAACAGCCCGGCGCGCCGCCCATGCCGCGCATGCGGCCATCCATTCCTGCATCGCCGGCAGCGTGGAAATAGCGCCGGTATAAGCGCGCTCCGCCGTCTCCATCGGAATGGAATAGGTTGCGAACCTGGACACCACAGGGGCGTACATGGCGTCGGCAATCGAAAACGTCCCGAACAGGAACGGCCCCCCGGCGCCAAATTCGTTGCGCATATCTCGCCAGATCTGCTGAATGCGCGCGACGTCGCGCGAGGCGTCCGCGCTGAGCTCGGGCCGGGGCAGGCTGGCGACGCAATCCATCGCCATTTCGCGCCGCATGGCGGTAAATCCCGCGTGCATTTCGCAGGCTGCCACCCGCGCCATCGCGCGCGCGCGTGGATCGTGCGGCCACAGCTGCCGTTCGGGAAAGCGCTCGGCGAGATATTCGGCGATGGCGAGCGAGTCCCACAAGGTCAGGCCGTCATCGCATTTGAGGACCGGAATAAGCCCGGAGGGCGATTGCGCGCGGATCTCGGCGCGGGTGGTGTCGCCGTCGCGCAGCGTGATTTCGATCTCATCGAATGGGATCTGCGCAACTTTCATCAAAAGCCACGGCCGCAGTGTCCAGCTCGACCAGTTCTTGGTTCCGCCAATCAACGTGAAGCGCGTCATGATATATCCTCGGTACGAATCGCCGCGTCCCTTTCAGGAGAGATCCTTGATGCACGAGTTATTGCTGCCCGCCCCCTCGCTTGCAAGCGTTCCCGTGTGGCCCGTCCTTCGCGCCGAACTTGAAGGATGGACCGAGCGCCAGCCGCAACGGGTCGCGGCCTGGCTGCGCGCCAGCGGGTTCGCCGCCGATGCCGGCGAGAGCGTGCTCATTCCCACCAACGAAGGCGCCGTGATGGCGGTCGCGTTCGGGCTCGGCGCGGGGGGCGATCCCTTCACGTTTGCCGCGCTCGCGACCAGGCTGCCGCCGGGTGATTATCATATCGAAGGCGCACTCGACGAGGGCGAACTGGCAGTGCTCGCCTTTATGCTTGGAAGTTACGGCTTCACGCGCTACCGCAAGGGACGCCACGACCGCTCCCGGCTCGCGCTTCCCGCCGGGGCCGACGGCGCGGCGATGACACGCATCGCGCAGGCGGTGTTCACCACGCGCGACCTCGTCAACACGCCGGCGAACGACATGGGGCCCGACGAGCTCGAAGCCGCCGCGCGCCGGATCGCCCTCCAGGGGAAGGCCGTATTCTCGGTGACGACCGGCGATGCGCTGCTCGCGGCCAACTTCCCGCTCATCCACGCGGTCGGTAAGGCCAGCACCCGCGCGCCCCGCCTGATCGATTTCGTCTGGGGGCGGAGCGATGCGCGCAAGGTCACGCTGGTCGGCAAGGGCGTATGCTTTGACACCGGCGGGCTCGATTTGAAGCCTTCGAGCGCGATGCTGCTGATGAAAAAGGACATGGGGGGCGCGGCGACCGCGCTCGGCCTCGCGCAGCTGATTATGGAGGCGGGGCTCGACGTGCGCCTGCGCGTGCTTATTCCTGCGGTCGAGAATTCCGTTTCTGGCAGCGCGTTCCGCCCGTCCGATGTGTGGCCGAGCCGCAAGGGCCTCTCTGTTGAAATCGGCAACACTGACGCCGAAGGGCGGCTTGTGCTTGCCGATGCACTCGCGCTTGCCGACGAGGAGGCACCCGATCTGCTGATCGATTTTGCGACCCTGACCGGCGCCGCGCGCACCGCGCTCGGTCCCGAGATCGTGCCGTTCTACACGCACGACGACGGGCTCGCACTTGCGCTCGCGCAGGCCGGTCAGCGCGTCAACGATCCGGTGTGGCGCATGCCGTTGTGGCAGCCTTATCGCGGCTGGCTCGACAGCAAGATTGCCGACACCAACAACATTTCCGACGGCGCGTTCGCCGGCTCGATCACTGCAGCGCTGTTTCTGGAGAAATTTGTGGCGCGGGCGAAGAGCTGGGCTCACTTCGATCTTTATGCGTGGAATGCCAAGGCGCGCCCCGGCCGCCCGGTCGGCGGCGAGGCACAGGTCCTGCGCGCGCTGTTCGAGGTGCTCAAGGAAGAGTGAGGGCGTGGTCTCGGGATGCCGCCTCGGCCGGTCCGTGTGCGGAGATCAGGAGCCCGTTAGCGACGGAGCCGATCGCTTCTCCCCGGGAGGTGCTTGCGGAGTATCCGGTCGGTCGATGGAACCTCCGGAAAAACGGCGCTATTCTATCTCGCAACCGAAACGATTCGGAGGGCGGCCAATGAAGCCGATGGACGCGCTGGCGTTGTGGCGTGACGTGACATTGGAGGGCGTGCGCGGGCATGGCGTCGATCTGACCGCGCGTCAGATGGGCGTGCTGCTGACGGTCTATCTCACGACCCCGCCGCACACGGTGCGCGGGCTTGCGCAAACCCTCGGGGTCGGCAAGCCGGTCATCACCCGGGCGCTCGATTCAATGGGGCGCACAGGACTGGTCAAGCGCAAGCGCGACGAGGACGACCGGCGCAATGTGCTGGTCCAGCGCACCGTCAAGGGTTCGGTCTTCTTGAATGATCTTGGCGAGCGGATCGCCGGAGCGCTTGTCGGCGTATCCGGCGAGGAAGAGCAGCGCGCGCATGGCTAGGGGCGGCGCCGCGCCGGGGGCGGACTGGCGGGTTGTCCTCAGGGGCGACAAGCGCTTGACGCCGGCCGTCGCGGGGGAGGGGCGCGTCCTGCGCGTGGTTGCCGGAGTGGCGGATCTGCGCGCCGCCCCGCGCGCCGATCGCGGTCTCGATACGCAGCTCCTCCACGGCGAATCCTTCCGTGTGCTCGAAACCCGCGAGGGCTGGGCCTATGGCCAGTCGGTGCGCGATGATTATGTCGGTTATGCGAGCGAGGACGCGCTGAGCGAAGCACCCACGCCCACCCACGTGGTGGTTGCGCTGCGCACGCTGGTGTTTCCCGAACCCGACATCAAGGTCACGCCGTCGCTGATCCTCAGCATGAATGCGCAGCTTGCTGTGAGCAGCGAGGAGGGGCGCTTTGCCCGCCTCGCGGGCGGCGGTTTCGTGCCGCTCTCTCATATTGCGCCGCTCGGTGCGACGGCGCCGGATTTTGCGGGGACCGCGGAGAAATTCCTCGGGCTGCCATACTGGTGGGGCGGGCGCTCCAGTGCGGGGCTCGATTGCTCGGGGCTGGTCGAGATGGCGCTTGAGCGAGCCGGGATCGACGCCCCGCGCGATACCGACATGCAGGAAAAGACCATCGGGCGCGAGGTCGCGCCAGGTGCACCGCTTCAACGCGGCGATCTCGTGTTCTGGAAGGGGCATGTCGGCCTCATGCTCGACACCGCGCGCTTTATTCATGCCAATGCACATCACATGGCCGTCACGATCGAGCCGTTTTCCCAGGCACGCGAACGCATCGCGGCGGCGGGGTTCGCCGTCACGTCGGTCAAGCGCCTCGGCGTTTGAGCGTTGTACCTTCCGCGCGCAACGTGATCTGATACCGTCCAAAGGCACACCAAGCACGCCGATGGGAGGATCGATGATGAGCAACAGCACTCAGGAAAGCAGCACGCCGCAACAGGCCGCGGCCGCGATGTGGGGCAAGGGCGGGCGGCACTATGATGACGTGAGCTTTGCCATCAGCGACGCGCTTGCACATGCCGCGCAACGCCTCAATGCGCAGCCGCGCCAGCGCATTCTCGATATTGCAACCGGCACCGGATGGTCTGCGCGCAATGTCGCGCGCATGGGCGCACGGGTGACAGGCGTCGACATCGCGGGTGACCTTCTGGCGGCTGCGCGCGAACTTTCGGCACATGTGGAGCCGAAAATCGTATTCGAGCTTGGAGACGCCGAGCGGCTGCCCTTCGAAGGGGAAAGCTTCGACGGGGTCATCTCCACATTTGGCGTGATGTTCGCGCCCGATCAGGCGCGCGCGGCCAGCGAAATCGCGCGGGTGTGCCGGCCCGGCGGGCGGCTGGTGCTTGCGACCTGGGTGCCGGACGGCGCCGTCGCGCGATTCTTCGCTCTGATCGCCAAACACAGTGGGGCGCCGCCGCCGGCCGCCTCGCCGATCGCGTGGGGAGATCCGGCGCATGTCGAAAAACTGCTGGGCGGCGCGTTCGACCTGAAGTTCGAGCCCGGCGTCAGCAACGCCTATCACGATACACCGGAGGACGTTTGGCAGTGGTATGTCCGCGGTTTCGGCCCGCTGCGGCAATTGTCCGAAAGCTTGCCCGAGGACCGGCTGGCGGCGTTGCGGCACGATCTCGATGCCTATCACGCGCCATATGCGGTTCCCGCCGGACTTCACATTAAGCGCGAATATCTGCTGACGATTGGCCGGCGCAAATAGCGCAAACCTAGATCCCGATCATGCCGCGCACCTGACTGGGCGTGATCCCCGCTTCGCGCAGCGCAAAAAGAGTCGCCGCGTTATCGCGCTTGGCGAGGCGTCGCCCGGCATCGTCGCGCACCAGCCGGTGATGGAGATAATCCGGGACCGGAAGATCGAGTAGCGCCTGGAGCAGGCGATGAATGTGGGTCGCCGCCAGCAGATCCTCGCCGCGCGTGACAAGGGTGACGCCCTGCAGCGCGTCGTCGAGCGTGACGCTCAGATGGTAGCTTGCGGGAAAATCCTTGCGCGCGATCACGATGTCGCCAAATTGCGCGGGATCGGTGGTGATCCGTCCGCCATGGGCGGTGCTGGTCTCAGTGAAGGTCAGCGGATGGGGTACGTGGACCATCGCCTCGGCGACGTCGAGACGCAGTACGAAGGGGTGCGAGCCATTGCGGATGTCTTCCTGAAGCGCTTTCGGGCGTGCGCGGCAGGTACCGGGATAAACGACACCGAGCGGCCCTTGCGGCGCGGCGGCGCTCTGCGCGATGTCGGCGCGTGTACAGGTACAGGGATAAAGAACGCCCAGCAGATCGAGTCGGGCCAGCGCGGCCGCATAGTCGCCAAAGTGCTCGGACTGGCGTCGCATGG
>Ga0209643_1002100_pt1 | contig 14363 bp, 10 predicted proteins | sample AutmiccBRH37_all_FD_187383 | JGI IMG/M metagenome (GOLD analysis project Ga0209643, IMG submission 187383) | Deep subsurface microbial communities from Mt. Terri, Switzerland - Autotrophic microbial communities BRH/37_all (SPAdes) (version 2) | ecosystem: Environmental > Aquatic > Deep... | reverse complement strand
GTATTTCTTCAACATCTCTTCATCATAGACGATCTCCATCCCTCGCCCTCCGAGGACGTAAGAGGGCCGCACCATAACGGGATAGCCGATGCGCTCAGCAATTTTAAGGGCTTCAGGAAGATTACTGGCCATGCCGGCTTCAGGCATGGGAATATTCATTTTCTCCATTATTCTTCGGAACATATCCCTGTCTTCTGCCAAGTCAATAATACTAGGAGCTGTACCTAGAATCCTAATCCCTGCTTTCTCCAGTTCATCGGCTATATTAAGTGGAGTCTGACCACCGAACTGAACGATAACCCCTACAGGTTTCTCCTTGGAGCAAATGCTCAGAACATCTTCCACAGTCAAAGGTTCGAAATAAAGTTTGTCAGAGGTATCATAGTCGGTAGATACCGTTTCGGGATTACAGTTAATCATGATCGTTTCATAACCTAAGTCGCGCATAGTAAAGGCAGCATGAACACAGCAATAGTCAAATTCTATACCTTGACCAATTCTGTTAGGTCCGCCACCGAGAATAACTACTTTTTGCTTGTCACTGGCGGGAACTTTATCGGGAGCGTTATAAGTAGAGTAGTAATAGGAAGCGTCTTCAACACCGCTAACTGGTACGATATCCCAGCTTTCCACGACACCTAAAGCTATCCGTCTATTCCTGATTACAGCTTCCGGAAGTTCTAAGATCTTTGCCAGATAACGGTCGGCAAAACCATCTTTTTTTGCTTGGATCAATAATTCGTCAGGGAGTTCTTTCCCCTTATATTGAATGATCTGTTCTTCTAATTCGACTAGTTCTTTCATCTGTTGGATGAACCATTCTTTAATATGCGTTATTTGATGAAGATCCTCGATTGCTGCGCCTTTACGCAGAGCCTCATACATAATGAACTGACGCTCACTGGTAGCTACGGACAACATCTCTAAGAGTTCAGAGAGAGTGCGGTTATGAAAGTCTTTAGCGAACCCTAGACCATAACGACCTATTTCCAGAGAACGTATAGCTTTATGGAATGCTTCCTTATAATTCTTGCCGATACTCATCACTTCTCCGACAGCACGCATTTGAGTGCCCAGCTTGTCTTCTACTCCTGGGAATTTTTCAAATGCCCAACGGGGGAATTTGATGACCACATAATCACCTGAAGGAGTGTATTTATCCAGAGTTCCTTCACGCCAATAAGGTATCTCATCAAGGGTTAATCCGGAAGCCAACAGGGCGGATATTAAAGCTATCGGGAACCCAGTGGCTTTGGAAGCCAGAGCAGAAGATCTAGAAGTCCGAGGATTGATTTCAATGATTACAATCCTGCCTGTCTTAGGATCGTGAGCGAACTGTACATTTGTTCCCCCTATAACTTGAATAGCCTCAACAATATCATAGGCATGCTTTTGAAGTCTTTCCTGCACTTCCGTACTGATGGTCAGCATCGGAGCAGAGCAGAAAGAGTCACCGGTATGTACACCCATAGCATCGATATTTTCAATAAAACAGATGGTTATCATCTTGTTCTTAGAATCTCTTACTACTTCCAACTCTAATTCTTCCCAACCCAAGACGGACTCTTCGATTAGTACCTGACCAACAAGACTGGCAGCAATACCACGATTGACCACGGTTCTGAGTTCTTCTATATTGTAGACTAATCCCCCGCCCGTACCTCCAAGGGTATAAGCTGGACGTACAACCAGAGGATATCCAAGCTCTTGAGCTATTTCTTCCGCCTCTTCCAAGGTGTAAGCCGGTTTGCTTTTGGGCATCTCGATACCTAATTTAGCCATTGTCTCTTTAAAAGCTATCCTATCTTCTCCGCGTTCTATCGCATCTAATTGGACGCCAATCACTTCTACACCGTATTTTTCCAGAACTCCTGCTTTGGAGAGTTCCGAAGAAAGATTGAGACCTGATTGACCGCCCAGATTAGGTAGTAAGGCATCAGGACGCTCACGATCAATAATTTCGGTTAACCTTTTGACATTCAAGGGTTCAATATAAGTTGCATCAGCCATGGCTGGGTCGGTCATAATCGTTGCTGGATTTGAGTTGACGAGAACAACTTCATAACCGAGATGTTTCAAAGCTTTACACGCTTGAGTACCCGAATAGTCGAATTCAGCTCCTTGGCCGATCACAATAGGACCTGAGCCTATAATTAGTATCTTATGGATATCACTTCTTTTTGGCACGATTCCAACTCCCTTATCATATTTCAATATAATATTAACTGATTGTTTTAGCCACACTCGGCAACTTGGATTAATTGTTTATTTAGTCAAATATTATACAATAATTGGACTTGAAAAGAAAACATTTATAAGCCTATGTATATCGTGTTGTTATAGAGCCTTTTTTATAATACAATTACAATAGCAAAAAGATGTAAATATTACCATTATATATTAGAGAGGAGTAATAGTTTATGGAGCTTTTTCTTTCATATTTGCGAGATTATAGTGGGGCCTTAACTATGTTGGCAATAATTATATTTGCTATAGTTACTCATTTTTCTTATCGATCAATCCTTAAGAATCAAAAAGAAGTACCAAAACCATATGTAGTCTTATATCTGACCAAGCTAAATCACGATGAATCAGTTAATTACGTGGTGCTTGAGAACTTCGGGAAAGTTGTGGCAAATAATATTAGAGTAAATACGTATCCGGAGCTTAAGATTGAATATCCCAAAGATAACCCCATTCCGCTTTTCTTTGATTATACTATTCCTTTTTTAGCCCCTTCACAAAAAATAATGAGTGCCTTGCCCGCGGGTGATTATACTGACAAAAGGTATGATTGCACCCTAACATATCAGGGAGATAACGGCGAAAACTATACAAAAACACTAACAATCGACTTTTTCTACACCAAATATCTTCTTTTCTCTGCCAGTCCGGAAAATAAAATCGCCAAAAACACAGAAAGGATATATCAATCACTAGATGATATTCTTACTAAGATGCCTAAATAGATAATGGAAGACAAAACCGGCTTAGTTTAAGCCGGTTTTATATTTTCTTAGAACTTTTGTTCCCAGAGATCTATTCCGCCCAGGATAACATGAGCCAGACCGAACCCGATTATACCTGCACCCACCATCGGCATTATTTCACTCTTCCTCGTACCGTTCTTCTTCTTCATATCAATAGCCCTCATCGCTACCCCGGCAGCAGTCACTACTGTACCTAGGGCAGCAGGTATAGTACCTTCACGTGTCATCATAATAAATAATTCCTCCTCTAGGTTTGAAAATATAAAAACCCTTAATTATAGAATTCTCTGAAGTAAAGAAAATTATAAATTATTTCTTTTTGTAATTTTATCTAAAAGATTTGATTTCCTTATAATTGATGGTAATCATATATTTGTGCAAAAATAAAATGAACCAAATACCTTACTGGTGACTCTAACAATTGAAAGGAGGGTGGAGGGATGACAGAACTCGAATTGGTGAATAAAGCTAAAGATGGAGATAAAGAAGCACTTATTCAGTTAGTGATGGCCCGTCAACATGAATATTATAGATTGGCCTATGTTTATCTCAAACAAAAAGAAGATTCTCTAGATGCACTTCAAGATATGATCATTATTCTCTATAAGAATATACAATCACTTAAAAATGACGAAGCCTTCTTTAGTTGGAGTAAAACCATCCTGGTTAATTGTTGCCGCCAGACTCTAAAAAAACGCAACAAAATGGTTTACCTAAGTGATATCGAAGAGCAGGATTATAATGAGGACCGCAACTCCTTTGGGGACGGTTAAATCTCGAATCTCCACCGGACTAGCCAGACTTCGGGAATTATTAGGAGGTGACTACTCTTGAAAGATATAGAAGATGTATTGAACAGCCAGAAGGTAGAATTGCAGAAGTTACAAGCACCTGAAGAACTGGAAGATAGGTTAAGAACTGCTTTGAATAAGACAACCTTACAAAAGATAAGGATTAATAAAGGATTCATTGCAGCCGCAATCGCTTTTGTCTTACTGTTCTCTTACAATTTTGATACCTTGGCTTATTATAGTAAAAAAATGATGGGATACGAAACAATCGCTCAGGGCAGCATCTCAGAACTCAACGAAGAGGGTGCTGGACAAGAGATACAACGTAGTCATACCTTCAGTAATGGAGTAGAAGTCTTGCTTGAAGGGATTATGTTCGATGAGAATGAACTGGTTGCTTTTTATAAGATACAAAGTACAGGACTCAATATCGATGAAATATCATTATTAATGGAGATTAACGGTCTCAATCCTATCAGATATTCAGCCCGAGGCGGAAGCGGAGTGCATATCGATAATCAGACCCAGTTCTGGGTGCATTCTTTCGAAGCACCTAAGTTCTATGAGAAATGGCTAAGTCTGGATATCACCATGCTCGCTCATAACAATAGCTCGGAACAGGGATCTATCAAATTTACCCTCGATAGAAGTAAGGCTATGAAACGGATAGTGAAACAAGATATAGGGAAACAAGTAGAAATAGAGAATCTGGAGATCAATTTTCTCACCCTTACTGCCTCCCGTTTGAACACCACCATCGGAGGGTTGATAGAACCGTTACAGACAAATAGTCAAGGAGTCCGTGTTTGGGAAAGCAAGGAGCAGCCAACATTAAAATTTGATATCTTTGTCGATGATGCTTTCTATGATACCGCTTACGTTGGAGTTAACTTCAGCAATAAAAAAGAATTTAAAACAGAAGTCAGAGGGTTACCCTTGGAATTCAACGGGATAGATTTTCGCAACTTCAGGCTTGTTCAGATGAAGATGGCAGATAATTCTGTGGACATCTCCTTCGACACTAGAAACCTGGTAGTGGATGAAGACCTTATAATTACAAGGGTTTATCAAGAAGGAGATAACACTTGTATAGTAATTAAGAGCAAAGGAATACCTATCATGGGACTTTTCCGCAACGATAAACAGGTTAAAGCGGTGGATGAAAGTGATTACTCCGAACTACCAGTCAGTCCGAAAGCAGTGGAAAGGGTTTATAGATTTGAAGGTCAAAGTCCTGATATGACCTTAATGTTCAAGGTTATCAACTATACCCAATACGCAGATGATACTACCAAAGTAAAGGTTCTGTAGTTAATATGAGGACAGAAAAAGGGGCTGTTGCACAATAAACCAACGTAGTTGGTCGGTGCAGCAGCTCCTTCCTTCTTTAAATGTCAGATAATCGTATATTTGTGCATTACCCGCTCACCGCGCGCCGAAGCTGTTCACTTGCTGATACAGCTACTGCACCTAAACCTCTGGGTAATACCTGATGTTAACCACGGTGCAGCTTAACGCTGTATCAGCTGCGTTCTCGACGATTCTCTGCTCTAAAGGTTCGCTAAGCAATGCACAAACACACTAAAAATCTTTTATAATAGAAGCTCATAAAAAAGAATTTGCAGGTCCCGAAGAACCCGCAAATAACGTATAATTAAGGTATGCAAACACCAAAATTACACAATAAAAATTATACTGGATTTAATGGAAGCTATCAATTAGTTTTGCCATTAAATCATGAAATCTTAATACCTAAGGATGACTCAGTCCGACTGCTAAGCTTTATATTGGAGGGATTAAATTACAAAGTTTTGTACAAGGCATACTCTTCCATCGGAAGAAATCCTGCAGTCGAGCCGAAAATCCTGTTCAAGGTATTAACTTATGCTTACATGAACAACATTTATTCAAGCAGAAAGATTGAAAAAGCATGCAGAAGAGACATCAATTTTATGTGGTTATTGGAGGGGAACCAGGCTCCAGATCACAGCACCATTGCCAGATTTAGAAAGGGATATTTAGATGAAGCAGTTGAAGATCTGTTTTATCAAATGGTTGAATATCTACATCAAATTGGCGAAGTGCAATTTGAGAATCTCTTTGTGGATGGGACGAAAATTGAAGCTAACGCTAATCGGTATACTTTCGTTTGGAAAAAGGTTGTAACCAAAAATAAGGCCAAGATGTTTCTGAGAATCCAGTCCTGTATAGAAGAAATTAACCTGGCCTATAAGAATTCTTTTATAGTCAATAAAGAAACTTTGCTAGGTGATCTCAAGAAGGTTCTCACTTATCTAGAAGAAAAAAGGCAGCATGAGGAGATAGATTTCGTTCATGGTATTGGCAAACGGAAGTCAATGCTACAGAAGTTCATAGAACAATTTCAGTCTTTCTATGAACGTCAGGAAAAATACGATACTCATAGCAAACTGTTCGAGGGAAGAAACAGCTACTGCAAAACAGATACAGATGCAACATTCATGCGTATGAAAGATGACCATATGCGAAATTCTCAGTTGAAACCTGGTTACAACGTCCAGATCGGAGTTGAAGGAGAGTATGTAACAGGAGTCGGGATATTTCAGGATAGAAATGATACCACCACCCTCATTCCGTTCCTAAAATATATGGAGTCTAATCTAAAAAGTAATTACCAGAAAATCATTGCAGACTCTGGGTATGAGAGTGAAGAGAATTATCTTTACCTCGAGGAAAATAAACAGACCTATTACATAAAGCCCCAAACTTATGAAAAATGGAAAAAGGTAAGTTTTAAAAAAGACATTAGCAAACGAGAAAATATGTTTTACAATGCAGAGACTGATGAATATACCTGCCATCACGGAAAGCAGCTCAAACCTGCAACAATCACCCATAGGACATCGGTAACCGGTTACCGATCGGAAATAACCATATATGAATGTGAAGACTGTAGAGACTGCCCGCATAAAGCAAAGTGTACAAAAGCAAAGGGTAACCGACAAATGCAGGTTTCCAAAAAGTTCGTAGAAAAACGCCAAGTCTCCTATGAAAACATCACATCGGAAGAAGGAACTTTATTAAGAATGAACCGTTCTATACAAGTAGAAGGAGCCTTTGGAGTTCTAAAAAATGATTATAATTTCAACCGTTTTTTAACACGTGGTAAAAACAGCGTGAGAAATGAGTTTATTCTACTGTGTTTTGGGTACAACGTTAATAAACTACATGCGAAAATACAAAATGAACGGGTCGGAAAACTTCTTCATCAGCTAAAAACAGCCTAGTAATTTTCCTAATAAAAGCCTTATAGAGCTAAGGTTTATTTAACTATACCCTAAAATTGGGGAAGCAAAGAACAACAAAGTATTAACATAAATACTTAAGTATATTTTAAACCAAATAAACAAAGGGGAGTATCGCTAGCTACTTATAAAGTAGTTTTGCGACACTCCCTTTGTGCGTTTTAACCACTTATAAGGGCATTCTGTCTCCGGTTTTCTGCAACTGGCAGAATAATTGTTGTTCCATGACGAAAATCATAATATGATATATCAAAGTTCACTATGTGAAACCGAGTTTTGTATAGTGAAACAAGACATAATAAATGGGGGTTAGATATCATGGCTTTGTGGGGAGACGAAAGAGAGACTACAAAGAAAGAACAATCATCAATGACTAAGGTAACCGGTGCCCAACTATTAGTGAAATTCCTGGAGAGAAAAGGGGTCGACCAGATTTATGGTATACCTGGAGCCGCTATTCTCCCAGTATATGATGCAGTTCTTGAAGGAGGAAATATCCGGTCGTATAATGTGAGACATGAGCAAACGGCTGTTTTTATGGCTGATGGCTACTCCAGAGCAACCGGAAAAGTAGGAGTATGTGCTGCAACCTCAGGACCTGGAGCAACAAATTTCTTAACAGGTCTCTATAGTGCCTTTGCTGATTCTATACCTTTGATCGCGATTACCGGTCAAGTTCCTATGAGCTTGCTAGGCAAAGAAGCTTTTCAGGAAGCACCTATGGTAGAGATGGCGAAGCCTGTTACGAAAGGCGCTTATCTACTTGATAACATTAACGAGATACCTCGAATCTTAATAGAAGCTTGGAAGAAAGCAACTACGGGTAAAAGAGGTCCTATCCTGCTTGACTTCCCGCTAGACGTTCAAAAGACCTCGATTGAGATGAATATTGAAGAATGGCTTGATCAGTTAAACGATGAAGATACATCAATTCCTCAGGCCAGCTCAGATGATATCGAGAAAACTATTAGCCTGTTGCAGACATCAAAGACTCCTGTCTTACTCGTCGGAGGTGGGGTTACTCTGGCAGGTGCTGCTCAGGAACTGTTAGAATTTGCTACCCTGTTGAAGATACCAGTTGTTTCAAGTCTGATGGGTAAAGATGCTTTTCCTAATGACAATCCTCTTTATGCCGGAATGATTGGAACTATCTGTCATACACCGTTAGGCAATAAGACCTTGCTGGACTCTGATCTAGTCATTAATCTTGGCGGTCGTTTTTCTGATAGAACTACAGGTGATCTTGGGGCTTTCTCCGGAGAAAGAAAATTTATCCATATCAATATCGATCCCCATGAACTTAACCGTGTAGTTAAGACAGAACTTGCGATTCATTCTGACCTCAAAGTCTTCTTAGAAAAGCTTTGTGCCAGAATTAAAGAAAATAAGCCTGAGTCAAGTTATGCTTGGGATATCCCGCAACTGAAGATGGAAAAGGAAAAGAACGGCCGTCAGACAGATTTTGATACTTTCCCAATGAAACCACAACGGGCTATAGCTGAACTGCGCAAGCATATAAAACGTGACGCCATCATAACTCATGACTGTGGTATCAGCCAGATACTTTCTTCGCAATTATTTGAAGCCTACGAACCGGGAACTTATCTTATTACCGGTCGGGCTGGGACTATGGGTTGGGGATTGGGTGCTGCGATGGCAGCCAAACTTGCTTATCCAGACAGACAATGCATCAACCTGGTAGGTGACGGCAGCCTTGGTATGTCTCTTGTCGACCTTTCCACGGCAGCCAAGCATAATATACCGATAGTTGTATTCCTGCTTAATAACTCTCTGTTAGGTCTTATCCGTCAACAGCAGAATATGTTCTATGATAAACGCTGGATCTCAACCGATCTGCATTATAATAATAACCACTCCAGCCATTTCCGAGGTATAGACTTCGTCTCAACTGCCAAAGGGATGGGAATGTGTGCAGAATTGGTTCAAGACCCTAACGATATCGGTCCTGCCTTGGAAAGAGCATTCGCGGCCAAGAAACCGTATCTGCTCGAACTAACCATTGATCCTAATGCGATGTGTTCTGTTTCTGTAGATGGTACCTTAGACGGGATATTGGAGAACATCTAATAATTCTCAAATTATAGTAAAGAAGGTCATGTAAAAGTGCAATGCTTTTTACATGACCTTCTTTGATTTAAGTGATATTGTCATATCAATAGCGTGTTCGCGCAAGCTTCAGAAAGAAAAATTCTCCTGCGTCCAGGAGAATTAGTATGACTCTGCAATAATCTGAAGTTTATGTATTTACAGAATACTTTAGCATAATGAAATATTTCGGTCAATATATTTGTAGCATTATTTAAGAACAAAATTAAGGAACAAAATAATTTTACTAATGAAAGAAAAAGATATAATATAATACTTATACTAATATTTAATCTGTAATCGGAAGTGTGATTATTTGTCAGAAGTCATTTTAAAATATTGTCCTGAGTACTCAGATAATTTAAAGGATATCATGCAACAAGGTCTTGCGGAGATTGGCGGGATGGAGAGATTTGTCAGTCCGGGGCAGAGAGTATTTCTTAAGGTTAATCTTCTGATGAAGAAAGCCCCTGAAGAAGCAGTTACTACTCATCCGGCAGTTGTTGAAGCTGTCGTCAGACTGGTTCAGGAAGCCGGGGGGATACCCATTATCGGCGATAGCCCGGGCGGGGTATATACAGCTAAAGCCTTAAGAAATATTTATGCTCTTTCGGGGTTGCAAGGTGTAGCTGAGAGAACAGGAGCAATCCTGAATGAAGATGTGGAACAGGTCTCAGTATCTTATCCTGAAGGCAAGGTAGTCAAGAACCTGACAGTTACCAAGAGCATCATGGATGCCGATGTTATCATACCTCTATCCAAATTGAAGACTCATGCTATGATGACTTTCACTGGTGCTGTAAAAATACTTTTCGGAGTAATACCAGGACTTCTCAAGGCTGAATATCATTTTAGAATGCCTGACCTAGATGATTTTGCTAACCTCTTAGTAGATATCTGTGAATGGGTTAAACCTTCTTTAAGTATTATGGATGGTATCGTAGGGATGGAAGGTGACGGTCCCTCTGGAGGAAAACCGCGGAGTATTGGGGCTCTTTTATTAAGTACAGATCCCTATGCTATGGATGTCGTAGCCTGTAAACTTATTAATCTGAATCCAGAAATGGTTCCAACCATTAGAGCAGCTCAAGCAAGAGGATTAATCTCTAACTTTGACCAGGTTAGCCTCAAGGGGGATGACATAGGAATCTGGAATATCAGAGACTTTATCTTGCCTAAGACCATGTCGGTGGATTTCTCAGATTATATCCCGATACCGAAAGTTATCAAGGATTCAATCATTAGAAAGGTGAGACCATTTCCCACTTTCAGTCCAGAGATTTGTGTAGGCTGCGGAGATTGTGCAGCCAATTGTCCACCGAAGGTTATTGTGATGCAGAATAAAAGACCACAGGTAGACCTGCAGTCTTGTATCCGTTGTTTCTGTTGTCATGAACTTTGTCCGCACAAAGCAGTGAATATAAGTAAACCTTTGTTAGGCAGATTATTATTCCGGTAGTTTTCTGGTCCAACGGTCACTATCTCTGAGACGGTATTTTTCCATGGTCTGAGAAAAAGCTTCATCCAGGTCTATTTGCATAGAATTGGCCATACATACGATAATGAACAGAATATCTGCCAATTCTAAAGCTATATCCCCTTCAGGTTCAGTAGGCTTTTTAGGTTTTTGCCCATAGTGATGATTGATTTCTCTTGAGAGTTCTCCGACTTCTTCAATAAGCCGGAGCATCATGGAAGAAGGCTGCCAGTAGCCTTCTTCAAACTGGGAAATCCATTTATCTACCTCTAATTGCCAATTTTTTATTTCCATAGTTTAGTGACTCCTTGCATACTATACTGGTAGCTATATATTTTAAGGGAATATCTCAAAACAGGCAAGGGATTTGGCTATCTTCGTAGAATGATATTATATTGATTTTTTTGATGAGGTGAGACCGTGGCAGAATTAATTTATATATTACGTACATTTAATTGGCAAGCTATACTTGATATCATAGTTGTTACGGTCATTCTTTATCAACTGTTAATGCTAATTAAAGGAACAAGGGCGGTCCAACTTCTAAAGGGTCTCTTTGTTCTGGTCATAGTATCAATTCTAGCCAGACAGCTCGGGCTGGCAACTCTAACTTGGATGTTAGATAAAGTCTGGACTATGTTGGTAGTGGCTCTTCCGATTGTTTTCCAACCAGAACTACGACGTGCGTTAGAGCAGTTAGGAAGAGGTAAGTTCATCACCATGCATCCAGTCACAGCCGGAGCTGAAGAATTTAAAAAACTAATTGAAGAATTGATCCGTTGTACTCAGGTTCTGTCTCAGAATAGAATCGGGGCCCTAATAGTTTATGAACAAAATACTGGTATTCAAGAATTCGTTGAGACTGGAATTCAGATAGATGGGGTCGTATCAACAGAATTTCTCGTTAATATCTTTGTACCCAAATCACCACTGCATGATGGTGCAGTCATCATCCGAAACGATAGGGTAGCAGCAGCAGGATGTTTCTTGCCTCTAACCCAAGATCCAGGAGTAGAGAAGGAATTAGGAACAAGGCATAGAGCTGCTTTGGGTCTTTCCGAAGTATCGGATGCTCTTATAATCATCGTTTCCGAGGAGACCGGTGTGATTTCTACTACTAAGAACGGCGAGATCCACAGGTACCATGACGAAAAAAGCTTACGTGACCTTTTGAGGAACGAAATACTTGTCGAGAAAGCTTCGGGTTACAACCCGTTCAGGAGGGGATAGCAGCCAATGCGTGATATTTTACGACGTAACCTAGGATATAAATTAGTTTCTCTTGCTCTGGCTATTATCTTCTGGATATGGATAACCAGCTTGACTGAACCTGCCAGCCTCTGGGGCAAACAGACTCTGGATGTCCCTTTGGTTATAGATAATCAACCATCTAACCTCGTGGTCATATCCAATATCCCCTCGATTAGTGTACGTGTTGACAACAATAACAATCAAGCAATTAATGTCAAAAACTTATATGCCTATGTAGATCTCACAGATGCGATAGCGGGGGAACATTCCTTCGAGGTCTTTATGGATACCCCTGAAGGGGTAAATGTAGAAAGCATCAGTCCCAGTAACGTTGTCCTGGAGCTAGATACTGTTAAAGATAAGATAGTACCTGTAAGGGTTGATATTAAGGGGACACCTCCCAGCGGCTTTGTCGCAGGTAACCCTGTCATCACTCCCCCCGTAGTCAATGTACGAGGACCTACTTCGGTCTTAGAGAAGTTGGAAGAGGTTTCTGTCGAGGTCGATGTTACCGGAGCTAGAGAGACCATGAGGGTAGCCAGACCGGTATCATTTAAGGATATGAATGGTATGGGAATCTTTGCTGCCAACCCTAATCCTGAGTCTTTGCTGTCTTTCCCCAATAATGTAGAAATTATCGTTCCCATATATGCTAAAGGAACGGCAAGCAAAATGGTTCCCTTAAAGGTAAACACCCGGGGACTCCCTGCTGAAGGGCTGGCAGTTCGCTTAGTAACACCCCTTCCTTCTCAAGTTCAACTCATGGGAGATGAGGAAATCCTCAGGAGTATCCAACTGCTTACTTTAGAGACAATAGATGTTGATGGTCTCAGTACTAACAAAGTAGTAACTATCCCAATTAACACCATAACCTTACCTAAGGGTGTATCCTTCAGCGAAGGTACTAGTATTAGTGTTATGGTGCATGTAGGACCCAAATCTGTAAACAGAACAATCAAAGACATTCCAATTGGAATTCGTAATATTCCTCATGGGTTTAGTGCTGACCCGATACCTTCCATCGAGATCACGGTTCACGGTTACCCGGATATTTTAGATGCTTTGAAGTCGGGTGATATCGCTGCCTGGGTGGACGCAACGGGCTTAGAAGAAGGGGAATACCCTGATACAACAGTATTATGGAACCTTCCGGCTGGCGTAACCATGGTCAATGTTCCCAAGGTCACTTTGGTGCTCAAGTCTAATGTAGAAGAGCCGGAAGATCCTGAGAAACCTGAAGAGGAAGCCCAACAAGTAGAAGCACCTGCTGATCCTTCCTTACAACTTATTAACCCCATACAAGACGGAAAGAAAGAATAAGATTTCGTACAGAATTAGGAGAGAGCTTAGTGAATCTTATTTGGTCCGACTTACGACTACCTGTGGATCTGGAGGAGACCGAAATTCCATACCTTATGGCGAAGAAGATGAAGGTCTCTCCAGAATCCTTGAAAAATTGGAAAATATTAAGACGTTCTATAGATGCTCGCAAGAAGCCTCAGCTTTATTACGTCTATACTATTGAGTTCTTTCTTGATGCTCCCTGGCCCGAAATGAGAAGAGCTATGGTACGGGTACCTCAATTAAGGGAAAAACCAGAGATACAAGAATACACTCTAAAAAAGAAACCGGATAAAAAGCTTGTTACCCGACCAATAGTAGTGGGTACAGGCCCTGCCGGTTATTTTGCCGCTTATTTCCTGGCTGAGAAAGGTTACAAGCCCCTCGTTCTGGAACGTGGGGATGAAGTACAGGCGAGGACGAAGGCAGTCGAGAATTTCTGGAAGACCGGGAATCTAGACCCTGAGAGCAATGTCCAGTTCGGGGAGGGTGGGGCAGGTACTTTTTCTGACGGCAAGCTCACTACCCGAATCGACCATCCTTTAGTCAAAAGAGTATTAGAAGATTTCGTAGAATTCGGTGCCAATAAAGAAATACTATATTCAGCCAAACCACATATCGGGACAGATGTTCTGAAGAAAGTCGTAAGCGGGATGCGCCAGCGCATAGTATCCCTTGGTGGAGAGGTAGTCTTCCGTTCTAAAGTGACTGGGATAAGGACTGCCGGGGGCAGGCTGGAGGGTGTGGAGATTAACGACAGGGAGTTTATACCTGCTGAAACTGTTATTTTAGCAGTAGGACATAGTGCCCGGGATGTCTATCTCTTCCTGAAGAAACAAGGGGTATCCCTCGAAGCTAAATCTTTCGCTATGGGCTTAAGAATTGAACATAGTCAAAAATTGATCAACCTAGCTCAATATGGAGTAGAGAACCATCCGTCTCTTGGGCCTGCAGATTATCAGCTAACCTATAAAGATCAGCCAACAGGCCGCGGTGCCTACACCTTCTGCATGTGTCCGGGAGGAACAGTTAACGCTTGCTCTTCGGAAGAAGGAGGAGTAGTGACTAACGGCATGAGTGAGTATGCCCGAGATAGCGGCATTGCCAATAGTGCGGTTGTAGT
>Ga0209643_1002097_pt1 | contig 14408 bp, 12 predicted proteins | sample AutmiccBRH37_all_FD_187383 | JGI IMG/M metagenome (GOLD analysis project Ga0209643, IMG submission 187383) | Deep subsurface microbial communities from Mt. Terri, Switzerland - Autotrophic microbial communities BRH/37_all (SPAdes) (version 2) | ecosystem: Environmental > Aquatic > Deep... | reverse complement strand
TGGTCGCGCGGCCGCCACCGCGCGCCGGCGCGGCGCGACCGACGCCGACATCCTGCGCGCCGTCGACGGCGAAAGGCCCGCCCTGGCCCTGCGTCCCTTCGACGAGGGCGCGCCCCTGGTCGCCCTCGCGTCCAGGACCCAGATCGCCGCCGGCGCGCCCGAGGCCCTGCTGGCCGCCGAGGCCGCGTTGGACGGCGGCCTGATCCTGACCTTCGATCCGCGCGACGCCGAGGTCCTGGCCGAGCCGGCCTTCAGCGGCGCCGTGCTGGATCTGTCGGCCCTCGCCGCCCTGGAGAATATCGAGGGCATCGCCGGGACCTTCGACCTTCTGCCCGATCTGGTGCGGCTCTGGATCGTGGCCCTCGATCTCCAGGGATCCGGCGCCGTCGTCGCCCTGGGTCTCGAGGGTCTGGCTCCTGCTCTGGCCCCGGCTGACGGCGACCTCAGTGCGCGCGCCGAAGCGGTCGCGGCCCTGGTCGCCGCATCGGCGGCCCAGACCTCGGTCGAACTGGCGCGGCTGCGCGGCCCCTGCGCCGAATGGGACGGCCTGAAGAGCCAGTTGGCCGATGTCGACAAGGCCCGCCGCAACCGGCTGAAGACCAATGCCGATCCCCTCTCCGTTGTCGCCGCCAAGGCGTCCGTCAAGACCGCCGCCCCTCGCCGCCACGCCGCGATCGGCCTGTTCATCGACGACGCCGAGGCGCGGTTGCGCCTGGGCCTGGGCGCTCCCTCGGTTCTGGATGTCTTCCAGACCGCCGACGGCGAGATCGGCCGACGTCTGTCTCCCTGGCTGGCGCGGGTCCTGACCGGCGCGGGTGGAGACGTCCAGGCCGCCGAGCGGCGGCTTTTCGGACGCCGCACCCTGGTCGAGGCGCCCGGCGTCGACCATGCCGCCCTGCGCGCCTTCGGCTTCACCGACATCGAACTGGCGGCGGTCGAACAGGCGCTGGCCTGGGCCGACGGCTTCGACGCCGTCTTCGCCGCCCCCGTACTCGATCCCGGCTTCATTCGCGATGTGCTGGGGCTGGAGGACGGCGACGGCCCCCTGCTGAATCTGCTGGGCGTGCCCGAGGAGGCCGAGGCCGAGGCGGCGCGCTGGGTCTTCGGCTGCGGCGACCTGAAGGACTGGCCCGAGGCGCCGCCCGCCGTCGCCGCCCTGCTGGCTGAGCCCGCCTTGCTGGAAGCCGAGTTGCGCCTTGCGCTGGAGCCGTTCAGCGACGTCCCCGACACGAGCGCCGAGATCCTGGACTGGCGCGCGACCGCCGCCCAGGCCGCCCGCCGCCTCAGCCAGGCCGCCGGCGAGGGCCGACGCGCGATCCGCCTGCGCCGCGCGGCCCCGCCGCCCGGTCCCTTGCTGACTCTGCCCAAGACGGATTCGGCGCCGCGCTTCGACACGCCTCGTTCACCAGCCGTGGCGCAACCTGTCGCGCCGCCGACCGAACGGATCGTCGAACGCGTTATCGAACGCGAACGGGCGCGGCGCAAACTGCCGGACCGGCGCAAGGGCTATATCCAGAAGGCGGCCGTCGGCGGCCACAAGGTCTATATCCACACAGGCGAATACGAGGACGGCGAGCTCGGTGAGATCTTCATCGACATGCACAAGGAAGGCGCCGCCTTCCGCAGTCTGATGAACAATTTCGCCATCGCCATCTCCATCGGCCTGCAATACGGCGTGCCGCTGGACGAGTTTGTCGACGCCTTCGTCTTCACCCGGTTCGAGCCGGCTGGACGCGTCACCGGCAATGACTCCATCCGTTCGGCGACCTCGATCCTCGACTATATCTTCCGCGAACTGGGCGTCTCCTATCTGGACCGCGACGAACTGGCCAACGCCGGGCCCGAGACCCTGAATGCAGACGGGCTGGGCGATGGGAAACCCGACGAGGGCGAGGCCGTGCCGGCCGCCCGCTTCATCTCCAAGGGGTTCGCCCGCGGTTCCGCGCCGGACAATCTGGTCGTCCTGCCCTTCGGCAAGAAGGCCGAGCCCGACGCCAAGGTCGCGGCGGCCACCGAGGCGGTCGCCTGCCCCGCCTGTGGCGACTTCAGCCTGCAGCAACGCGGTCACGCCTGGGTCTGCGACACCTGTGGAGCGTCGCCGGCGCTTCAGGGCGGGGATCAGGGCTAAGTTAACGGCTGGGGCCTAGACTGTCTCGATGCGACGCCTTCGCTGGAGCGACCCGATGTCCCGCCTGACCGCCCTTTCCTTCGCCCTCGCCGTCCTCGCGACGGCCGCCACGCCCGTCCTGGCCCAGAACGCGGGTCAGATCGCCTCTGTGAAACGCGGCGCCTCCTGCCCGGGCTGCAATCTGTTCCAAGGCGACTTCTCGGGACTTGAGGCGCGCGGACTGAACCTTTCCGGCGCCCGCCTGCGTCAGGCGGATCTGAGCCTCAGCGTCATGAACCGCACCCGGTTCTCGAACGCCGACATGCGCGATGTCGAGGCCTATGGCGGCGTCTTCTCCAGCTCGAACTTCTCGGGGGCCGACCTGACCAACGCCGGCTTCGTCGGCGCCTATCTGCAGGGCGCGGCCTTCTCGGGCGCGAACCTGACGGGGACCAACCTCTCCGGCGCCAACCTGTCGCGCGCGACCGGCCTGACGCAGCCCCAACTGAACCGGGCGTGCGGAGACAGCTCGACCGTCCTGCCGGGAAACCTACGTATTTCCACCTGCTGACGGCCTGTCTTCTTGCTTGGTTTTAATGAAGTTACCTCGATTTAAGTAGGTATGGCGGGGCTTTCGGGGCATTCAGACTGGGTGAAACAGATTGCTCGCCACACACCGTTCTCTCTCAAGGTCTCCCTGATCGCTACGGCTGGACTGCTGCTTGCCGGCCCCGCCTTCGCCGGGGTGGAGATGACGCTTCAGGATCGCGATGTCGCCCGTTCGGTCTCCCTGGGCGGATCCTGCAACCGCTGCGAACTGTCGGGCCGCAATCTGTCGGGCGCCACCTTCACAGGCGCCAGCTTCATCAACGCCACCCTGGTCGGCGCCAATCTGCGCGGCGCCGAGATGGTCGGCTCCAACTTCACCGGCAGCGATTTCAGCCGCGCCAATCTGGCGGGGGTCGAGATCGTCGGCGCCAACCTGACCTCGACCAATTTCACCTCTGCCGTCCTGACGGGGGCCGAGGCCCAGGGCTCGTCGTTCGTCCGCGCCAATCTGAGCCGCGCCGACCTGTCGGGCGCCGAACTCCACGGCGTGAACTTCAACGGCGCGACCCTGGCGGGCGCCGATTTCTCGGAGAGCGAACTGTTCGGCGCCACCCTGGCCAACGTCCATGCCGTCGGCGCCAACTTCAGCGATGCGGAGATCAACGCCTCCAACCTGTCGGGCGGCGACTTCTCCGGCGCCTCGTTCCGCGACGCCAGTCTGGACGGCGCCCGCCTGACCGGCGGAACCTTCGCCCGCGCCGACTTCAATGACGCGTCGCTGCGCCGCACCGACATCCGGGGCGCGGACCTGTCCAGCGCGCGCAACCTGACGCAGGACCAGATCAGCGAGGCGTGCGGCGACGGCTCCACCCGCCTGCCAGGCCGCCTGACGGCCCACGCCTGTCGCGGATCCATCCGGGTGATCCGCACCCCGCCCGCGCCCCCTGCGCCGCCCGCCCCGCCGCGCGTCCGCAACTTCGCCAGCGCCGAACACTGATCAGCAAAAAGGGGACGCCTCGCGGCGTCCCCTTCTTCGTTGTCTTGCGACTGGCGGGCGATCAGACCTTGATCGGCGGCGCCGTGCGGATGTGCAGTTCCTTCAGCTGACGCTCCTGCACATTGGCCGGGGCGCTCATCAGCAGGTCCTCGCCCTGCTGGTTCAGCGGGAAGGCGATCACCTCGCGGATGGCCTGCTGACCGGCCAGCAGCATGACGATCCGGTCGATGCCGGGGGCCAGGCCGCCGTGCGGCGGGGCGCCGAAGCGGAAGGCGTTCAGCATGCCGCCGAACTGCTCCTCGACCACCGAGGCGTCATAGCCGGCGATCTCGAAGGCCTTCAGCATGATCTCGGCCTTGTGGTTCCGGATCGCGCCCGAGCACAGCTCATAGCCGTTGCAGACGATGTCGTACTGATAGGCGCGGATGGTCAGCGGATCCTGGTTTTCCAGCGCCTCCAGCCCGCCCTGCGGCATCGAGAAGGGGTTGTGGCTGAAGTCGACCTTCTTCTCTTCTTCAGACCATTCGAACATCGGGAAGTCGACGATCCAGCAGAATTTGAACTGGTTCTCGTCGATCAGCTTCAGCTCCGTTCCCACGCGGGTGCGGGCCAGGCCGGCGAACTTGGCGAAGACCGAGGGCAGGCCGGCGACGAAGAAGGCGGCGTCGCCCTGGCCCAGACCCAACGAGGCCATCAGCGCCTCGGTCGGTTCCTGCCCCAGGTTCTTGGCGATCGGGCCGCCCCAGGCGCCCTGGTCCTCGGACCAGAATATATAGCCCAGGCCCGGCTGGCCCTCTCCCTGCGCCCACGAGTTCATGCGGTCACAGAAGGCGCGCGATCCGCCGGTCGGCGCCGGGATCGCCCAGACGGCGTTCTTCTCGTCGGCGCCCAGGATCTTGGCGAACAGGCCGAAGCCGCCGTCGCGGAAATGGTCCGACACCACCTGCATCTTGATCGGGTTGCGCAGGTCCGGCTTGTCCGAACCGTACCAGGCCATCGACTGGGCGTAGGTCAGGCGCTCGAACCCCTTGTGCTCGAAGGTCTCGCCGAAATCGTTGGTGAAGGTGTGGACGCCGTCGATGGGCGACACAGGCTTGCCCTCGCCGAACTCCTCGAACACGCCGTGCATGACGGGCTCGATGGCGGCGAAGACGTCTTCCTGGGTCACGAAGCTCATCTCGACGTCGAGCTGGTAGAATTCCAGCGACCGGTCGGCGCGCAGGTCTTCATCGCGGAAGCAGGGCGCGATCTGGAAATAGCGGTCAAAGCCCGACACCATCAGCAGCTGTTTGAACTGCTGCGGCGCCTGCGGCAGGGCGTAGAATTTCTCGGGATGCAGGCGCGACGGCACCAGGAAGTCGCGCGCGCCTTCCGGCGACGAGGCCGTCAGGATCGGCGTCTGATATTCCAGGAAGCCCTGGGCGAACATGTGGTTGCGGATCGACTGGATCACCCGCGAACGCAGCACGATATTCTTGTGCAGGGTCTCGCGGCGCAGGTCGAGATAGCGGTGCTTGAGGCGGATTTCCTCGGGATATTCCGGCTCGCCGAAGACCGGCAGCGGCAGTTCGGCGGCTTCCGACAGAACCTCGACGCCCTGGACGCGGACTTCGATCTCGCCGGTCGGCAAGTTGGGGTTCACCACGCCGGCTTCACGGGCGACCACTTCGCCGTCGATCTTGATCACGCTCTCGGCGCGCAGACGCTCCACTGCGGCGAAGCCGGGCGTCTCGGGGTGCAGCACCAGCTGCGTCAGGCCGTAGTGATCGCGCAGGTCGATGAACAGCAGGCCGCCGTGATCGCGCTTCCGATGCACCCAGCCGGACAGGCGGACGGCGGAACCGGCGTCGGAGGCGCGCAGGGCGCCGCAGGTATGGGAGCGGTAGGCGTGCATGAAGGGACCGTCTGGAGACTTTGGCGGTGGAATCTGACGCCGTCGGCGCCCGAAATCGAAGCGGCGTAGGGCGCATCATCGCCCCGGAAAGTCAAGGTTTCAGCCGTTGCAAAGGCGTCGGCGCCGCGCGATAGCCTTGGTTGGTTGAAACCGCGAGGCCGCCCATGTTCATCGTCACCATCACCTACACCCAGCCGATCGAGGCCATCGAGGCGAAGACGGTCGAACATCGCGCCTGGCTGGACCTGCATGTCGCCAGCGGCCTGATCCTCGCCGCCGGCCCCATGGTTCCGCGCACCGGCGGCATACTGGTCGTGCGTGGCGGCGGCACGAAGGAAGAGCTGGAAGCCCTGCTGAAGGCCGACCCGTTCCAGGTTCACGGTCTGGCCGATTACAGGATCACCGAGTTCAAGGCGGGCAAGCTGAACCCCGTCCTGGCCGATTTCGCCTGATTTCATCCACAGGGCGGGTCTTCCCTCCCCGCTACCAACAGGCCCCAGCGACGCAGCTGGCCTTCGCCTCTGCTATGACGGCCTCATGCCCGCCCAGCGCGCCTTGATCCGACCGACCGCCCAGCAGCTGCGTCTGCCGCTGGAACGCCACCTCGTGGGCGAGGCCTTCGTGACCTCGGACAGCAACGCCGAGGCCGTGCGCGTCCTGGCGGGCTGGCCTGACGGCGTCGGCTCGGTTCTGGCCCTGCACGGGCCGGCGGGGTCGGGCAAGAGCCGGCTGGCCGCCGACTGGGCCGAACGCGTCGGCGCCGTGCCGCTGAACGGCGCCGAGGCCGCCTTGGTCGATCCGCTGGAGCTGGAGGGCCGCCCGGTCCTGCTGGACCGCGCGCCGGACGCCGACGACGAGAGCCTGTTTCACCTGATCAATCTGGCCAACGCGGGCGGCGGCGCCCTGCTGCTGGTGTCGCGCTCTGCGCCGCGACGCTGGTCGGTGGCCCTGCCCGATCTGCGCTCGCGTCTGGACGCTGTCCGCACGGTCGAAATCGCGGCGCCCGATGATCTTGTCCTGTCCGCCATCCTGCGCGCCCGGTTCGCCGAACGCAGCATCACCCCGGCCGAGGATGTGATCGACTATCTGGTGCGACGTCTGGATCGCTCGGCCGACACGGCCGCCACCGTGGTCGAGCGCCTGGACGCCTTGCACCGCCCCGTCACCCGTATCCTGGCCCGCCAGGCTTTGGACCAGATGGCCGACCCGACCGGCGCCGACAACGACTGACCCGTCCAGCGTGGCGAAGACGTCAGATCTTGCGCCGCGGCCCGCGCACGAACCGACGCTTCAACCGCCGAAAAATCCGCTGAGGCGTCGGCTGTCCCGCCATGTCCCAGACGATGACGGTTGCAGCTACGCCCACAACCAACGTCCCAAACACGAAGACCACGACACCCTCTGCAATCTTTACCCAACGGGAAAACAACCTTAACCATAAATCAGGCCTGACGAACAGCCGCTCAGGAAAATGTCAAACCCCCGCTTGCGGACGTCACAGTCGCGGGCGAGAACCGGCCCATGACCGACGCCGCCATCCACGACGCTACCCGGGGCGAGGAAGTTCCCGCCTCCCGCGCGCCCCAACTCGCGCTCAACGAGGAATTGATCGCCTCGCCCACGCGGTTCTTCAACCGCGAGATCTCCTGGCTGGCCTTCAACGAGCGTGTGCTGGAAGAGGCGGCCAATCCGAACCACCCGCTGCTGGAACGGCTGCGGTTCGTCTCCATCTCGGCCAATAATCTCGACGAGTTCTTCATGACCCGCGTCGCCGGCCTGAAGGGCCAGTTGCGCGAGCGTGTCCGGGTTCTCTCGGCCGACGGTCTAACCCCGGCCGAACAGCTGGAGCGGATCAATATCTCGGCCGGCGAACTGATGGCCGAACAACAGGTGCGCTGGCGCCAGTTGAAGAAGGAACTGGTCACCGCCGGCATCGAGGTCGTCGATCGGAATCGTCTGACCAAGACTGAAAGGGAACGGCTGGAGCCCGAGTTCCTGAACCACCTCTTCGCCGTCCTGACCCCTCTTGCCATCGACCCGGCCCACCCCTTCCCCTTCCTGCCCAACCTGGGCTTCTCCCTGGCGCTGAAGCTGAAACGCAAGGGCGAGACCAAGACCTTCTACGCCCTGGTGCCGGTGCCGACCCAGGTGCGGCGCTTCTGGGAACTGCCCACCGACGGCCGTTCTGCGCCGGGCCGTAAGCGGTTCATCACGCTCGAAAACGTGCTGCTGCTGTTCATCGACCACCTCTTCCCGGGCTGCGAAGTTCTGGAAAAGGGTCTGCTACGCCTGATCCGGGACAGCGACATCGAGATCGAGGAAGAGGCCGAGGATCTGGTGCTCGAGTTCGAAGAGGCGCTGAAACAGCGGCGCCTGGGTTCGGTCGTCCGGGTCAAGATCGAGGCCTCGATGCCCGCCGATCTGCGCGACTTCATCGTCGGCGAACTGGAGGCGGCGCCCCAGGACGTGGTTCTGGTCGACGGCATGCTGGGCCTGGCCCAGCTTTCGGACCTGATCCCCGGCGGCCACCCGGACCTGAAGTTCAAGGGCTACGAGCCACGATATCCCGAGCGGGTCCGCGACAACGGCGGCGACGTCTTCGCGGCGATCCGCGAGAAGGACATGCTGATCCACCATCCGTTCGAGAGCTTCGACGTGGTGGTCCAGTTCCTGCGCCAGGCCGCTCGCGACCCCAATGTCCTGGCGATCAAACAGACCCTGTATCGCACCTCCAAGGACAGCCCGATCGTCGCCGCCCTGATCGAGGCGGCCGAAAACGGCAAGAACGTCACCGCCCTGGTCGAGCTGAAGGCCCGCTTCGACGAGGAGGCCAATCTGCGCTGGGCCCGGGCGATGGAACGGGCCGGGGTCCACGTCGTCTTCGGCTTCGTCGAATACAAGACCCACGCCAAGGTCAGCGTCGTGGTGCGCCGCGAGGGCGACGGTCTGAAGACCTACTGCCACTTCGGCACCGGCAACTATCACCCGATCACGGCCAAGATCTACACCGACCTGTCGCTGTTCTCGTGCGACCCGGTGCTCGGTCGCGACGCCAGCCGGGTGTTCAACTACATCACCGGCTACGCCACGCCGGACGAGCTCGAGGCCCTGGTGGTCTCGCCGCTCAACATGAAGTCGACCCTGATCGAACTGATCGGCAAGGAGATGTCGGCCGCCGCCATGGGCAAGCCGGCCGCCATCTGGGTCAAGCTGAACTCCCTGGTCGATCCCCAGATCATCGACGCCCTGTACCGGGCCAGCCAGTGGGGCGTGCGCATCGACCTGGTCGTGCGCGGCATCTGCTGCCTGCGTCCGGGCGTGACCGGCCTGTCCGAGAACATCCGCGTGAAATCGATCGTCGGCCGTTTCCTGGAACACAGCCGCATCGTCTGTTTCGCCAACGGCAAGGACCTGCCGCACGACAAGGCCAAGGTCTTCATCTCGTCCGCCGACTGGATGACGCGCAACCTGGACCGCCGGGTCGAGTTGATGACCCCCATCCGCAACGCCACCGTCCATGACCAGGTGCTGGACCAGATCATGGTCGCCAATCTGAAGGACGATGCGCAAAGCTGGGTTCTGGACGCCGAGGGCCGCTACACCCGCGTCATCCCCGCCGATCCTGAGCGGCCCTTCTCGGCTCACCAGTATTTCATGACCAACCCCAGCCTGTCGGGCCGCGGCCGCAAGGTGAAGACCCTGCCCGCCGTTCTCCGTTACGAGCGTCCCGGCCGCTGATGCCCGACATCCCGCTTACCGGCCGCGACGTCGCGGCCATCGACATCGGCTCGAACTCGGTCCGCCTGGTGCTCTATCGGCTGGAGGGCCGGGCGATCTGGACCGTCTTCAACGAAAAGGTCCTCGCCGGCCTCGGCCGCGACCTGCCGACGACCGGCAAGCTCTCGCCTGAAGGCGTGGTCATGGCCATGACCGCCCTGCGCCGCTTCGCCGCCGTTCTGGAGGGGGTCCGGCCCGACGCCACCCTGATCGCCGCCACCGCCGCCGTGCGGGAGGCTCTGGACGGACCTGAATTCTGCCAGCGGGTCGCCGCCGAGACCGGATTGCGGATCCGCGTCCTCTCGGGCGAGGAGGAGGCGAAATACGCCGCCACGGGCGTGTTGGCCGGCGCGCCTGACGCCCACGGCGTCTCGGCCGACATGGGGGGCGCCAGTCTGGAGCTGACCCGGCTGAACGCAGACGGCGTCGAGCATGGTCTTACCCTGCCGCTGGGCCCCTTCGCCCTGGCCGACGGCAAGGGGTTCGATGCGGACCGCATCAAGACCCGCATCGACCAGAAGCTGAAGCCCGTCGCGGACCGGTTCCAGACCGACCGGCTCTACGCCGTCGGCGGCGCCTGGCGCACCCTGGCCCAGGTCCATATGGCGCTGAAATCCTATCCGCTTAAGGTCGTACATCAGTACGAGATGGGGGCGGACGAGGCGCTGGAGACGGCCCGGCTGGTCGCGCAACAATCGGTCGCCAGCCTGATCAAATTGCCGGGCGTGTCCAGGAAGCGCGCCGAGACCCTGCCCTACGCCGGCCTGGTGCTGGAGGGTCTGATCAAGCATCTGAACCTCAAGCGGATCGAGATGTCCGCCTGGGGCGTGCGCGAAGGACTGCTGTTCGATACCCTGGACGAGGTCACCCGTTCGACCGATCCGTTGTTGGCCGGCTGTACGGCCCTGGGCGGGCGGCAGGGCATCGACCCCGCCCTTCCCGGCGCCCTGAACGGCTGGATCGCCGACGTCGTGGCGGCCCTGCCCCCGGCCTTCGGAGACACCCGCGACGCGGTGCTCGCCGCCGCCGCCTGCAGCCTGTCGGACCTGGGCGCGCGCCTGCATCCCGACCACCGTCTGGAACTGGTGTTCGACCAGGTGCTGCGCGCCCCGGTCGCCGGCGTCAGTCACGCCGAACGCGCCTTCCTGGCCAGCGCCCTGAACGCCCGCTACGGCGGCGGCCCGGCCACGCCCCAGCCCGAGATCATCACCCGCCTGCTGAACGACGACGCCGCCAAACGCGCCCGCGCCCTCGGCCTCGCCATCCGCCTGGCCTGCGACCTGTCGGGCCGGTCTCCGCAATTGCTGGCCAACGCCACGGCGACGGTGAAGGGCGGCGACCTCCAACTGACGGCGACCGACGGCTACGCCGACGTGCTGCTGGGCGAACAGACCCGGAAACGCGCCAAGGCCCTGGCCGAGGCCATGGGTCTGGGCCTGTCGATCTAGACAGGCGGACGAACAGGGTTCAGCCTCTTCCAAATTCAAGGGAGGCGATCATGCCCGTGACCGGAATCGGCGGCTTCTTCTTTCGTGCACAGGACCCGCAGGGTCTGGCGGCCTGGTACCTGACCCATCTCGGCGTCGGCGCACCGGAAGGGCAGTTCCTATGGGATCAGCAGGCGGGTCCGACCGTCTTCTCGCCCTTCAAGGAGACCACCGACTATTTCGCCGCCGACAAGCGCTGGATGCTGAACCTGCGGGTCGAGGGCCTGGACGACCTGCTCGCCTCGCTCAGGGCGGCGGGCGTGGACATCATCACCAAGGACGAGTGGGACGCCACGCCCGAGGTCGGTCGCTTCGCCCGCATCCACGATCCCGAGGGCAATCCCATCGAACTCTGGGAACCGCCCGCCACGACCGCCTGACGCCTCCCCGCTCCGCGGGGAGGAGACGGATCACCCCTCGATTTCGACCACCTCGACCCGGGCGCCGCTCAGCACCAGGGCGATCTCGCCGCGCTTCAGCTTCAGCGCGTCCTCGCCGAAGATCTGACGTCGCCAGCCCTTCAGCGCATCGACGTCGGCGTCGTCGGCGACGGCGATCTTCTCCAGGTCGGCGACGGTGGCGATCAGCTTGGAGGCCACCCCGGCGTTGTCGCTCTTGGCCTTCAGCAGCACTTTCAGCAGTTCTACCACCGACGGCGGCGCCGGCTGACGGTGCGCCGGGCGCTCCATCTCGGGAGCATGGGATTCGGGATCGGCCAGAACCCGCTTCAACTCCTCGGCCAACTCCAGACCCAGGCGCGACCCGCCGAAACCCTTGGGCACAGACCGCAGACGGTTGAAGGCTTCCGGATCGGTCGGCGTCTGCTGGGCGACCTCGTCTATGCCCTCGTCCTTCAGGATGCGGCCGCGCGGCTGGTCACGTTCCTGGGCGGCGCGTTCGCGCCAGACGGCCACGGCCTTGAAGGCCGCCAGGTATTTGGCCGAGAATTTCTTGGGCTTCAGCCGCTTCCAGGCGTTCTCCGGGTCGGTGTCATAGAGGGCCGGGTCGATCAGGCTCTCCATCTCCGACATCACCCAGTCCAGACGTCCTTCCTTCTTCAGCCGGTCGCGCAGCTTCGGATAGAGGGCCGCCAGATGGGTCACATCGCCCAGGGCGTAGACCAGTTGGCTGTCCGACAGCGGCCGCCGGCCCCAGTCGGTGAACCGGCTGCCCTTGTCCAGTTCAACGCGCAGCATCTGCCGCACCAGCGAATCATAGGCGACCTGTTCGCCGAACCCGGCGGCCATGGCGGCCACCTGAGTGTCGAACATCGGCTTGGGCATGGCGCCCAGCCGCACGAAAATCTCCACGTCCTGACGACAGGCGTGGAAGACCTTGATGATGTTCGGATCGCGCAGCAGGTCCAGGAAGGGCTCCAGGTCCAGGCCTTCCGCCATCGGGTCGATGATTCCGGCGTGGTCCGCGGAGGCGGCCTGGATCAGGCACAGCCGGGGCCAGTAGGTCGTTTCCCGCATGAACTCGGTGTCGACCGTGATGAACGGGGCGGTGGCGAGGCGGGCGCAGAAATCGGCCAGCGCCTCATTGGTGGTGATCGGCGTCATTCCGATGCTATAGCCCCCCGCAACCCACCTGTGGCAAGAGCCGCGCTGCATTTCCGCCCCGATTCCAGGCCTGATCACCATGAGCGACCCCCAAAAGCCTCTCGAAAACGGCCTGACCTACGCCGACGCCGGCGTGGACATCGACGCAGGCGAGATGCTGGTCGAACACATCAAGCCCCTGGCCAGGTCGACGGCGCGCCCCGGATCGGAGCCCTCGCTAGGCGGTTTCGGCGCCCTGTTCGACCTCAAGGCCGCCGGTTTCGAGGATCCGCTGATCGTCACCACCACCGACGGCGTCGGCACCAAGCTGAAGATCGCCATCGAGACCGGCCGTCATGATGGCGTCGGCGTCGATCTGGTCGCCATGTGCGTCAACGACCTTCTGGCCCAGGGCGCCGAGCCGCTGCTGTTCCTCGACTATTACGCCACCGGCCGGCTCGAAATCGACGCTGCCCGCCGCGTCGTCGCCGGCATCGCCGAGGGCTGCCGCCAGGCCGGCTGCGCCCTTGTGGGCGGCGAGACCGCCGAAATGCCGGGCATGTACACCGACGGCGACTACGACCTGGCCGGCTTCAGCCTCGGCGCCGTCGAGCGCGGCCACGCCCTGCCCTATCTGGACCGTCAGGCCGCCGGCGACATCATCATCGGCCTGGCCTCCACCGGCCCGCACTCGAACGGCTATTCGCTGGTGCGCAAGGTGGTCGAAAAGTCCGGCCTGGCCTGGGGCGACGACGCCCCCTTCGCCAAGGACCGTTCGCTGGCCCAGGCCCTGATGGAGCCGACCCGCATCTATGTGAAGCCGGTCCTGCCGCTGATGAAGGCGGGCCTGGTCAAGGGCGCGGCCCATATCACCGGCGGCGGCCTGATCGAAAACCCGCCCCGCTGCATCGCCGAGGGCCTGAAGGCTTCGTTCGACTGGAACGCATGGCCGATGCCTCAGGTCTTCCAGTGGCTGGCCGAAACCGGCGGCATCAGCGACCACGAAATGCGCCGCACCTTCAACTGCGGCGTCGGCTTCATCCTGATCGTCTCGCCCGAGAACGCCGAACCCGTCCTGGCGGCCCTGCTCAACGCCGGCGAGGTCGCCTTCGTCTGCGGACAGCTGGAAGCGGCCTGATCCCGTGAAGACGCGCGTCGCGGTCCTGATCTCCGGGACCGGCTCCAACATGGCGGCCCTGATCGACGCCGGTCGGGCCGCCGACAGCGGCTATGAGGTCGCCCTGGTCGTGTCGAACGTCGAGGGCGCGGGCGGTTTGGCCATCGCCGCAGCCAAGGGCGTGGACACGCTCGCCATCCCCCATGCGCCGTTCGGCAAGAACCGCGAGGCTCACGAACACGGGGTCGACGAAGCCCTGCGCGCCGCAGGGATCGAGGTCGTGGCCCTGGCCGGCTATATGCGTATCCTGACGCCCTGGCTGGTGCGCGCATGGGCCAGCCGGATGCTGAACATTCACCCCAGCCTGCTGCCCCTCTATCCGGGCCTCGACACCCACGCCCGCGCCATAACCGCCGGCGACGCCGAGGCCGGCTGCACCGTCCACCTGGTCACCGAGGGCGTGGACGAGGGCCCGATCCTGGGCCAGGCCCGCATTCCCATCCTGCCCGTCGACACGCCCGCCAGCCTGGCCGAACGGGTCAAGACGGCGGAACATGAGCTGTATCCGCGCGTGCTGAGCGATTTCTGCAAAGGCCTGTCGCAGACCTGACCTTCCCAAAGGAGCGCACGCGCGTTTGGCGCGACCTCTGGCTCCAGACGCAGAAAAGGCCCGGAGCAGACGCTCCGGGCCTTTTCCATGGGGCTAAGGCGACGCCTTACTTGGGCGTGGTCGCCGCACCCGCGACAGCGCCGATCGCGGCGCCGGCGACGGTCGAGCCGGTGTTGCCGCCAACCACCTGGCCGGCGACCGCTCCGCCCAGGGCGCCGGTGGCGGCGCGTTGTTCCATGGTCTGGCCACACGCGGCCAGCAGGGCCACGGCGCCGATGACGGGGGTCAGTTTCAGCAGGGTCTTCATGCGGTGTTCTCCAGGGACATCG
>Ga0209643_1002095_pt1 | contig 14416 bp, 13 predicted proteins | sample AutmiccBRH37_all_FD_187383 | JGI IMG/M metagenome (GOLD analysis project Ga0209643, IMG submission 187383) | Deep subsurface microbial communities from Mt. Terri, Switzerland - Autotrophic microbial communities BRH/37_all (SPAdes) (version 2) | ecosystem: Environmental > Aquatic > Deep... | reverse complement strand
TACCTCGTCGTCTCGCCGCCAACAGCCCAGCCCATCTTGGCGTAGAATGGGTACAGGGTGGAGCGGGGCCAGAGAGTAGACAGGCTCATACCTCGCTGGCGCATCTCAGCCAGTCCTCGCTTCAGGAGCTCGCTGATATATCCCCTGTAGCGGTTCTCAGGTGGACTGGCCACTCCCCCGATCCCGCCTACGGAGATCCTCTTGCCGCCAAGGCTGTGCTCAAAGGGGTACAGGATGTAGTTCCCGACCATCTCGTCTCCCAGGAACAGGCCGCGGTACTCCTCAAGATCCGGCTCCATGGTCTCCTTCTGTTCCTTGTTAACTTCCCAGGGCGAAAAGGCATAGGTGAGGCGGGCCCTCAGCAGATTGAGCTCCTTCTCACCCTTAAGCGCACGGTACATTAGTTCACCCACTGGCATCACGTCCTTTCAGGGGGCGGCGCGCCTGCGAACATAAGCACGGTACCGCAGGTTGAGACACGCCCTACCTACTAACTATAGTCAGCTGAGCAGGCGATGTCTACAGTACCCCCGCTTAGGATATATTCTTTCCCCCCAGAGCGCCAGTGGCCTCCTCGAACCCACTTACTTGCAGATACTCTTTGAGTCTAAGGATCAAGCCACCCTGGAGCGGTTAGGCCTGGCCCAGTTGGAGTTCATAGCGCATGCGACAGCAAGGGGTCTGAGCCGGGGCCAATGCCTGATATGAAGTTGGTTGTAGGACCTGATATCACTCAGCTGGCTTTCCGACGATGAGTTGGTCTTCTGTGCGGTGCTTCCAACAGGCGAGACAAGGATTGTGTCAGTTGGGTTGGCCGACGAGGTTATGACTGTCTGGGACAACGCGAGTCTGACAGTATTTCGCATTGTCGGTGCCGAGCATTGTGATCCGCGCAGACCTGAGGATTCTTGAGTGTTTTCCTTCTCTTAACGGATGATTCGTACATATTCATCGTGTGTTCCAATCCAAACCCAAATAAGGTCTTCTCCGTCCTGGATAGCAAGAGCCCTATGATTGACTCCGACCCGCGCTGACCAAAACTTTCCAACCTTCTTGAAGCGGAGTGATGGGTGCCGCGGATTAGCTTTGATTAATCCGAAACGTTGTTGTGACAGCCTTTGAATCGGTACGGGGAGTTTTTCTAGGCATCTCCGAAAACGTGCTGTTGTCCGATGCATCAGATTTCCTCAAGCTGTCCCTTGTCTTTATCGTCAAAGGCCTCTCTAATCAGAAAATCCAGCTTCCCTGACGCTGAGTCAGTCTCAATCTGCTTATTCCATCTTTCCCAGTCCATTTCCCAAAACCACTTCCTCAACTGAAGAAAGTCTTTCTCGGGAAGATTCTCTATAGCCACTTTAATCCTGGCCACATCAGTCATTGAGGCACCTCCTTCTCTATTCATGCTCGAATTAGTGCCGAAAGGCACATATTCTTACTCTGTGCCATTATTATATCAAGCGACTGCCGGTACGGAAACCCTATGGTTCCCAAAAAACAGACAGAACCAAGCATTATGCCTGGTCCTGCGCGGTTACATTCAGGTGTGTCGGGAGGGGGACTTGAACCCCCACGGTTATTAACCATACGGCCCTCAACCGTACGCGTCTGCCAATTCCGCCATCCCGACAAAAGATGGTGCCGAAGGTGGGATTTGAACCCACACGAGCGCTAGGCTCACGGCGCCCTGAACACCGCGTGTCTGCCAGTTCCACCACTTCGGCACGTTTGGCAATCAAAAAAATCACTTTTCAAGTTCAAGCGAAAGCACTAACTATAATAGCATATCTGCTATCGTGAATCAACTTGATTTGTTTCGAGTTTTGACTGCGGCGGAACCAGCGGGAACTGACTCCAGTTCCCGCTCTACCGCCTCATGGATAGGCTAGAGACGCCTCAATCTATCCTTTATCTCGCCGCTCTCCCAACTCCGGATAACGAGCTCAAGGGGCATCTCGCCGGGAAGTGAGTGAGTGGCACAGCCGTAGCACGGGTCATAGGCGCGGAAGGCCATCTCCACCATGTTCAGGAGGCCTTCTTTGGGTTCTCCACCCTGGATCAGGTTCTGGGCGGCCTTCTTCACCGACATACATATGGGCGCGTTATTCTGCACCGTCGCAACAATCAAATTTGCTTTTTTGACGATGCCGCGCTCGTCGGTGAAGTAGTGGTGGAACAGGGTCCCGCGCGGCGCCTCAACCACGCCCACACCTTCGCCAGGTGTGTTCTCCAGCCTCTGGCGCGTCTCGGTGCTGGTGATCTCTGGATCCTGGATCAGCTCAACGCTCTCCTCCGCAGCCTGCATGATCTCCACCAACCGCGCCCAGTGGTGGGCAAGGCGGCCGTGGACCGGCTTTCCGCCCAGGGTCTCAAAGAGCCTCTCGTAGGCGGCCTGCGCCTTTGGCGTCTTCATGCCGTCGGCAGCATTTAGCCGGGCCAGCGGGCCAACGCTGTAAACGCCGCTGTCCTGACCTCCGACCAGGCCCTTCCAGCCCTTGGCCTTCAGGTATGGGAACTTGAGATAGCTCCACTCCTCCACACCCTCGGCGATGTGGTCAAGGTAGTCCTTGCCGGCGAACCTCACGATTTCGTGGCCGATGACATCGACGACGCGGATCATGCCGTCATAGAAGTCGACCTGATTCTTTTCGTTAACAAGGCCCATGTAGTGGGTCTCGTCGGCATAGGTATCGCCCACAATCAGGTCCACATACTCCTTATTGCCCAGGACCAGTTCCTTGAAGAGGTTCAGGCTCAGGTCGGCGAACTCCACGAAGGAATGGGCCATCTTCTCAATCTCTGCCCGCTCCTCCTCGGTTATTGGCCGCGACATGCCGCCGGGCAGCGCCGCCACGGGGTGGGTGGCCTTGCCGCCGATGATCTCCTGAATCTTCTGGGCGTAGGAGCGGTGCTTGATGACCTCTGTGGCCGCCTCCAGCCCTACCTTGGCGATGAGGCCCAGGATGTTGCGCTCCGCCGGATCTGCGTCAGGCCCGACAACGAAGTCTGGCGCCGCCAGGGCGTAGAAGTGAGCAACGTGGGAGTGGATGAAGTGGGCGTTGTAGAAGAGCTCCCGCAGCTTCCGGGCCACCGGGGTGGGCTCAACGCCGTAGACGGCATCCACAGCCTTGGCCGACGCGATGTGGTGCGCCCCCGGGCAGACCCCGCAGATGCGCGGGGTAATCCGGGGCAGCTCCTCAACAGGCCGTCCCTCGCTGAACTTCTCAAAGCCCCGCAGTTCCGGCACTTGGAAGTAGGCGTTCTTGACGTTCCCCCTGTCATCCAGGAAGATTTCGATTTTGCCGTGGCCTTCAAGGCGGGTGATGGGGTCAATTGTGATGCGTTTGAGGCCTGTCATTCTGCAGCAACTCCTTTCTTCCCGCCGCCTCTATCATCGTCATCAGGGCCCTTCTTTGGACCGCCCGCCGGGCCGCCAGTGGGACCGCCCTTTGACTCCTCCAGTTCATCGACAACAGTCCGTCGCAGCAGGGAGTCGGGCAGGCTAAACCGGTAGGCATATCCGGCCAGATCGGGCAGGGCAGCCATGGCCTCCTCTATCTCCTTCAGGTCGTCGGTCTCAAGGAGGGTGGCGATGGTGCTCACCAACTGGGCGCCCTGGTCCACAACGTCATCGGCCGGGCCGAAGCAGCCGCGGCAGGGCATGTTGGCATCAAGGCACCGGGCCCCGCAGCCGTCCCTGGTAACGGAACCGGCGCAGATGATGCCCTGCTCCAGGAAGCACTTTTCGGGATCAACGTCAACGGCCTCGTGAATTCGCTTAAAGCCCTTGACCTTCTTCTCTTCCTTCTTCCGCTCGCAGGTATCGCAAACCGTCTTGATGTTCCCGAAGGTAGCGCCCTTGGGGGGCAGCTTGCCCTCGGCTATGGCCGTAACGGCCTCCAGGATCATCTCTGGTGTCGGTGGGCAGCCGGGCATGTAGTAGTCAACCTCCACAACATCCTCAAGCCTGACAACGGTGTTGTAGAACTCCGGCAGGTAGAGGTCGCCCTCAGCCACCGCGAAGGTGGTCTTGGGCCTCTTGCCGTCGGGGTTTACCGTAGACTCGGTCTCGCTGTAGACCCGGTCGAAGATGGACTTGCGGTGGTGGAAGTTGGCCAGGCCTGGGATGCCGCCCAGCACCGCGCAGGCGCCGAAGGCTACCAGGGCGCCGCTCTTCTGCCTCAAGAGCTTGGCGATGTGTTCCTGCTCTGAGTTGCGAATGGCGCCGTTAAAGAAACAGACGTCGATTGACCCATCGTCCATGGCCTCGACATCCTTGACCTTGAAGTCCAGCGCCACCGGCCAGAAGACAATATCAGCGATTTCGGCCACATCCAGGATCTTCTCGTCGATGTCCAGCACCGCTACCTCGCAGCCGCCGCAGCTTGCTGCCCAGTAGAAGGCGAATTTCAGTTTATCAGCCAAGGTCTTCACCTCCGGCCACAATATCATCCTGCTTGAATTGACTGTAGCGGGCCAGGCGGTCACTGACTCTACCCATGGGGCCAAGGGCCCGCACCGTTTCTGTCAGTTCCCTGACGATCCCGGCGAACTTCTCACCCTCACTGGCTGAAGCAAAGGTCATTGTGAACCGCTCAGGCTCAATCCCCAGGTCAGCAATGAGATTCTTGATGGCCATGGACCGCTTGTAGGCCTTGTAGTTTCCGCTGATGTAGTGGCACTCCTGGGGGTGGCAGCCGGAGATTAGCACACCGTCTGCCCCCTCGGCGAAGGCCTTCAGCACGAAGGCCGGGTCCAGGCGGCCAGTACACATTACCCTTATGATTCTGGCGTTAAAGGGATATTTGCGCCTGGCGGTACCCGCCAGGTCAGCGGCGGTATAGGAACACCAGTTGCACAGGAAGGCAACTATCTTGGGTTCAAAAGCATGCTTGGCTGTCATGATGACGCGCACACCCCCTCGATCTGGGCAAATATCTGCTCGTCCTCGAAGTGCTTGATGCCGGCGGCCTTGGTGGGGCACGACGCCACGCAGGTGCCGCAGCCCTTGCAGAGGGCCTGGTTGAAGACGGCAACGCCCTTATCCTCGTCAAACTCAATGGCATCATAGGGACAGAGGGCAATGCAGATTTTGCAGCCGCTGCACTTCTCCTCTTCGTTGTAGGCGGCCACCGGGGACATCTTCACCTTCCCGGAGGCTATCAGTTGCTGGGCCTCGGAGGCGGCGCCACCAGCGTGGGCCACAGAGTCAGGGATGTCCCTGGGGGCCTGGCAGGTTCCGGCCAGGAAGACGCCGTCAACAGGGGTCTTGGTTGGCGCCAGCTTGGCATGGAGTTCCATGAAGAAACCGTCCTCGCCCTGCTGAAGCCCGAAGGTCTCCGCCACCTTAGGGGCATCGGCCTGGGGCAGCAGCGCCGTGTTGAGGATCACCATGTCGACAGGGATCTCGCGGACGACACCCAGCAGGGTGTCCTCGCCTCGCAGGACAAGGCGTTCTCCCTCATCCTCAATCTGGCAGCTTACCTCGGCGCTCTTGCCGCGAATGAAGTGGACGCCCTCTTCCTGGATGCGGTTGTAGAATTCCTCGTAGCCCTTGCCGAAGGCCCGCATGTCGATGTAGAACTCGAAGACCTCGGCGTCTTTACACTTCTCCTTCACCAGGTGGGCGAACTTGAGGCTGGCCATGCAGCAGATCCGCGAGCAGTACTCGGCGTGGTTGGCGTCCCTGCTCCCCACGCAGTGCACGATGGCAACGGCCTTGGGCACCTCTCCCTTGCTGGTCTTGACCTTGCCGTCGGTGGGCCCTGAGGCGTTGGTCAGCCGCTCAAACTGGAGGCCGCTGATGACGTCTGGATACTTGCCGAAGCCCCACTGGTTACCCTCTTCAGGCCTGAAGGACTGAAACCCGGTGGCAACCACGATGGCGCCGAAGGTCTCCTTGACCAGGACGTCCTCGTTGTCGAAGGTAATGGCGTCCGACGGACAGAGCTTGGCGCAGACCTGGCACTTGGCCTTGCCATTGTAGTAGAGGCAGTTCTCCCTGTCGATGACCGCCACATTGGGGATGGCCTGGGCGAAGGGGATGTAGATCGCCCCTCGCTGGCTCAGGCCTTCGTCAAACTCGCTGGCGGCCTTGCCGGGGCACTTCTCGCTGCAGATGCCGCACCCGGTGCAGTCCTCAAGGTCTACATCCCGGGCCTTCTGCCTGATGGTGACCTCGAAATTCCCGACAAAGCCGTCGACCTTCTCCACCTCGGAGTAGGTCATCAGCTTGATGTTAGGATGCTGCGCAACCTCCACCATCTTCGGTGTCAGGATGCAGGCGGCGCAGTCCAGGGTCGGGAAGGTCTTGTCAAACTTGGCCATCTTCCCGCCAATGGACGCTTCCTTCTCAACCAGCACAACCTCGTAGCCGGAATCGGCAATCCGGAGGGCGGCCTCTATCCCGGCCACACCGCCGCCAACCACCAGGGCGCGCGGGGTAATGTCGTTGTAGGTTGCCTCCAGCGGCGCGTTCATTCTCACCTTCGCCACCGCTGAGGCCACCAGGTCCTTGGCCTTCTCTGTGGCTTCATCCATGTCTTCCGTCACCCAGGAACACTGCTCCCGGATGTTGGCCATCTCCATCATGTAGGAGTTGAGGCCCGCCTGGGCCACGGCCTTCTGGAAGGTGGGTTCGTGCATCCTCGGTGAACAGGAGGCGACAACGACCCCATCCAGGTTCTCTTCCCTGATGTCCTTCTTGATGATCTCCTGGCCCGGTTCAGAACACATGTATTTGTAGTCGCGGCTGACAACAACCCCTGGAAGCTTGGCGGCGAAGTCTCGAACCGCCTCGCAGTCCACAGTACCGGCGATGTTCGTGCCGCAGTGACAGACGTATACTCCAATGCGATTTGCGGGCATCTCTCTTACGCCCCCTTCCTGTATTTTTCTAGGAACCCGCTGCAGGATGTTAGCTGCTTGCCTATGCCCAACGCCTTCGGGTCAAGCCCCAGGGCAAGGCCGACTACCTGGGTAAAGAATAAAATTGGTATCCTGTAGTCGCTGCCCAATAGCCCGTTGACCCTGGGCTGGAAGGCGTCAAGGTTCAACTGGCACAGCGGGCAGGTAACAACAATGGCGTCGGCGTCCCTGTAGTCCGCCTCTTTGAGGATCTCGCCGCAGAGCCGCAGGGCGTGTTCCTCCTTGGTGGACATGAGGGAACTGCCGCAGCAGCGGGTCTTCCTGTTGAAATCCAACACCTCGGCGCCGGTAACCTCCAAGAGCCTCTCCAGGTCCATGGGGGACTCGGGGTGAATACCCTCGGTCTCCGGCCGGCTGTACTGGCAGCCGTAGTAGGGCGCTAGCTTGAGGCCCTCAAGGTTGCGGACTGCCTTGTTCTCAATCTCCTCCAGCCCAACCTCATTGACTAACACCTGCAGGAGGTGGAGGACCTCCACATCATCGTCAATCTCCTTGTCAATCCTCAACAGGCCCTCAGTAATCCGCTTACTCCACTCTCCGCCCTCTTTAAAGGCCTTCAGGGCGCGCTTTTCCGCCACATAGCAGGCGTTACAGGCAACCACCATGTCGCCCTTGTCCCCACCGGCCATGGCCAGGTTCCGCGCCGGCGCCAGAAGGGAGAAGAGGTAGCTGTCGGAGGCCAGGGCTGTGGCTCCGCAGCAATTCCAGTCATCAAGTTCAGAGTAGGATATATCCAGGTGGTTCATGACCGCCCGCGCCGACACATCGTAGTCCGCCGCGGTGGCATGGAGAGAACACCCTGGATAGTAGGCATAGTGCTTCAACTTCCGACCTCCCTTCCAACACTTCCGGCCTCCTGCGCGTAGTCGTAGAGCCTCTGCAGTTCACCCCTACCGGCAATCAGCGAGGGCAGGGGTTTCAGCTTCCCCTTGAGGAACATCCGGATCCCTAACGGTGTGAAACCAGGGAGCTTGAGGGGATCGGTCTTCAGCATCGCCCGCAGCGTCAACTCGCCCTCAAACATCCGGCCGTACCGGCGCGTAAGGGCACCGAAGATGCTGTAGAAGGAACCGTATTTACCCTTCACCTGACTGATGTTCTTCAGCAGGTACATTACCTCGGTAATGTTGATGTCCCGGGGACATCTGGCAGCACAGCTGTAGCAGGACGCGCAGTAGTACGGGGTTGTACTGTTGAGGACGTCCTCAACCATCCCCGCCCGCATCATGGCGATAATCGATCGGGGTGTATGGTCCATGTCGTTGGCAAAGGGACAGGAACCGCTGCAGGTACCGCACTGGATGCATGACAGGATCTGTTCCCCGCCGGGAAGCGAGGTGAAGAAGTCGAAAAATCCGGGGTCAAGGTCTTCCTGACGCACCACCCGAGTCTTATGTGTCAATTAAGGGGCCACCTCCTTCCGTATGATGAGATGCTTCCTTCAGAAGGGGCAGCGCGACGACCCACAACAGGGTGAGCCGAGAGAGGGTTATTATTGATTACAAGGCCCCTTCTTTTGGGTTAGTGCCCATAGAAAAGACAAAATCCCTGGAGCTAATGACTCCAAGGATCTACAGTCTATGGGCTTATCGCCGCCAATCCCTTCGGGCCCGGGGAACATCTTCTGTGGGCCCGGCTGGACTTCTATAAGCCCGGCGGATTGGTCTCGTACTCAATTTTCAATAGACCTGGTGAAAGTCCTGTAACTCGATGGGGGTAAATGGGGTCATACCGATGAGGGAAACCGCTGGTAGATGGTGTTTTAAGTATGTCATTGAGGGTAGCTAACTATGTCATGGCCCTTACAGGAATATGATCCGGAAGAGGAAGAAGAACAGGACGATGAACAGGATTATGCCACCCAGGAGGGGAAACAGCAGCTGATACACGGCAATGGTCATTGCCACAATGTCCTTCCAGGTGAAGTGCTGCTCTTCGCGGGGGTCTGGCAGGGCATCGAGGCTCTCAAATATCTCCTGCCTCTCGGCGGCAGACAGGTGCTTTCCCTCGGCTTCCTCCCTACCCTCAGCCTTGACGTCGCCCAGGAGTTCCTCTAGCCGTTTTCTGTTGCTGTCACTCTTAGTGGTTTCTGACACTTCAGGCATCCTCTCCATACTCCCTACACATCTCTCTGAGTCCACAGTCTTTGCAGGCAGGCCTGCGGGCGGCGCAGACCTGGCGGCCGTGACGGATCAGCCGGTGATGGGTGTCAACCCACCGCTCCCGGGCGATCCTCCGGGTCAGCTGTTCCTCGGTCTCCCGCACCCTGTCGCTGCTGGCCAACCCCAACCGGTTCGAGACCCGCTGCACATGGGTGTCGACAGCAAAGGCCGGGGTGTTAAAGGCGTTGGCAAGGACTACGTTGGCGGTCTTGCGGCCGACCCCAGGGAGCTCCGTCAGCTCCTCTCTGCTGGCTGGGACCTCGCCACCGTGCTCCTCGACAATGGCGGTGGCGGCGGCAATCAGGTTCTTGCTCTTATTGCGGAAGAACCCAAGCTCGTGGATGTCTTCCTCCAGCTCCTCGCGGTCCGCCCTGGCCAGCGCCTCCGGCGTTGGATACTTGACAAACAGGTCTCTGGTGACTTTATTGACCCGTTCATCGGTGCACTGGGCCGCAAGGACTGTGGCCACCAGGAGCTGGTAGGCGTTGCTAAAATCCAGGGTGCAGGCGGCCTCCGGGTAGAGCTCCGCCAGCCTGTTCACGATGGCCTGGTACCTTGCCTCTTCCCCTGGGCCATCGGGTCCAGATCCACCGCCGCTATCATTAGTACTGCCCTTAATCCTTCCCTTACTTCTCGTCATGGACTTACTCAGTCTCCCCGTCTATTATTTCCCAAGGTACAGGAATTCGCTAATGGGCCCCTCAAAACCTGCCTAGCGGCGCCAAAACGCCCACCAGGGCCTGGCATCCTCCTGGGGCGCAAGGTCCTCCGGGTTCCACAACAGGGCAAAGGGCCCCGGCCGGAATCCGGCGATCTCCCGGTTTGCCACGGCGTAGTCCAAAGGCGACCAGAGGAACAGCGCACCCTGGCCGCGGCTGAGGGCCGCCTGGAGGGCCTGGTTCAGCTCCTTCGCGATCCCCTGGCGCCTTCCCGCCAGGTCAGGGGTTGCAGCAACTGCCCCATATTCCTCCAGGAGGGCATCAACCTCAGAGTCTGAAAAACCGGAGAGGTTCGCCCCGACAATGACCTGTCGGCTTCCGGCCTGGACAAGCCGGGGGACGCTGGTGGAATGGAACAGGTCGAAAAAGTCAAGGGCAGGTGTTGAGGGCCAGGGCAGCAATAGCCCGTCCACTCCCAGCTGCCTCAGGGGGTGTTCACCCTCCTGCATCAGGGCTTTGAGCAGGCCAGGGCCGTCAACGGCCACGGCCTCAATCTGGCGCTGGAGATCCGTCTCTCCCATCTCCCCCGTCCCTCCCGCCACACCCTGAAGCTGAACCGCCAGCTCCTGGGCCACCTCTTCCAGCATGAGGGCCTGGTCAAGGCCTTGAAGGAAGCCCAGGACCATCCCTGTGTTAGAGTCAACCGGGGCTGGGCTCTCACCCCCGCCCTGCCGGGTTCCCTGGGCGGTAAAGATGCGGGATAGAATCCCACCAGACTGCTGGCCTGTGTACCCGGTAATAGCCTGGGCCGCCCAACTCCCTGCCGGGAATGGTCCCTTCACAGGCTGCACCGCCTTCTGCTGGGGGCCGAAGATGGTTTCTGCCAGGTCCGTCCCGTCAACCCCATCCAGCTCAAATCCGTCCCAGGCTCCTCCCGAGGCCAGCAGCACCATGACAACCTCAGCCCGGGGCCAGCTCTCCACGATTAGCGGCACCGTTGAGCCGAGACCGTCGCCCTGGCTCGCGTCCCTGATCAGCACCTGGGCCTCCTGAGGGGTAGCAAAGGCTAGGAGGGCATCGCCCCTGACCACAGCCTCCAGCGGCGTATCGCCTTCTTCAGGCCAGAGGACCTCAAACCGTTGCGAAGCGACAGCCCCGCCGTAGTAGTCTTCATTTGCCACCGCCACCAAACGGAGAGGGCCATCACCAGTCGCAGTGTCCCCTGGCTCCTCTGCCGCGGGGTCCTCAGCCCCCGCTCCCTCCAGCCTCAAATATCGGAAGGGCCCGGTACCAACGGGGGCCTTACTGAAGCCCGACGCGGCCCAGTCTTCAGGGTGGACACCCGCCAGGAGGTGTTCAGGCATGATACAGATTGGGGTCAACTCATAGGGGAAGAAGGGGTCCGGCGCCGGCAGGCTGAAGCTGACGGTCACGGGGTCCTCCGCTGTCAGCGAGATATCCTTCCAGAACCAGAAGCGTCCACCGGGCAGCGCCGGATCGGCAAGGGTCTTGTAGGTAAAGACAACATCATCTGCGTTAAAGGCAAAGCCGTCGTGCCAGGTGACCCCCTCCCGCAGTTTGAGGGTCCAGGTCCTGGCGCCATCGCCGCTCTCCCATCCCACGGCAAGCCCGGGCAGAAGATCCCCGGCTCCGTTCAGCCTAACCAGAGGCTCAAAGAAAAGCCCCCCCACAAGGGCCGCCTCCCTCTGCCCTGCCTCCCCTGCTTCAAAGACCAGGGGGATGAAGCTGTTGGGCACTACCTCCAGGGCCAGCGAAAAGACGACGGGTTCCTCATCCTCGACAAAGCGAGAGACGCAGCCAGACACCAGCCCGCCGGAGAGGTCATCCCCCCTGACCACCAGGGAGAGCAGGGCCAGGACCAGGATCCCCGCGACAGCTGCCTTCAACAGCCGCAAGAGCCACCGGCCACCACCGCCGACAGCCACTAGAGGCCCTCCTTCCCAAGGGGATCAGCGATGTCATTGCCCCAGATATCGCGGTAACGCTGGAAATCGGCCATAACACGAAACACGTAGCTCCGGGTCTCAAGAATGGGGATCTTGCCAACGGTGTCCTGGCGCCCGTCCCACACCCCTCCGTTAAGCCACTCCCTGACCCTGTTGTGGCCTGCGTTGTAGGAGGCAAGGATCACCACCAGGTTGGGCCCGAACTCCTGGCGGAGCCAGGAGAGGTAGAGGGTTCCGAACTTGATATTGGTCTCCGGCTCAAAGAGCAGCTCAGGGTCGAGTCCCTGCCCCCCCTCTTTCTCCGCGAGCCACTGGGCCGTTGTTGGGAGAACCTGCATCAGTCCGACGGCGCCCTTGTTTGAGACCGCCCTGGGGTCAAAGCCGCTCTCAACCCGGATGACGGCGGCAACCAGGAAGGGGCTCAGGTTCTTGTCCTGGGCCTGGGTCACGACAATCTCTTGATGGGGGAAGGGATAGATGCGGCGCCACAGCCCTCTGCTGTTGAGGAGGGCTATAATCATTAATACAAAAACAACGGCCAGTATAACCCTTCTCAGGCTGGCCAAATCTACAATCATCAATGCACCTCTAAACCGGGTCTTCAATACCTCTCAGCGCGGACCAGGACTAGTTTATGACGACTGGTGGGAGAAAATGCTTGCAGGCCACCAGTACCTGCTCTTTTGTGTCCTCAATGCCACCGCTGTTGTCGATAACCGCGTCGGCCCTCTGGCGCTTCTCAGCAAGGGGCATCTGGGCCTCAATTCGGGCCTGGGCTTCGGCCTCCGTCAGGCCATCCCTGGCCATCAGCCGCTCCGCCTGGGTCTCGCCGTCAACAGCTACCACCCAGACCTGGTCGAACATATCCTCCAGCCCGGCCTCAAAGAGCAGGGGAACCTCAAACACCAGGAGGCCGTTGTCGCCCTCCTTATCCCGGGTGATGGCCTCCATCCTCTGGATGACCCTGGGGTGAAGGATCCCCTCCAACCGCCTGCGCGCCTTCTCGTCATTGAAGACGATCTGACCCAGGCGGGCTCGGTCGATCTCGCCGCCCGGGCCCAACACCCAGTGGCCGAAGGCATCCCGAACCTCTTCCCAGCCCGGGGTCCCCTTCTCCATAGCCTGGTGGGCAAGGTCGTCGGCGCTTACCACCAGGGCCCCCAGCCGGGTCAACTCCCTGGCCACGGCGCTCTTTCCCGAGGCGATTCCGCCCGTCAGGCCCAGAATGAACAATCCCCTCACCACCCCTTCTCCATCTCACTCTTCTTGCTCTTCTTGCTCTTGTTGGTCTTCTTGCTCTTATTACTCTTCCTGCTCTCATCAAGCTTCTTACTCTTCTCATTCTTCTTCTGGCAGCGGGGGCAGTAGTGGGAGCTGCGGCCGGCAACTCTGGCCCGCTCGATCACCGGCACGGGCTCAACACCCGCCTCCCTGCACTCCAGGCATTCCTCTCCTTCACGCTGGTAGACGCGGAGCCTGGCCTGATAACCTCCGGCCTTGCCCCTGGCGTCAACGTAGTCGCTAAAACTGGTACCCCTGGCGTCGATGGCATCGGCAATGACCTCCCTGATGGCGGCCCAGAGCGCCTCAATCTGGCCTTGGCTAAGCTCTCCACCGGGGGTCATGGGGTGTACCCTGGCCCTGTTGAGGGCCTCGTCAACATAGATATTGCCCAACCCAGCCACAACCGCCTGGCCCAGGAGGAGGGCCTTGATGTTGGCCTTCCTACCCTTCAGGAACCCCTCGAAATGCTCAAGGGTGAAGTCCTCCGAAAGGGGCTCTGGACCCAACCGCCCATAGCCCGGCGAGAAGCCGTAATCCCCGGCATCCGTCAGGTAGCAGCGGCCGAAGCGGCGCAGGTTGTCAAAGGCAAGGTAGAGACGGCCTTCTCCCTCATCGCCCGCCTGACGGGCCGCCTCACGGGCCGCCCTACGACCAGCCTCACGACCCACCTCACGAGCAGCCTTACCATCCTCCCTGGCCGGGTCAGCAAGGGTGAAGTAGAGGCGGAGAAACCTGGTGGGCCAATCGTCGCTGACCGCGGCCTCGGCGGCATCAAAGACCAGGAGCTTGCCGGTCATCCTCAGGTGGAAGACCAGCTCCTTCCCTGGCAGCGCCGGCACGATCAAATACTTGCCGCGGCGGCGTAGCGGGCCAATGGTCCTGCCCACCACTTCCTGCTCCAGCCCTTCCCTGGTGGTGTTGCCCACAATCTTGTCGTCCAGAACCTCAACGGCGACAATCTCCTTGCCCTCAATCAGGGGCGCCAGGGTGCGCCTGACCGTCTCCACCTCAGGCAGTTCCGGCATCTAGGACTGACCTCCCCCCTCGGCGGCCGCCGACGGGGCCTCAACAGGGGCAACCTGGTACCAGTTGGCGCCAACCTTCAGGTCCACCACAAGGGGCACCGCCAGTTCCACCGCCCTCTCCATGGTCGCCTTCACCAGCCCCTTCATCATCTCCAGCTCGCCGGCGGGCACATCGAAGATGAGCTCATCATGGACCTGGAGGATCATCTTGCTCTCCACCTGTCGCTGGACCAGTTCCCGCCAGAGCTTCACCATGGCCACCTTGATAATGTCCGCTGCCGACCCCTGGATCGGGGTGTTCCTGGCTGTCCTCTCGGCGAAGCCCCGCAGGCCCCGGTTGGAGCTCCTCAGGCCCGGGAGATAGCGGCGGCGGTTGAGCATTGTGGTGACATACC